>Ga0209724_1000925_pt1 | contig 27599 bp, 26 predicted proteins | sample grotaG_FD_184143 | JGI IMG/M metagenome (GOLD analysis project Ga0209724, IMG submission 184143) | Glacier valley bacterial and archeal communities from Borup Fiord, Nunavut, Canada, to study Microbial Dark Matter (Phase II) -... | ecosystem: Environmental > Aquatic > Freshwater > Ice > Glacier ...
GCATCGGCTGTTGCCGGCTCGCTCGGTTTCTTGCCGAAGAGCAGCTCACCGACGTCGGCGTTGAGCCACTCGAGCGCACTGCGCGGGCGCTCCGGCGAGTGCGCCTCAGGCACCTCGTCGCTGGGCTTTTTTCGGAAGAATCTGAACATGCGAGAGCCGGGTTTTGCGGGGGAGACGCCGGTCGAACGGCGATGAAGAAGGCGCTGCCGAAGGGCATGCGCAGGCGGTCCGGGGGCGCGAAATCGGCTCGCTATACTCGCGGCCTCAGGCGCTTTAGCTCAGTCGGTTAGAGCGACGGAATCATAATCCGCAGGTCCGGGGTTCGAATCCCTGAAGCGCCACCAAGCCGTCTAAGCCCCTGATTTTCCCAAGGAAAGCCAGGGGCTTTCTCATTCGGTGAGCCAAGCAGTGAGCCAACCGCCCCCACGGGGCAAGGCTCATCATGCTCCCGAACCTCTACCGAAACAGGCACGGCACCTACTACCTGCGCGTCACGCACGCTGGGTGCGAGATCAAGCGGTCCTTGCGCACCAAGGAGCCCTCGCGGGCTAAGCTGGCGGCCATCGCGTTCGCGCTCGCCCGCCTGATGGACACCAAAAAACCGTTCCCGTATGCCCTCCCCGAGGGGTTGGACCTCTCCAACATCCGAGAGCTCGGGATCGACCCGCGCACCGGCCAGATCACAGACATCAGGAACGCCGAGGAGGCGGCGCTGGCGGTCCAAATGGCGCTCGCGATGAAGGCGATCGAGGCCGGCGCGAGCCCCGAGGAGGCTCTCAAAGCCATGCAGCCGCTGCCGGGCATCCCCGCCGAGCAGCGCCTGGCCAACCTCACTAACGCCGTCGCCGCCGCGGCATCGCCTCCTCCGGCCCCATCCGCTGGCAAGTCGAATCCATTTTCCGAAGTCTGGGAGCTCTACCTCGAAGAGGCCAAGAAGCAAGAGGACCCGAAGGGCATCAGGGACAAGAAGCGGACCTATGCACAGTTCCAGCACCTGTTCGGGGATCAGGACTTCAACGCCGTGAGCCCCGAGCAGGCGAAGTCGTGGAAAAACCGGATCGTTGGCACCGGGGCGTCTGTCCCTCGGGTGGACTCCAAGATCAGCCACATGAACATGCTCTTCGAATGGGCCCTGGATAACCACCATCGCCACTCGCCCAACCCGTTCAAGACGATGCGCATCGGCAAAAAGAAAGGGAAGAGCAAGAAGCACCCCGGGCACGGGACGCAGGAGACAGAGAGCTACACCTCCTTCGAGGCCGACGACCTGGCCCGCATCTTCGACCCCACGGCCTACACGGCGTTCATGGGGGGAAGGCCCGACTATCACTGGCTCCCCATCCTCGCCCTGCACACCGGCGCTAGGGTCTCGGAGCTCGCCGGCCTGCGGGCGGGCGATTTGCAGACCCGCGATGGGATCACCTACATCAGCATCGAGAGGGGGAAGAACTCAAATTCGATCCGCAAGGTGCCGCTGACCGACACGCTACTCGCGAGCTCCTTCCAGCTCTACGCGCGGCGGGTTCGGGAAGCGGGGATCCTGGACGCGAGCGGCGAGGCGCTGCTCTTCCCTCATCGGCTCCCGAGCGACAACGGCTACGGGAAAAACATGGGTCGCCACTTTCGCAAATGGCTCGACAAGCTTGGCATCAAAGATTCGCGCAAGGTCTTCCACAGCTTCCGCTCCACCTTCATTCGCCGCATGAAGGAGCGCAATGTCAACGCCGGGATGCTCATGGCGCTGGTGGGCCACCACGATCAAGAGAAGCTAGACCTGAGCTCGCCGCATTTCCAGAGCTACAAGGGCGGATCCCCGTTGCTCTCCGCCCTGAAAGAAACGATCGACCGCTTTGACATCGAAGTTCCAATGGATTTCACCGTCGATGGAAAGTGGAATCAACCCCGCAAGCCGCAGAAGCCGCGCCCGAAGAGAGAGACCGCGGCAGCAGACGCTGCCAAGCCTGTCAAGAAGAGGCTCGGCCGGCCCGTGAAGAGCCGAAGGGGCGCTGCCGCAGCCTGACCCGGGGCCGCTGGGATCCCGGCAGAAATCCGACGCGGGGGCCTGAACTTAGCCGCGCGATTTACAGGATCCCGCGGCCGCGCAGAGTCCGACCGTCGATGTCTTTTGTCACGGGCGGCTTCCCCTGCGGCAGAGAGCTCAGAGCAACCTGCTCTGCCTCCGCGATCAAGGCGCCGCGCAGGGCGATGGAAATCTCACCCTCCGGTTTGCCGTCCAGGCAACCTTCTTGCAGCCGAGCCAAAGCCGTCTTCCCCTTCCCGTCCGGAGTGAGCATGCTGGCGCCGCGGCCGAGGAGCAGGCGAATCGCGCCGTCCAGCTCCTCATCGATCCGCTCACAACTGCAAAGCGCTTGCAGGGCCGAGACCAGCTCATGGTCGTCCGTGATGGCGGGGTCTGCCCCGGCGTCAAGCAGCAGTGGAATGGCGACGAGGAGCCGCCTGGGTGCCTTTTCCCGCAACGCGCACAGGAGCAACGCGGGAATCCCCTGGTCATCTTTGGCATTGGGATCTGCTCCCGCGTAGATCAGGTAGCGCATCAGCGAGAGATCGCCCCAGTGGGTGGGGTCATAGGCAAATGGCAAGGCGGCCCAAGCAAGCAAGGGCTCCCGAAGGTCAAGACCGCCCACCATGTGAGCGAGGTGCGCCGCGGCTAAGGAGTCATGCCAGAGATCCTCTCTCAGCATCTCACCGGCCAACGGCCTTTCCAGCTTCTTCACGCGCAGCATCATCCCCCGAAGCTCCTTGGGGAAGAGCGCATCGGCAGCCGCCAGAACCTCGGACCACGAGGCCTCGCTCCAATCCCGCTCGCGCCTCGCGATCTCGTAGCGCAAAGCTCCATCGAAGGCGCGCCACGCCTCTCGCTGTGTGTCAGTGCGCAGCAAATCCCGATACGAGGGGCGCGTCGCCGCGGTCCCTGTCGCTGGTTTTGGTGCGCTCGACATCGGAGATGGATCGCTCAGTCGATGACAAGCGCCCAAACCGGCATCCCGAGCCGATCTGCCAGCTTGCACAGCGTGCGCAGGCTCGGGTTCCCCACGCCGCGCTCAATCTGCGAGACGAAGGTCCGATCAATGTTTGCGTCCAGGGCCAGCCCTTCTTGGGTGAGATCGAGCTCGGCCCGCCGCTGCTTGATGCGCGCGGCGAGCGCTTTTCGCGCTGCGTCGTAGGAGCCATGGATCACCCACGGGAAACTAGGGGCGCCGGGACCCTGAGTCCACGGGATATATTCGACAAGCCAAAAACAGCGCGCCAGAATCCGCGGCCCGCTTTATCCCGTGCGAGCAGTCAAGTCGAAGGAGCGTTGCGATGGGTTTCGCTGGCGTTGTTCTCTGCCTCGTCGGCCTCTGGCCCTATCTGCTTGGAAACTACAAGGTGTTCACCACTCGCGCAAAGACTCGAAGCGCCTGGGGGCACCTCGGGCTCGGTCTCTTCGGCTATTTCGCCGTGTACTTGGGCCTTGGCCTGATCATGCTGGCTGAGTGGACCAGCCCAGCACTGGCAGCGGGATGGACGGTGATGGGGGTGATCAATGTCATCGCCATCTGGATCAAGGGCAACACCACGCTAGACGCCTGACCGCGCCGGCACTGCGACCCGAGCCAATGGATCAAGCCACCGCGCCGGAGCCGCGCCTTTTCGCAGGCACGGCGGCGTTCATCAAGGATCACCTAATCCCGGTCAACACCGTGATCGCCTTCTCAGTGTTCATGGTGGCGGGGCTCGATTTCTTGAAACCCTTGGCGCCGGGACTGGTCCTGGCGATCTACTCGGCGACGGGCATCCTCGCCCTCGCTCTGCTCCTGGCTGGCGTGATGCCGGCCCGAGTCGCGGGCTTGACCGAGGAAGCCGCCTTGCCCGGCGGTAAGCCACGCCGTCTCACACGCAGCCCCGCATGGGCGCTCGGCACCGCCCTGCTCGCCCTCATCACCCTCTTCGGCTGGTGCTCGCACGCCAAGGCGGGGGACAAAGGCTTTATCGCCGGCAACTGGGGCGCCGCGCGCTCGCTGCAAGCGGCTCTCGGCGACCTTCAAGGTCGGGTGGCAGAGGTCCAGCGAAGCGCCGACACCGCCAACGCGAAGCTTGACGAGGTTCTAGGAAAGCAAACCACTCCCTCGCCGAGCGCCGGAGGCGACGCCTGCCCGGACTTCCAGTGCGCGCTCGGCATGGGAGCTAGCGAAGCCGCGCTCAAACGGCTGCTGGACCGCGGCGCTCAACTCCCCACCGACCCGGCCTTCATGGGCTCGACCTTTGACCGAATCATCAAGGCCAGAAGCGGCAGCCGAATGGCGGTGGCCGGCATGTATCTCGACAGCAAGGCGTTGCCGGACATCAACGATCGCGTGGCGATGGTCCCCCTGCATGAGCCGAGGGACTTGCGAGCGGCCGGAGCTACGCTGCCGCGAGAGCTTCGCGATCGGGCCGCCGAAATCTTCACCGGCAGAAACGCCTGCGCCACGCCGAAGCTGCGACTCACCGAGCTCGCGGCGCTCAACGCCGACAAGCCTCTGTATGACTGGCTCCTGGCCCGCGGAGCCGATCCAAACCTGCCGAACCGGTGGTGCAGGGATGGGCCCTTCTCGGCCCCCTTTACGGCAGCATTCCTGATGCAAAAGGCCGCCTGATGCCGCGCACCGCCGTGGCATGATTGCCAGTTGCAGAACTCCGGGAAACCTGCTTTTCTAGGGGGTAGCACCTCACTGAGACGGGCACTGGATGAGGATCAAGGACGCTGACAGAGTCTTATATGCGCACAACCCCTTGGTTGAGGTTGTGGCGCAGATTCGTTTTGAACAACAGGCGAGCCTGATCACTGGTCTACCCGCGGGCTTGACAGAGCATTTGAGAGTTGCAGGCTTCGTCCACATGCTGCAAGAAAACTCAGCTGCCATTCAAATTACCTTCGGAGAAGACTCCGAAAAGAAGCCAAAGCTCCTGCAAACGCCGTCAAACGTTCCCACCATTTACCACTTCGAGTCGGCCGACAAGGTCCGCAAGCTGTCTGTTTGTGCTGACTTTGTCGCATTGACAACTTCGCGCTACACCGAGTGGAAGGACTTCAAAAAAGACTTTCTGGAATGCGTCGCAACGATCGCTCGCTTGTTTCCCCAGGCCCGAGCGAAGCGGGTTGGGCTCCGCTATAAAGATTTGATTGAACGGGAGAAACTCGGCCTCCGCGATGTTCCTTGGAGAGAGCTTGTCTCCCCGCTAGTCGCCGGCGTGTTCGCAATCGATAATTTGGCCAGCGACGGATGGGTTGAAGAAGCCGCGGTGGCGCAACAGGCGAGTCAAGTCTCGCTAGTTTTGGATGACTGCCAATTGTTATTGCAAAGCGCGCTTCTGAGATCGGTTGAGGATCCGAAGCAGCAAGCAGTGCTCATCGATTCCGACTTTTTCCGCGAAGTATCCGCAGAGCCAATCAACGGCGACGAAATACGCGCGCTTCTCGACCGGCTGCACAGCAGCGCCGGATCCATCTTCCACCACTGCATCCAGCGGAGGCTTCATGACGCGCTCGGCCCTCAGCCAGCCCCAAACCGCGCCTAAGCGCTGGGTCGGTGGGATAGATCCCGTCCGTCTTGGCGACATGGATTTCGGTCGGTTTCATTCCGCTTCCCCTCAACTCCCGCTAACCGGTACAGCGCGAAACGAGCTGCTTTGGGAGCAAGTGGAAGCGATCGTTCGAGCTCCGCGGAAGTCAACTTACAGCGAGATCCGGAAGGCCGCCATGGAGGCGATCAAACGTGAGTCGGCGCCGAGGCCCCAAGAGCCATGGTTGAAGCTCGTAAATGACGAACATGCGGACACGGGCTTAAAGTCAATTTCGCAGACTATCAAACTACTTTTCGATCGCGTGGAGAAAGATCGGCCAGAGTCCATTGATCTTTCACAAATTGATGTGCTTGGGGGCAACCCACAGCACATCATTGCGGTGCTCCGCACGCTCTATGCTTGGCGAGATAAAGTGCGGGGTTGGGACGAATTGCAGCGCTCCGCGCGAAGCGCCCTGGCTGCCAGAGGCGTTGCGGCTGACGTCGCCATGCAAGGTCTTGATAAGTGAATGTGTTTCAGCCGGTCAGCAGATCAACTTATACGTTTGGTCCACAGGACAATCTTCTTGGCGTGTGGGTTAGCAAGGCCAACGCAAGTCATGTAGGACTGGCATATGTTTCTCCGGACGACGAGAAAACTCATCTCTTAGAGCTGGCGGCCCACGAAAAACTTAAGAATGATGCAGTCGATCTTTCGAGTTGCACTAAAAAATATTTGGTGGCACCAACTCAGCTGAATCAAGATCGAGCGATTTTCATTTGTGGCTATCTGAACCAACTCGCCCTCAGGGCGCCAACAATAAGCTACGGGATAGATTGGATCGGCGCGAAGGGGTGCTTTGATGCAAATGGGGATTACAAACCGCTCAACGGCGAAGTTGGCCTGACCTGCGCCACCTTTGTCTGCGAAGCGCTAAGGGGATGCGCCGAGGTGATCGTAAACATCAATAGTTGGCCGCTAGACACCAAGCTTGGGTTGCAGTGGAAGGAGGCGCTAGTGCAGGGGTATCGCGATCGCAATTCCATTCCTCCGGAAACACTCGAACGCATCGAAAGCACTTCACCGGTCGTTAGGCTTCATCCCGCCGAAATGGCCGCAGCGGCAGTGAAGCCGCCCTCGGAGTGGCCTTTGGATCAACCGTCCGTGGAGCCCGCCGCACTGGCGCTAGTGACCCAGTTTTGCGAAGCGTTCCCTACACCTGCAAAACCTGCCCCGGCCGCTGGGTAAGCAGCGGTTCCAACGAGCAACCAGCGCGAATGCGCTCTTCATGTGCTGGACTCACCGCGGCGGATCAAGGTTGCCAGCGAGTCGAAAGCTACGCCGGTTGCATCGGCCGCAATCTCGCATTGCCAGAGCGTGAATACACGCCAGCCGAGCTCCCGCAACGCCTTTTCCTTTTTCGCGTCCCGGCGCTGATTCGCCTCGATCTTCGGTAGCCAGTAATCGGTGTTTGAGGTGGGGCGCCGTCCGAGGCGGCAGTCATGCCCGTGCCAAAAACAGCCGTGCACGAAAAGGGCCGCGCGGTGCCGGGGAAACGAGAGGTCGGGGCTGCCGGGCAAGCGCCGATCACCGATGTTGTAGCGGAGGCCGCGCTTATGCAGCTGGCGCCTCGCGATCAGCTCAGGCGCTGTGTCCTTCTGCTTGACACGCTTCATCAGCGCGGAGCGCTGCTCCTTGCTCAGCGTGTCGGCCACGGCCGAGCCTCAGAGCCGGGTGAGCAGGGGAAGCGTGGCGGCGTAGCCCAAGAGCGGCGGCACCGCATCCCCGATCCACTTCGTGAGCGCGAGCCGTGAGGGATCGTGGCCGTTGACGACGAAGCGGAAGGTGTCGGGAAAGGACTGAATGCGCGCCGCCTCGTGGGCGGTGATCACACGCCGTCGCTCGGGGTGAATGTAGCGGCCACGGCCCGGCGTTGAAAAGCCGGTAGTAATCGTCTGCGATGGCTTCTCCCAATGCAGACGCCCATACACCGATGGGTAAGTGTGGCCGTCCTTGTGGCAGTCGGGCCTGACCTCGTCGTCCAAGTCGTATGCACCCGTGTCGAAAAGGTGATTGATCCGGATACGGTTCTCTTCGGACATCACTGGTGTCGCGTCCATGATCCCCGCCTTCGGCTCATCCTTGGGGCCGCGCATCAGATCGGCGATCGCCCAGCGAAGAGAGCGCTCCGCGCGCTTCATGCCGCTGGCGACTCCCTTGATAGTCAGCTCCTCGACGCCTGCGGCATCGCGGGCGGCGATGAGGAAGTAGCGCTTGCGGGTCTGCGCGCCGCCAAGCTCATGCGCGGAGAGCACGCCCTCATCGATGAACTTGTAATTAGCCGCGCGCAGCAGCGCTTTGGAGGCTTTGACCACGCCGCTCTTGTCGTTGATGACCTCGGGCACATTCTCGATCGCGATGAGCTTCGCTTTGAGCCCCACGCCCAAGGCGACAGCCGTGAGGTAGAGCAGGTTGCGAGGGTCCTCTCGCCGGGTCCTGTTGTTGAGGTTTGAGTGCCCCTGGCAAGGTGGCCCGGCCAGGAAGAGATCAACCTTCCCGACTTCGGCAGACAGCCTAGGCTCGATGATCTCGGGCTCGTAAGCGAAGCGCGATTGCTCACCGCTGCCGCTCACATGGAAGTCAACGACGCTTGAAGCGTTGCCGGCGATCGTGTGCGTGGTGCCGAAGTTGAACTTGTGGACTTCTAGGGCGCCCTCATCGACATCGATAGCGGCCACCGACTCCAAGCGCCGGCCCAGGGCGATCGCCGCCTGCGCCGCGCCAAGTGTCAGCCCTCCGCAGCCGCAGAAGGCATCCACCGAGCGAATCGGCGGGAGCTCGGGCTCCGCGCTTTCCGGAAACACGGCGGAGCCTCGCAAGAAGCTTTGCCACCAGGCTGAGTCTGCGGACGCGTCTTTCTCGGCGAGGTTCTCAACGCCCGAGCGCCACACCCGGCCTCCGGCGCTGAGCTCGCGAATGATCGTCTGGCCTTCGAAGCGGTAGGTCTCCAAGCGGTCTCGTTTCTCTTCAAGCGGAAGTGGCGACGACGCTCGCCTCGGTCTCAATGACCTTGCGGCACTCGGCCTCCTCCAAGATTTCCAAAAACAGGTTCGCCCGCAATCGCCGCAACCGCTTCACCAGCTCCCGGATCTGCCCGACCTTCAAGTGAGGAGCCGCCGGATCCTTGCTCGGATACTGGAATCGCAGGAGAGCGCGGGCGAAGTTGCGGGCGTTCGCGTAGCCCTGGCGGAACAGGTGGCTGCGATAGAAGTCGATCTGCCCCGCCTCGGACAAATGATAGCGATCGTCGGCGTCCTCGTCGAGCAGCAGCTCCGCCCGGAGCCACGAGCGATAGAGCAGGTTCTCCACCCGCGCGCCGATCCCGTAGTTGGCGAGCCCCGTGCCTTCCGCGGGGTCGCCATAGCGCCACTCCACGAGCTGGCGGAAATGGATCACCGCGAGCCAGATCCAGAACTCCGGGTCGCCCACGACCTCGGGGTAGTTGGGCACGCCTTCATGCACCGCGCGCGCGGCAAGCGCCTCGAATCGGTTCCCCTCCTTCTGGTTTTTGAGCCCTTGCGGGAACTCGGCTCGGATGTTTTCGAGCTCCTCCCGCAGGCCGTCTACGAAGTCCTGGGCAATCTCCTTGCCTTCGCCCCGAAGCCTGGCCAAGTTCTCCATCGGCGCGGGGTTGCCGGCGCGCTTGCTGAAAAGATACGCCGTCGCATCGGCGGCGCTCAAAACTGGATACCTCATCGCTTACGCCTCCGCCACTTGGCGAACAGAGCCCACATGGGCATGCAGGATCGCACGCAGCCGCGGCATCCCCGGCTTCTTCACCAGCTCATTGAGCTGCGCCAAAGTGCAGGGCTCGACCTTGTTTATCTGCTTCAAGAAGGCTTGCAACGGGCTGCGAAGCTCGGGAGCCTCCGCGCCGTCCCACTCAGACACGCTCGCGGCGAGGATCTGGCAGGGGATCTCGGCGGCCAGGAAGGTCAACAGAGGCCGCGCGATCTTGGCATTCGCTTCGGCCGAGAGCTTCTTGAAGACGTCGGTGTGCACGAACACCTTGGCCAACGGGCGATCCTTGCTTACCGGCTCGTTGATGCCGGTGTAGTACTCAACAAAATAGAGCGTCTTGGCCGGCAAGCCGCGCGCTTTCCAACCCGCATCGTCCATCGCATCGATCCCAAACCTCTCGACAGGCGACGGCGGGCGCAGGTTGAAGCTCTTCTTCGAGATCCAGTGCCCTTGAAGGAACGGGCTGCCGGGCTGCTTGGGCATCGGTTTGGCGAGGCAGACTGCGACCTCCACAGTCATGCGCGCGCCGCCGCCCAGGCGTTCCAGCGCCTCAGCGCCGATGGCGATTTCTTGCGGCGCGGGCCCGGTTAGAGGCGCCTTGTGGATCATCACCGTCCGCTTCAAGAACGGGTTGTAGGCGGTGATCGCCAGCGCGAGCTTGCCCCGAGCGATAGCGCCGTTGGAGAGCGTCGCCTCGCTTAGCGTGGGCCGCACCGTTACGCTCAGCTTGGGCGCCTCGTGCTCCTCGACCGTGAACGCCGTGGCGTCGGTGAAAGGCTGGTCTTCATAGAGCCGAATCTGCGCCCCATCCACCGCCTGCTCCAAGTTCGCGGCGCCGAAAAAAGGGCGGATGTCCCGCGTGGCGCTCTTGCGCCATTTCGCGCTGTCCTTCACTGCGCGACCTCCTCATCGATCTCGGGCCGCAGGCGCACCGTCCACGCCGCGTCGTAGGGCTCGGACTCGATCGCGAACTGCGCCTTGGCGCCCCGTTCGAGATCGAAGCGAAGCAGCCGGTGCTCCTCGCCGTCGACCTTGGCATCCACGCCCTTCACATTGATCTTCAACGCCAGGTCCTCCCCTTCCTGTCCCTCGTCCTCGATCACCGGGCATCGCACATGCAGCCGAAGACCCACCGACTCCTCCTCGGCCTTGGCATCAAGCGCCACTGTGAAGACGCCTCGAAGGCGCAGCATCCCTTCCGCCGTGGCCTCCGCGTAAGGCTGCTTGGTGAACTCCAAATGCAGCGGTGAGCTCACCGGGTCCGGCGGGTCGCTGGGCCCTAGGCCCGGAGGCTTGAACAAGGCGCCGAGCGCCCGTTCGAGCAGCGAAAGAGGCTTTTGCTTGGCGGGAGCAGGCGGCGCCGCCTCGCCCTGGAAGCGTTTCAGTCCGCTTTTGATCCGCGCGAGCACTGCCTTGACGATTTCCTTACCTAGGCCCTCCTCGTCGCGAAGGTTCGCTGAGTCCGGGTCCCAGCGGTCATGGGCCGGCGGCTCGCTCTTTTTCAAGGCCGTGTCCACCTCGTCGGAGGCCATGAAGGCGCCGACCACCGTTGGGGCGGTCTCGGAAAATGATTTGTAGGCGACCACCATGAAAGGCGCGCGGATCAAGGCGACGGTGTTGCAGCGATCGGGACGCACAACGGGCTGGCCATCGTCTTTCAGCGGGACCACAACCATCCCGCAGGTGCCCAGGGTCGTTTCGCCAAGGCGCGAGAGCGTGTGCAGCTTCTGCGACCCGCTCTTCGCTTCCGCCCTGCCCCGCGCGATGTCGAACGCCTCGATGAACGGGCGCAGCTGCTCATTCATCTTCGGCCTGGGCACGAGCAGATCGCCCGCCGGGTTGAAGACCTCGACATCGAGCTTGTGCTCGATGAGCCGCGGCCACCACCAATCCTCGACCCCTTCCACCATGTCCAGCAGGTCCACATTGGCGTCCACGACCAGGATCGTCGTGCCGAAGTCGCCGGGGGGCCGCTTCTCGAAGCCGAGCTGGGCAGCGAGCTTGTCAGCGGCTGCGTCCTCGAACGGATCCACCACCACGCGGCCGGACTCGTCGTTCTTGCGCTTCACGCCGAGCCATGATCGGCCGCTGAAATTCGTCTTCTTGTGTTCGTGGCTAGCGTAGTACCCGCATCCGAAGACCCGCGTCTTCTCCACGCCCTTGCCCGCCCGAAAACGGGTGTAGGCGAAGATCGTCTGAATCATCGAGCTTGACGAGTAGACAGACTTGCCAAAGCCGTATGAGCCGCCGCTCCCCTTCGAGGTCCGGGCCTTGGAGCGATCGCCTAGGGATAGGAGCAGCCGATAGAAGTTCGAGTTCTTGTCGTGCGGGTCGCCCGAGAGGCCCTCGGCGTTGTGATCCTCGACATAGAGCAAAGAGAGCGGCGTCTTGGGCTTCCCGAGCGTTGCCAGGCAATTCGGCGCAGGGAGTTCGAGTTGTTGCGCGCGAGCGTCGATGTCGCTGAGCCCCGCGGCCTCAATGAACGATGCCTTCGCTGCTCCGGTGATCTGCTTGTGCCGAAAGCGCACCATCACCTTCTCGCCCTCGATCTGCGCGTCGACAGAGTTCTGGATCGCCTCCCGCGCGAGCACATGCTCGGGATGCATGCCGGGCGATTTCAGGGTGTTGGCGTATGCCTCGCCCGCGGCCCCGCCCATGGGGTCGCTCTCATGAAAAAACCAGCTCACAGCCTCTCCCTCACTTTTTCAGCGTGAATTCGCCCCGGGCGCGCCGGCTTAGGCTTGCTTGGAACTTCGCTCGCAGCAGCTTCACCTCGGCGTCAAGCGTCGAGAGAATCAGTTGGGCGTCCTCGGCTGTGTAGTCGTAGTTGCTTTGATTCGAGAGATTCCCGATCAAGCGCAGCATCTGCGTCGCCTTCTTGACGCGAGCCTCCCCCAACTCCACAAACCGCTCCCTCTTGTCTCTCGTGTCCGGCATATATTCCCAGCACGCGCACTACATTTGCAGAATGTAGCGTAGGGATGGACCTTCTGTGCAAGTGTTACATGTGAGAAAACGCGGACTGAACTTGTAGCCGTCTATGCAGCGCGGGAACGACGCCCGTGTACCACTAGGATCCAGACGGCAGCGCGCCGATCGCCCCGCCGAAGGATGCTTCTCGCGCTCAGAGTTCTACTCGGGTGAAGTGCGGGAACACGCGGTAGAACTTCTTGAACGCGAGGATGGGGTCTTGGCCGATCTCCGATCGCGGCAGGTCGAAATCCATTCGCGATCGGGGGTCGTCGTGCGCCTCCATCGTCAGCCGTTCAAGGGTCGAGAGGTTCGGCATGTCGAGCACGAGCGGCGCAGCCGGCTCGGAGAAAAACTCCCAGCCTCGAATTAAATCTCGAAGCCCGGGATCTCCCGCTTTGGGCCAAGGCACCCGCTTGGCGGCTTCGCCCGGCAGCGACGCTTCTCCCTGTGTCAACGGCGTTCCTGGTTCCGCGACGGCAACTGGTTTAGCCGTCTCCATCGAAGTGGCTGTCTCCACTGGTTCTGCCGCCTGGACAGGCGCCTGGGGCCGCCCGGAACTCGGCGTCTCGGCGTTTACTTCCCTGTCTTGGCGTTTGAGGATCAACAGGGTGGCGGTGGCCATGCCCTGGCCGTCGGCATAGGTGGTCGCTAGCGCCCAGCACACCTCCCGGTCTTTCGCTTCGAGCATCCTTTTGTCCACCGCCAATTGCACCGCCCGTAGGACGCACTGACCATAACGCTGCGGGGACATATCGTCGGAGACGATGCTCGCGGAGTGGTACTCAGGCATTCTTTCCTTGAATTTTTTGAGCCGCCACTCCCGAACATTCTCGTTCTTGTCTTTGGGCTCTCCTAGCGAGGATGGGCTCGCGTTGACCGTCAAGCGCAACACGCTCCCAAGAGGAAGCGCGAGGAACTGCTGAGCGAATGACTCAATCTGCGCAGGAAGATCCTTTGGCTGCGTGTAGTCCATCCAAAGAATGACAGGCTGCGTGAATTCAGTCTCCGACAGATATTCGTCAAGCGTCTTGTGGAGGCAAATGATTGATGGGAAGGGCTTGTTGAACTCTTGGCGCAGGTGAGCGTCCTCTTCCATCTCGATGCAATCCATATTCGTGATGCCAGTCCGCGCGTGCAGCAACCGGAAGTCCGCGAGAAAAGGCCCCCCCAGCCCGACATATTTGAATTTCCGAAGGTCCACCGCGGACCCGAGCCGCACGAGCAGGGCCAGAAACAGCTCTCTATCGACAGCTTTGTTCGGGCGAAGTTGATACGGGATCGTCGCGCCTGAGCTCACTCTGCGTCTCCTCCGCTCGGCATCGCCTTTACGCGCACCATTTCAAAGCAGCGATCCCCCACCACTCCGGGCTTCTCGTCTTCTTTGTCGAAGAGATATGTGGATACGGCCCTTATTTCTTCCATCGGGCGGGAGAAGACGATGCGCCTTGAAGATGGCGTCTTCCCCGGCGGGACCGGGAGCACCTTGTCCTTGGCTGGGTTGTATTCGACTCCGCCGTCAGCCTTGGAAGTCAACTTCCTCTCGGAAACCGCAGCGATCGCGCGCGCTAGATCCAATGGGCGCGCGGAAGCCCAGAAGCTGGCCTGATCGGCTCTCGGGTGGTTCTTCCAAGTGTTCGTGTGAGTGGTCCACACGCGCAAGCCTTCGCGCATCTTGACCTTCGCCTCCAACCATACCGACGAGGCCGTGTCCAACGCCCGCTTTGTCGTTGTGACAGGCAACTTGTCGGCGAGGGTGGAACGGAATTCAACGATGCCGGTGATCACAGAAAACTGCCCGTGATAAAGCGGCACTCCGTCGCCCCAACCCGTCATCCTGCTTTTGTCACCGACGATGACCGCGCGGTCGTTGCAGAACACACTCCAACCGGCAGTCTCAGAGGATCTGTCGGCATCAAAGTCCAAATCAGCATCGTCATCGTCGCCGTCGCGAGGCCCGGCGTTGAATCCGACGACGATGGACATGCTCACCCCGTCAATGTCCTTTTTGTACAGGTAAGGCGCTGGCCCGCGGGGGTCTTCTGAAACGAGCACTTCAATGCGCACTGGCTCAACCTTCTCACGGTTCACTTCGATAAGAAGACCCCTTTGAAGGAATGTCGTGAAATGCTCGCCGAGAGACCTTCGCAGGTCGTTGATGAACGCGGCGTTCTCAAAATGCTGCGCCACCGTGGGGTACAAGTCCACGACCTGAATCGTTGTTCCCCTGACTGATAGCGCCTCGTCGCCTATGGTGTCGAGGATAGGAAGAGGGTTCCAGCCAGGCTCTTCAAGCCAATCGGCTGAGATGGGGACCTTGAAATTGTCATCCGCGTTGAATGAGCGCACGACTGAATTGCGACCCATCTTGAAGATGGCACGCTTCATCCCGATGCCATACATTCCGATGGTTTCTGTTTCGTCGTCTCGCTTGTCAGTGCCTTCTCGCCCCATCTTGAAGGCATAGTTCTTAGCGATAACCCTCGGGATGCCGCCGCAGTCGTCCGAGATGCTGAACTGCTCAGCGCTGAGCGCGATCCTGATGAAATGCTGGGCGTAGTTGACCTCAGCTCCCTGGGCCGACCGAAGTGCGCCATCGAGGCAGTTGTCCACCAGGTCAAGGATCGCATCGACCAGGTTGATGTCGCGAGTCAGCATCGACACGAAAAAGCGTTTCGTCGGCACCGCCTCAGCCGTATCTGGCACCGCCTCTGCTGTCTCTATCTGCTCTTCATCCATAAGCACCTTCCAGGCCACGGCCCGACCGTGAATCAGCCTGATTCTGGCAGCCACGCTCGCGGCATCACCGGGCGAGCAGCGCTTCCCGCTCTTCGTATTCGCGCAACCACTCACGGTTTGAGCGTTCAGCGCGCAAGCTTCTTTCGAGAGCCAAGAGGTACTCGGCCATGAGGTCGGCATCCTTCGCGGCGGTGAAGATCGCCATCGGATCGCCCTGGATCGCCTTGACCCACGAGCTCAGGTAGCTCGCGTGGTTCGCGATGCTGGCCGGGCTCATCGGCACGCCTGTTTCAGATGCCAGGATCGCCGAGCAGATCTCAGCTCGAAGCTCTTCAAGTGCATATGCTTGATCGCCCCACCTCTTGCCAATCGCCTCCCTGCGATTCATTCGGCGCTCATGAAGCGAGCTGTGCGCTGCCTCATGCAGGGCCACGGAGTGGTAGCCCCAGGCGCCTGACTGGTTGAAGGCCTCACGGTGGGGGAGCCGGATCTCGTCTTGAGACGGGATGTAGCAAGGCTCGAAGTTTCCGTGCATCACGAGCAGCCCGGTCTTCTCGATCAGCGCCTGCATCACCGCCTCGGCGCGCTCGATGGGCTCGAAGGCAAGCTCCTGCGGCTGCTTCTCCGCTTCCGGGATGCCATCGATCTGGTCCGCGTTGAATACCCAGTAGCGGCGCAGCGCGCGTGCCGATCTGCCCTGCTCCTTCTCGGATGCTGACTCCTCGCGCACAGGCGCGGCGGCCTCCTCCTCCCGACCTAACTCCACCACCTTCACGATCATGGTGCCCTTCTCGCCCTTGCGCACCTGCCAGCCTTTCTCCGCAGCCTGGCGGTAGGTCATGAAGTGGTTTGAGCGCCCCGAGGCAGCGAGCCCGAGCAGGATCCGATTGATGCCCCGGTACGCGTTGCCCGTGATTGGGTTCATCGGCCGCAACGCGCTGGCTGCCCATGGGCGCTGCCAGGGCGTGTTTCCTGCCTGCATCGCCTCGATGACCGCGCGGGCCACTTCATTCTTGACATCCACGCGCGCCTCAGCGCCGCCGCTTCGCTCCCTGGCTTTCATGCTCGCTCCTCTTGTTCTTGTCGCCCTTTCCTAGTCCATCGAGTTGCCGCCCCGCCGTCTCTCCCACTCCCTCAGCGAGTGAGCGATGAGATCGAGGTGCAGCTCGCGCTGGGCGGTTCGGGCCTGCGCGAGGAGCCCGGTGTCATCGCCCTCGTTGCCCAAGTCCCCGATCGCTCGCGCCTCCTCATCGGTGATGGGCTGCGGCGCCTCATACGCCGCGCCGGGCTCGTCAGTGGGCGCGGGATCTGCCGCCGCGCTCACAGCCGAAACCTCTCGCCGCTGGAACGCGCGAGCTGCGGCTCCTCTCCCCCATCCGTCGCGATAGGGGCTTGCTGGGGCTCGATGGGTGAGAGGCCGGCGAAGGCGTCGGCCGTCGCCTGCGCGTGCGCTGCCGCTGCGGGATCAATAGGCGGGGCGATGGGCTTGGAGATTGCCGCGAGCGGATTTAAGGCGGGTGAAGCGATCGCGCCGGTGATCCAAGCGGCGGGCTCGTAGGGCTTGCGCGCCTGCTTCCATTTGGTGATCGGCCAGGTGAGCTCGTAGACATCTCCACCGGTGGCAAGCGCCATCACGACACCGTTGCCCTCGCGATTGACGCCGAGCCGGGTGGCGAGCTCTGAGGGCTTGTATAGCGCCAGGTCCTCGCGCGCGAAGCTCACCGTTGTGGATCCGGCCTCCGCGCCGCGGGCAGGCGTCGATTCAGAGACGCTGCGGCGCTCGACCTCGCGCGAGCCCAGCGCCTTGCAAAGCGTCTCGGCGGTGTCGCCTGGGCCCACTTGCCCGACCACGAGCGTCCCGCACATCGAGATCAGCGCTTGCACCGAATGCTTGCCGTGGATCTCTTCGAGCTGCGCGAAGTCCTGCGTCGCCATCACGACGCGGGCGCCCTTGGATCGCCCCACCTCGCAGATCTTGCGAAGCGGCACCTTGCCCATTTGCGCGAACTCATCAGCGACGATCCAAAGCTTGCGATCGAACGAGTCCGGCAGCTCCGGGCTGCTCACAAGCCCCGCCACGACCCCAAGGATCCCTTGCGTGAGCGCCTGGGTGAGCTGAGGGTAGGAGCCATGCCCCTGGATGAAAATTTGGCGATGCCGCGGCTCGGCCAGAGTCCACTCGGCGAAGCTGATGCGCCGATGGGCCGGCGTCGAGCCCCACGCCTTCGCAAGGTCAAAGAGCGCTGAGCAATGGGCCGCCAGGTTGATCAAGATGCCCTGCGTGGTGACACCTGGTGTCGCGGCTGCGCGCGCGGCCTCCGGGTTGTAGCGGTCCATCAGAGGCAGCAGGGACTTGATCGGAGTGAGCAGCATGCCGGCCAGGTCTTGCCATCCCCATAGCGTCCCGCGTGTGTCTTTTAGATAGAGCAGGTAGCCCACCAAAAACTGCCGCGAGGCGTTCACCCAAAAGGGCTGCGGGTCGTCGGGGATGACGGCCTGAGCGAATCCTCGGATGTCGCCCAGATTGCGCAAGTCCTTGGCGATGTCCCACGCGTATGAGCGCTTGTCCCAGGGGCTAATAAGGACGGGGGCTTGGAACGCGCTGGTGGGCTCGCCCTTGGGATCGAAAGCGATGAGCTTCTCGTCGCGATCGATGATCCGCTCGATCAGTGGCATCACCAGCCGGCTCTTGCCCGCCCCGACGCCTCCGACCACGAGCACATGCCTCGTCCACATATCCGCCGGGTACTGCACCTGCGGCGAGATGAACTGATCTGGCCGGCGCGCCACCTGCTCGGCGAGCTTCTCGTTGAGTCGCTTTACCGCCTCAGCGCCGGTGAAGCGCTGCCCGCCGCGCACCCGCAGGAGGCCATCGCGCGGCTTCAAGTAGCTGCCAGCTAAGGGGATCGCGGGGATGACCGCCGCCGCCGCGGAAATCGCCGCGCGCCACCCCAGGGGCCACAGCTCTCCGCGCGCGACGAGCCCTCGCAGATAGCCGCTCCATTCAGCCGCCTGCGCGGCGAAGGCGCTGGGCCAGAGGCTGTGCGCGGCGGACATCGCGAGGTAGCTCGCGTGCGCGCCCAGCGTCCCGCTCGGCGCCGCCAAGCCTGGCAAGTCGTGCCACAGCAAGAGCATCGATGCGGAGAAGGCCGCGCCGCCGCAGAGCGCGCTCATCGCAGCCCACGCGAGCGGCTGGATCCGGAGGGCTGAGGGCGGCAAATGCGCGCCCGAAAGATTGCTGGTCGTTGATTCCATGGTCGCTTCCCCTTGTTGCTCAGCCTTCCATTGCGACGCAGGAGCGCTCCTTGGACAGCGCCTCGTGCAGAGATCGCCTGGCGCCCTCGGCCCGTCGTGATCCGCGCGTGTCCAAAGCAGCGGGCTGCGCCGCAATCCCTAAGGGATGGAGTGGAGGAGCAATGAGCAACACCCTGAGTTTTGAATCAACAAGAGCCGCCTTTGCGCAGCCGAGAAAGGCTGGCGACGAAGCAAGGAGTCGGCGCCCATCGCCGAATGGGAGGGCGCATGCGAAAGTACGCGAGCATTGAAAACACGCTGGCGGCCTTCGAGACCCTAAGCGACTCGGACCTTTTGGCGCTGCGCAAATACGCGTCGATGCGCTTGGGCGGCACGCAGTACACCGAGCCCGCGGATTTGCTCTACGAGGCGCTCACGCGCTGCCTCGACGGCAGGCGCCAGTGGCCGCTCGATCTGCCCTTCACCCTGTTCCTCAACCAAACAATGAGGAGCATCGCCGACGCCGATCGCGAGTCCTGCGACGCGCGCTTGGTCTCCCGAGTGAGCGGGCGCGACGGCGCGAGCTGCGCGGACCCATTTCTCGGCATGGGGCACACCTCGCCCTCGGCCGAGGAGGACGCGATTGCCGCTGAGAGCGCGCGGTTCGCCCGCGCGCGGGCCGAGGAGCTGCGGGGCGAGTTCAAGGGCGATGCGGCGGCCAGGGCCGTGCTCGATGGCTGGCTCTCCGAGCTGCCCGCCAAAGAGCTCATGGCCAGGCACTCACTCTCAACCAAGGAATACGACGCCGCCCGCAAGCGCGTGTCCCGCAGAGCCGCGCTAGTGGCGAGGAGATACCAATGAACCAAGAGAGAAAGTACGAGAGCGCGCTGCATGAGGCGCTCGGCATGACGGACGATGAGATACGCGCGGAGCTCATCGAGCAAGGCCTCGATCCAGCCTCAGAGGCCCAGGCTCTTCGATCAATGGTCCAGCGCCTGGTAGCCAAGCACCATTCGCGGGACGCGGTCGAGCGTCGGCTCGGAGATGCGGTGTGCCGGCAGTTCGCCGTCTTCCACGAGTCCGTCTCCGCTGGGCCTCCATCGCCCGCGGCCGGAGGCCTCGCGGAGGGCGCCAGCCTCTTTGAGCTGATGAGGGTGGCGGACTCGGCCGCGATGCTGTGGGCGCGCGTCAGCGGCTGGTCCATGCGCGACGAGGGCATTCGCGACGGCGACATGGTGCTCGTTGACACCTCGCGAGAGGCGCGGGACGGCGACATCGTGCTCGCCCACTTGGCGGGCCGCGGCCAAGTGATCAAGCGCCTGCGGCTGCCCGCGGATGGCCGACCGCGCGCGGCCTTGGAGTCGGCGAACCCGGACTTTGAATCAATTGAGATCGCCGAGCCCGGCGACCTGGCCATCCATGGGGTCGTTGTGGGTCGGGCCGGCCGGCTTTGAGCGCACGCCGCTCAATCGCGAGGCGCCGCTCACAGATCGGCGCCGCTCTCTTTCGGCGAGCACCACCACGCGACAAAGTCGTCCACGGCGACCATGGGCGTCTTGTTCACGCGCCGGTAGGGCATGAAGAAGATCCCATCGCGAATGTAGGCGTGGAGCGTGCAAGGCGCCACCCCAACCAGGCGCGCCACAGTCGCCATCGGCATGAGCATCGAGCGCACCTGGAATTCATCGCGCAAACGCGCGCGAATGGCGTCCGCCTCGGGGTTGGCCTCTTTGAATCTTGCTTTCAGCATGCGCGCTCCGCCGGGCCAACGCGGCCCCCAGAGCTATTGCTCGCCGAGCGCCTGGGGCGGACAAGCGCCGCCCCGATCGGCGCTATGAGCCGTCGCCGCTCGTCGCCCGGAGGATTTGCAAACATTTGCAACACTAAAAAGCCGATATCGCCGATCAAGCTGATTTAGCGCTTAACGCTTTAATTGATAGGTCAGTAGATGGCTTTGAGCAAATCACAACAGCCGTGTTGTGATCTGACAGCCCCATCTTGGTGCCCAGGAAGGGACTCGAACCCCCACTGCTGCCCATTGCTCGCCGGCGGCCCTATTTACCTATGGGATCGGGCCGGCTAAGCCTATCGATGCCCGCCGATTCCGGGGGGCGCATTTGCAAAAAATTTGCAATGCCCACCGCCGGCGCGGGCCATCGAGCGTCCAAACGCCAAGGCTCGCCGGCAATCAAAGCGAGGAGGAATTTCATGGACGACAGAGATCGGAGCATCACATCGAGGAAGCTGGGCCACGGGTGGTCCCACACGGCGCAAGTTCGCCTCAAAGGCGCCAAGCCCATCAGCAAGACATTCAAGACCATCGCGGGAGCCCGCAAATGGAGGGATGAGAGCGAGGCGCGGGTGCGGGGCGAGCTTGGGCGCCCGGCCGACTCGCGCCCTTTCCTCGAAGAGCGCCTGGTGGACACCATCGGCCACTACTTGGATATCCCCGAGCATGAGAGCGGCCCCAAGAAAAAGGCCAGGATGCATTTGAGCGCCGCGAAGGAGCATCTTGGCGAGCTGGGGCCTGTTGGCGAAGCCACCAACGGGGAGCTCGGCCCCAGGTGGTGCCGCCAGTACTGGGAGGGGATGAGCCGGGTGAACACAAAGCGCGGCGCGCCCTACATGCCAGCCACCATCGCCAAGCACTTCACCGTCATGGGAGCGGCTTACAAGCGCCGCGCCCAGCAGCTCGGCGCCGATGTCGCGCGGTCCCCCTTCACCCGATCCATCCTCCCGCCTGATTGGAACGAGGGGCGCGAGCGGCGCTTCGAGCCCGGCGAGGAGGAGGCGCTGCTGAGGCTCCTGAGCTCCAAGCCCAGCGCCGATGTCTGGCTGAGCCTGGTCAATCTCACGCTGGCGACCGGGGCGCGGCTGCAAGAGCTGCTGCTGGCGACTTGGAGCGAGTTCCATGTGTCGCAAGGCAAGCCCTATTGGCGCATCCCCAAGCGCCACTCCAAAACCGGCGCGCGCACGGTCCCCCTGAGCCCCGAGGCGGTTGAGGCGCTCAGGACCCTGGCCGCGCTGAAAAAAACCGGGGAGCGCCGGCTCTTCTGGCAGTACAGCGGCCCCGACTCGGCCTCGGCGATCTTCCGGGGCCACCGGGAGGAGGCCGGGCTCACGGATTTCACTTTCCACGATCTCCGGCACGAGGCGATCAGCAGGCTTGTCGTCGAGCGCTGGTGGATGAGCTACGCGGTGATCGGCAAGATGGTCGGGCACAGCACCTCGGAGATCACCGACAGCTACACGCACCTGAGGCCTGAGGAGCTCCTCAGCGCGTTCGAGGGGCCTGCCGACTGGCAAACGCGCCCCATCGATCCCCCGTCCCCGTTTATGGCGCCAGCGATCCTCATCACAGGGAGGCAAAGAAATGACGAGCGCGATGGACCGGCAGCTCAAATCGGAGCGCAACAAGCGCCACCACGAAAGGCTCTTGGCAGGCCAAGAAAGCTTGCTCTTGCGGCTTGAGCGGGGCCAACGGGCGGGTTTCTCGGAGGCCGCGCGCGCCTGCGGCCTCTCCGGAGCCGGCCTCGCGCAGCTCTATCTCGCGCCGTTTTGCGCGGCGCTGAGCGCCGAGCGGGTGGCGAAGCTCGCGGCGCTCATGGCAGGGCGGCGGGCGGGGCTCGCGACGGTGCTCGGGCGCCTCATCGACGAGGCGGAAATCCGCCACGGCGAATTGGCTCCCGCCGACGAGCGCATCGCGGTGGAGTTCGATCAGCTATTCGATCCACCGCTCTGAGGCCGCCATGCTCTCGATCACCAAGATCAATAGCGTAGGGACTCAGGCGAGGCGATCCGCTCAGGGCGGCTACCTCTTCTACCTGGGGAGCCCGACCACGCGCGAGCGCGGGGACTTCGATGACTACGCGCGAGGCGCGGAGCTTGATGGCCCCCTGCCTTTCTGGGCCGGCAGCGGCCCCGCGCTGCTGGGCCTCGACGGCATCGCTTCGAGCGAGGCGGTCGATCGTCTTTCGCGCGGCTTGCACCCCGGAAGCGGCGCGGCCCTGGTCCAGGGCGCGGGCGATGCGCATGTCATGGGGGTCGATATGACCTTCTCGGCCCCCAAGGATGTCTCGGCGGTCTTCGCCGCGGCCGACCCGGGCGGCCAGGCCGCGATCATCGAGGCGCTGCATGCGTCGGTGAAGGCGGCCATCGCGCACACCGAGAGCGTGAGCATCACGCGCCACGGCCACGGGGGCCGGATCAAGCAGGCGGCCGAGGCGATCGCGGCGGCGGTCTACACCCACTTCGCGAGCCGCGCGCTGGACCCGCAGCTTCACGCGCACGCTTTCCTCTTCAACCTCGGCAAGCGCGCCGGCAGCGTCGAGTGGAGCGCGCTCGACAGCAAGCCGCAGTTCGACAACAAGATCGCCACCGGGATCCTGTTCCGGGCGGAGCTCGCATCGCGCATGGCGCGCCTCGGGTTCGCGATCGAGCCCGATGGCCGCTACTTCAAGATCAATGGCATCACCGAGCGCCAGCGCGACGCCCTCTCCACCCGATCGCGCGAGATCAAGAGCTACCTCGCCGATCGCGAGGGCTGCGAGCTCGACGGGGCGGCGGCCAGGGAGGTTGCCGCGCTCAACACGCGCTCGGGCAAGGCCGAGCCACCACTTCGCGATCTGCTCTCGCGATTCAAAGCGCAAGCCGCCGCTTTGGGCCTCACCCCCGCGCTGATATCAGCGTGGCGGGCGGCGCCGACGCCGCATATCGACGCGCCTGATATCAGCCACGAGGGGCTCCTGCGCGAGCTCACCGAGGCAAGCTCAGTCGCCACGGCGCAAGAGGCGCTCGCGCTCATTTGCGAGAAGGCGATGGGCCGATGGGACGCGGCGCGCTGCCTCGCCGAGCTCAAAGCCTTCCTCGCTAACCCTTTGGTGCTGCACCTGGGCAGCACGGAGCATCTCACCAAGGTCTTCACCTCGAAGGCGATGCTCGACCTCGAAGCTGATATCAGCGCGAAGGTGGAGGCGGGCAAGGATTCGATCGCGCACCGCCTCGCCCCTGCCGCGGTGGAGCTCGCCTTCGAGGCTTTGGAGCGCGACCTCACGGCCAAGGTCGGCTCCGCGGTGAAGCTGGATCAGCAACGGGCCGCGGCCCTTCACATCTGCTCCGAGACAGGCTCGCACGCTTTCATCGAGGGCTGGGCCGGCACCGGCAAGACCACGATGCTCAAAACGGTCGGCGCTGCTTACCGCGAGTCCGGCATCGAGCCCATCGGCTGCTGCCAGTCCGCGGCGGCGGCTCAGAATCTCTCGCGCGAGACCGGCATTCGCTCGCGCACGATCGCGAGCCTGCTTCTCGCGATCAAGGAGGGCCGCGTGAGGCTCGACGCGAAGAGCGCGGTGATCCTCGATGAGGCCGGCATGGTGGGCTCGCGCGAGTTCGCGCTCTTGCAAGCCGAGGCGCTCAACGCCGGGGCGAAGCTCATCTGCGTCGGCGACCCAAAGCAGCTCCAACCCATCGGCGCGGGCGGCATCTTCAAGGCGCTGATGGAGCGCCACGGCAAGGCCGAGCTCTCAGCGATCCAGCGCCAGCGAACCGATCACGCCCCACTGCTCGATTGGATCCTCAGCGGCAAGGCCGCCCGGGCGTTGAAGATCCCAAAGGAGCGCCTGGACGCGATCCGGGGCTTGCCCGAGGAGGCCCGCATGCCGGCGCTCACCGCGTTGGCGCAAGGCGATCCGAAGCTCGGCCGCGCGCTGGATCGCTGGCGGGCCCGCTTCGATCACGAGTGGATGCGCGAGGCGGTCTCCGAGCTCGCCCGCGGCGAGGCCGAGAGCGCCCTGCGCCGGATGGATGAGCGAGGGAGGCTGCGGCTGATATCAGGCGCTCAGGCCATGCTCGATGAGCTGATATCAGACTGGGACCGCGACAAGACGGACCTGAAAAACAAGGCGCTGATCGCCGCGACTCGGGCCGAGGTCCGAGCACTCAACGAGATGGCGCGGGCTCGCCTGATTGAGCGCGGCATCGTGAAGGCGGCGAAGTCCATCAACGCCACCGTTATCGATCGCGACGGCAACGCCGAGCAGCGGGAGTTCGCGCCAGGCGATCGCCTCGCCTTCACGCAGAACGACAAGCCCTTGGGCGTGGTCAACGGGGCGGCGGGCCAGGTCCTCGCGATCAAGGTCGGGCCGGCCGGCGAGCCCCTGCTCGAAGTCGAGCTCGATGACGCGAACGCTCGGGGCGAATCCACTGTGATGATCCCCGCCTCCTTCGGCCGCTTCGATCACGCTTACTGCCTCACCAACCATAGGAGCCAGGGCCGCACCTTCGACGCAGCCTATGTCCTGCTCAACCCGGCGGCGGTCGACCGGGAGTGGAGCTATGTCGCCGCCAGCCGCTCGCGCTTTGCCACCACGCTCTACGCCAACACCGAAGGCATCCGGCCCCTGGACCCCGACTCGCACCAGGCGAACGCGCCGGAGCTCTCGCGAGACGATCTAATATCAGCGCTCGCAACGCGAATGCGCCGCAGCCGAGCGAAGGGCACCACGCTCGACTGGGAAGCCCCAAAGGCGCCCAGCCCCATCAGCAGCCGCATCGAGCTGCTCGCCCATTGGGCGAGATCGCTTGCCACGCGAAGCCGGGAGCGATCGGTCGAGCAGCAACCAAGGCTGGCCAGATGAGGGGCGTGCCAGCGCTCACCTCCTGGGATCACAGGCAGGCAACGATCGCGCTCTCGAAGCCGCGTCGCGAGTTGCTAAGAGCCTTCGCAGACTCCGTAGGGCCGGGCCTCAGCAAGCCGGAGGCGGTGTACGCCCTCATTGATCGCGCCTTGCCCCTGGTGGTGGTGGCTGTGCCGAACCCGGAGGCGGAGGCCAACCGCGAGGTCGCGCATCGCAGCGCGGAGGCTTTGGAGCGGGTGGCCGCCGCGCTGGCCCCGCTTGAAGATCTGATATCAGCCGACCGCGAGCCGCTTACGGCCGAGGTTGGTGAGGCAGGAGAGCCGCGGGTGCTCGGCATCGGGGAATGGGTCAGCGCGGCCTTGGCTCGGCTCAACATGAGCCCTGCGAAGTTATCGCTCACGATGCGGTGCCTGGCGATCGATCTAGCAGAGCGGCGCGCGCTGTTGCGATTTAGCGTCTCTCGCTTGGAGCTTGATGGGGACGCTCGCTATGCGGCGACCGCCGCCCTCCCGGGCCTGCGGATCGCGATCGACCTACCCAATCGCTCGTCTGATATCAGCCTCGCCGCGCTCGCCGCCGGCGTCTCTGTGTCATGCGCCCGAGGGGCTCGCGGATGGAATTGCGAGCTGCTCGCCGCTGGCAGCGCCTCGCGCGAGCCACTGCACCGCTTTCAGTTCTGAGCAGCGCGAGGCCGGGTTGCGCTTGGCGACTCCCATAGTACGACGCCAGGTCGTACTCATGGTGCGTCAGGTGTATGTTGCATTCATATTGCAGCGTTTATGTTGCATTCATAATTGCAGCGTTTATTCCTAGTCATCAGTCCGAAGTGGGTCGCGTTCCAACCTTCCAAAAATTGTCCGGCTCGGTAAAAGGATTCAAAAGTCCACTTCGGTCCTGTGACATTGGATACGCCCAATCGAAGAATGCCTTCACTTCGTCTCGATCTCGGTTCAATAACATGTAAGTTTCATAAGACCTTTTCTCAGCCGGAGATCCAAAGTTGCTAGGGTTCACGGACGACCATTCAACGAAAGGAAAGTCCGGACCGCCCCCTATCATTTTGGGAGACGCCACTTGTAAATCGTCGCCGCTATTTTCGCGGGAGCAAACTAAGCGGATCATGCCAGGCCGTTCAATCGCAACAGTCTTTCGCAAAAAGTATTTTCCGCCAACTTCGTGCACGACAAATACTATTGGTCCAGGAAACGTGGCTTCTCTGAGTCCGAAAATCGAAGGCTCCGTAAACTGAGGAATCCAATTGGTTTGATAGTCAAAGTTGGCATTGTCCAAAACTTCCAACAGGCTCAATATTGCACCTTTCACCTTAGTCATAAGCGAGCCCGTCCATGGCGACGACACGACATAGCCAGGTATCTGCTGCAGGCGAACCTTTTGGATCGACGCGGCTCCCGCAAGCCAAATGCCCACAAATGGTGAAATCACCATGTAGCCGGCCAACCCCTGAACCCCAACGATTTCTTCGAGCGTCACTTGCAGTTGGTCCACGGTCTGGATCAACTCCGGCAGGACTATCCCAATATCGTTGACCGCCAGTTTGTCGGAAATAAGTGACGCTAATCCACCCGCGCGGCCCAGCAGCTGCTTCGTGGTTTCGACCTTCCAAACTCCACGAATCCTCTCCGGCAGATCTTTTAGAAGGCTCGATATCTCTTCGAGCTGATCCTGAATGGCGGCCAGTGTTTTGCTCATCTTTTCGAGCGCCTCACTTGCACTTTTGAGGAAACCACCTATATCGCCTGAGGATGCGCCTTGGCTGATGGTTGAATAAACGACAGCGAGCTCATACAACAGTCCGATGGCTGCCACGATACTTTGAGGCCTCACCTCGGCCGTTGGATGACAGACCTTGTATGGGTCAAACGCCGGAAGATAGGGCAGCGCCGTCGACCTCGACGGGTCTCCACATCTACAATAGGTAGATACGATCTTGTCTACGCCGACGATATTGTCGGTTGAAGGGATATCTTCGCGTTGATCGAAAATAAATGATTTACCATCGGCGGGCGTATAAGGCTCTGACTTCTTGTCGCGATAGTAGATCTCATTATTCGACCGCCGCACTGTCAAACGATAGGAGAAATCCCCAGTCGCTTGGTTGCAGCCTTGGATTTCTATTTCAAATTGAGTCAACCAGGTCGTTGAGTCGAGACGCTCGAAATTGTAGATTCCAATTAGTGCAGTTGCCATTGACGCCCTCGTTGATACGACTTTTGAACCTCGTCGCGGACCCCGACAAGCAGCCCAAGCATGCGGCGAGATGTAAGCGACTTTATCGTCTGAGCTCGGACCGATCGATCTAAATCTGATGTTGACACTTTCAGGTCTGTGCCAGCTCTGTTGAGATCATTAGCGCTGGCGCACCTGTTTGCACGACGACGACCGAGTGCGCGCACTGAGTGGGCTCTGGCACTGCCGTCCCACGCAATGGGGGGTCGTTGTGCCACACTTGGTGGCCCGATCCATCCACTCGCTCGCGGCTTGGCGGGGGCTAAAATACGTTTGACGGCGCGGACTTACACCGTTTCGGTGACGAATCCCTGAAGCGCCACCAGACGCCGTTCTTCGGCCCGCTCTCGCCATCCCTCGGTATCTCGCCCGCAGCCTCTTGGCGAGGCCTTTTCCCCGAGCAGCGGCCTTGCCGGAAACCTCAAG
>Ga0209724_1000926_pt1 | contig 27593 bp, 24 predicted proteins | sample grotaG_FD_184143 | JGI IMG/M metagenome (GOLD analysis project Ga0209724, IMG submission 184143) | Glacier valley bacterial and archeal communities from Borup Fiord, Nunavut, Canada, to study Microbial Dark Matter (Phase II) -... | ecosystem: Environmental > Aquatic > Freshwater > Ice > Glacier ...
GATTATGAATCTGGAAGCGATTCTGTTAGGGGCAGCGGGCCTATTACCAACTCAACGACTACCCCGCGCCAAACTAATCGCTACTGCCGCCTTTGACCCCGAACTTGACCCCGAAGATTGGGTTGCCAGTCGCTATGTAGACGAATTGGAGCGACGTTGGGCTTTGTTAGAGCGGTTTCTCAAGGCCGGGTTGCCCACTTTCAAACCGATGAGCATTAGCCAGTGGAATTTCGCCCGAATCCGCCCGGTGAATCATCCCTCCCGACGGTTGGCGGGTCTGGCGCGGTTTGCGGTGTTGCTCTCCCCGGCAAGTGAGCACACGCTTATCGAGAAAGTAAGCTCCCACCTGTTAACTCTCAGTCCCGCCGAAAGTTGCAAGGCTCTAGCGGCTCTTTTTACGGTAGAACTGGCGGGTGAGGATAGCGAAAGTGGACAGTTTTGGTCAAGCCGCTACGATTTGACCCTGGACAGGTTGCCACTCCGGGACGAAAAAACTGCCCCGCCCGCCCTGATTGGCGCAGACCGAGCGGCGGATATTGTGGTGAATGTGGCCTTACCCTTCTTGCGAGCTTACGGGCAAGACCAGCGTGATAAAAAGCTGGCGGAAAAGGCTCTACTAGCTTATCGGGCGCATCCCCGCCTGGGTAGCAATGAATTGGTTGAGAATGTGGCTAAACAGGTTTTTCGTTACTGGCTGGAGGGGCCGGGTGAACTTCCCGAAAGCTATCAGGCTAATAGCAAAGGCCCCAAACGTTCGGCCCTCAACCGTCTGGTAAATGGGGCGATGCGCCAACAGGGATTAATCCAGCTTCACCACCGCTTCTGCCTTGAACAAGCGTGGGGTAGTTGTCCTCTTAGTTAGTCGCAGGTCAAAAGTCAAAGGTCGAAAATCTACAATAAGGGAAATAAGGTTTCAACCGACTAAGGGACAACCTTCCACTACAATCTTCCTTAAAGCGATTTTTGACCGGGTTTAAGTCCGAGGGCATCCCGGAAGCCGGGGGTAGTTGGTAAAGCCCACTTTTCTTCCTTAGCCCGGTCTTTAATACTGCTGACTAATCCATCGTATAAGCCTTTACCCGCCGCGTATGCCCGCGTTTCCCCACCACTTGCCAGATAAGCTTTGATACTATCCTCAACCTTAAAGGATAGCTCCATCAAAGTGGTATTCAGGTTAAAGGTTATCATACTCTCTTTACTTGGCCCGGTTAACGACCAGCCCGGAACGTTGACGGTCTGGGAGTCCAGCCAGGATTTGGCGGTGGGGACATAGGTTCTAGCCTGTTTGAAAATATCGTCCACGTGATAAAGTTCGTGAGTTTTGGTAAAGGTTGGCACATAATATAATTTACGGCGTAAAGGTACACCCCCACTATCAACTTCCAGGTCGTAAATTATCGAGGCCCAACTATTCTCATTAACTTTCTCGTCTTTGGCACTGAAAATAGCATCCCGGCCTAAACCACTAATAACCCAGTAACCTGTCACATTCATGGTGGCATTGACGGTCAAGACACTGCCCGATAAATTCCAATCGCCATCAATAAAAACCCGCCCGGAAGCAAAACCAAAAATTTCCTCGCCTGTTGCGCTAACCGCCCCGGTATTCTTGGTGGTAGGCGAGACCGTGAAGCTACTGTTAATGCTGGCATCATCGTGCGCGTGCGCCCTACTGCTGGATAAACCTGAACCTTCTTTGGCGGCAGTCTGGCCCATCGAAAGGTTAAAGTTAAGCTTTAGAGGGGGGCGGTTGGCCTGTTCATTGGACTTTATAATATTAGGAAGCTGCGGAATCCATTTATTGAGGATGGGCATGCTCAATTGGGGAGTAACACCACTAGCGACATCATTACAGAAAGACTCACCGGGTTCCTGATCAGCGTTGGTTGGGGTGATAACGCCGCTCAACTCTTCCTGGGGTGCTTCTTCGCCTCCTTCGGCGGGCTCGTCGTCTCGTTGCAAGGCTGCTTCTGGCAAGCGGCTTACGATATTTGTCAAGCTGGCCTTATTCAAGCCCAGCAAACGTTGCACCTGACGATTTCCATACTGGCGGCCCATAGTTTTAACCAGATTTTGGCGTTGCACTCCCGCTAACCGACCATCGTGAAAAACTCTGGCAATACCGGGCGACCATGCTGGCGCGGCATCCTGTTCGGCCTGGGTTTGGGGTGACTCCGAGGTGGTTGTGGTTGATGATTTAGCTGTGACGGACTGTGATTCGACGCTCATCTCTATACCTTATTCAGAAGCTTGCTGGGATTAGGATTTTATTCTAGCATACAATATTCAGGAATAATAGTAACCATGTTCACAGATTGTGTAATTGCACTAGGAAAGTGGGTAGGCCAAGAAACTCACCCTTACAATAATAGCTAATATGAGTTTGACATAGCGGCTGTAAAATGGTACAAATGTGTCAGGGCCGAAAGGCTGATGACTAACAGATTTTGGGTGGAGAAAAGGGGCTAAAGCCATTTCTTGAAACCGCAAAAACTGCTAAAATATACTGGCGAAACATATATTAAGCCAACAAGGTATCATACCAAAGGAGGCTATATCAAATGGCAGATGGCAAAGCAATTAAAACTTTGCGGAAAATCGCGGAAGGGGAACATTTAGCGGCTAATGCTTTGGCGGTTGCAGCCAGCAAAGCTAAGGAGTTGGATGTTCAGAAGTTCCTCGGCGAGCTTAGCAGCAAGCATGAGTTAAATGCGACAACGGCGGGGTCGAAATTGAAGGAGTTAGGCGGCAAATATCCTGTTCCTGGTTTACGTGATACGCTAAAACAGGGTTGGGAGTCGGTAGCTACTTCCAAAACCAGCACGGACGCGCTAAAACTGCTCCAGAAAAAAGAGCGGGATGCCGTTAGTGGCTACAAAAGCCTGATGAACAAGGCTAAAGATGAAGAATTAGTTGGTTATCTGGCCCGTAATCTGGCGGATACCACCGACAGTCTGACCGCTTTGGGCGACAAACTCAAGCAGATGCAGGGTAAAAAAGAGAAAAATGGCCGTTTTCTGGGCCTCCCTCGCCTGATTTGGTTGGCAGCCCTGGGCGCAGGTGCGGTAGTGTTGGTGCAACGGGTGCGGAGTGGTGGCCCTCAAAATCCAACCACCCCGTCCGATAACGGTAATAAGTCGTAACCATTGGCTCGCCCCGAACGGATTTACCCGCTCGGCGCGTTAGGACTTGCAAAGGCGGGCACTGCATTGGCAGGTTCGCCTTTGTTTATTTTTAAGGAGTATGACCCATCGAATCAAATGAAATGGCCCGGTTAATTGTTGACTTGGCGGAGGAAAAAAAGGCCAGCAATATAGTTTTGCTGGATATTCAGAAAGTTTCAATTCTCGCCGATTATTTTGTAATTTGTAGTGGCAATAGCGAACGCCAAGTTAAAGCCATCAGCAAGGAAATCGAAGATAAAATGGAGGAGAACGATATTCGGGTTTACCATCGCGAAGGAGCTGACCAGGGCCGCTGGGTATTGCTCGATTATGGCGATGTGATTGTCCATATCTTTACCCCATCCGAACGCGAATATTATCGCCTTGAAAAATTGTGGGCAGGCGCACAGACAGTGCTTGTGATACAATAGTACAATAGTAGCGAGCTGTTACTCAAATCTTGAAAGGGAAAGCCCGACATTTTGGTTTGAGTTCAAAGATAAAAAGTATTAATTATCACAGGCAAAATGATGACTAAGATGAAAGAGGAAAACATTCCAGAAATCGTGATGAATAATAACTCTACTAATCCCGACTCTGGCGATCATGGTTTATTGGCGGGGGTATTAATTGGGGGGATACTTGGTTTGGCGGTTGGGGCGGTTGTAACGGTGTTAGCCCGACTTTTCATGGGGACTGCCCGACAATTAGTTCGTAAGTTGTTTGGTCGTGGCGATGCCGAAAAGCGTTTTGACCCACGCTGGTTACTGCAATAAAATTTTCTTGCCCCGTTTAACGAATTTCCCCCTGACTTGCGACTAGCTGGTTTTATTTAATTCGCGAAAGGCTCTTGCAAAAGTGCCTGTTTCTGGTTTTATATAAAAATGAATACAGGAATATCGCAGGGCAGAGTCTGCTCCTACGTGGGTTCGGAATTCGTAGGAGGCTGCTCCTGTAGGAGGCTGCTCTGTCAGCCAATGGATTTAATCGCAGGACAGAGCCTGCTCCTACTGTGGATTTTGAAACTGGTTACATCGCTTCTTTAAACTGGCAATTATTGGTGGTAATCTCTGATAGGTTTTTCAGGCTGCTAATACGGTGGCGAAAGCGTTCTCGCAGGTTGCGCTGTGACTCCGTGGTGAAATTAACATCAATCAGATTAATAACTGAACCTGAGACATATTCCGGGATGGCACTGAGGTATTCCATCGAATAACCCCGTTGCATTTCGCGTTGGGTATAGCCAATTATATAATTGCGCCACTCCAGGGAGTCGTTGTCCCGTAAATATTCGGCCATTTTATCAATCCAGGGAATCAGGCCGTTAGCGATGCGCTGCTGCCCTAAAACTGAATAGGGCTCAATCTTCATCAGTTGTTTGGCGGCGTGGACAGCAATTTCGTCCCGATGGGTTTGTACTAAGGTCGCTAGTGCGTTGAAGAGCATGACGTATCTACTTTCTATTTTAAGCGGTTATGTATATTTGTATGAATTTTAGCAAAGATTTACCCTAAAGTGAAAGGGTTTATATTACAAGTTCGTGACAAATTTGGGTTAAAAAAAAACCTCCCAGAAGGGAGGAATTTTTTAGCAAGGAAGAAATTAGTGGCGAGTATCGCAATTATATTGCTGCACCCGCGCCAGGCTATCCCTAAGTTGAGCCATCTTTGTTTCCTGGCGATGTAGTTCCAGCATTAGATACTGTTTAATTTTGTCGTTATCGGTATGGGCAATCCGATAGTTCAGATAGTCAATTTTCTTCTGAGTATCAGCTATTTCGTGGGTCAGGCGGGCAATAACTTGAGCTTTATATCGCTCACATATTTCTTTGGGGGTGGCAGTAGTGTCAGAAGTGTTGGCAGCCTGGGTGGTAGCCTGCGTACCATCGTAGGGGGCGGCAAAGGCCTGACTTGGCCCCATCGCAACTCCAAACGCCATTAATAGAGCCATAAAACTGAAAACGACCTTGTGACCTAACGAAATCTTTTTCATCTGAAATAAGTCCTTTCTGTGTCGGTTAATAGTTCTTTGCTATTAACATACTGCTACTAAAGTATTAACCGTTGCATTCTGAAACATCCACCCGCCAGCTTGTTTGCTGACAGTTGTTTTAACCTCGGTCGCTTTAATTCGTTACGGGCACTTTTTATATTTTTGGTACTATATTTCGTATAACCCAGAACTCCTACTTTGTTTATGGTACTTCTGGTACTAAAAACCCCGCCTCTATTGAGAAGCGGGGGTGTGAAGAGAGCGTGAGGGTGAGAGTCTACTGACTGGGGTTGCTAGGCCGCTTTCTTGCAGACATGGTTCTTGACCTTCGTTATTCGGTCGTTAATATGATCCAGTCTCTTTTGGGCCTGCTCAAGAGCTTTCTCCAACTTCTGCTTCAACCCCGGCTTGTCGGCTTTGGTGATGCGAGCCTTCAGGTCGTCAATATGCTTCTGAACCCGGCCTTTGGCCTCTTCCAGATGGGCGATCTTCTGGTCTTTGCGCTCCTGGCAAGTCTTGGTAGTAGTAGGGCCGGGAGTGGGTGTAGCGGTGGTTGGGGTGTCGAAGGCTGGGGCGGCAAAGACCTGGGCAGGCCCTATCGCCACGCCAAATGCCAGTAACATAGCCATAACCCCAAAAATAATCTTATGTCCAAGCGAAATCTTTTTCATCCGTAAAAATGTCCTTTCCAATCAGAATCGGTTGTTAAAAGTTGTTGTCAGGTTCGTCGTCTGCACCGTCTTAGCGTAATTACCCTGACACTTTAATAAACTGTTGGGCTAAGGGGATGTTATGGGTAGTTTTTTTAAATCTAGGTAAAATCTTTTGAGCAAATATTTAACATAGTTATTACATGGTACTTTTAGAATAGGTTTTAGTAACTTTCGTAACCTAGGTTGTAATGTAGATTGATTAACTTTAGTAGTAAACCAATCAGCCGTTAGTTATTGGACTTTCAACCTTTGACTTTCAAACTTGGATTTTTGAAGCCGTAACGAAATAGGCAAAAGCTGGTTTAAACAACCACAGGCTGGAAGTAAACCTTGCGCGAGAGGGCAATTTGGATCAAATTCGGCAAAGTCAGCTAAATCTGAATAGTTCGCAGGGCTTGTCCGGGCAGTTTGATGCCTGGATTGTTGCGGCTGTTGCGGGTGATGCCCACGCTTTTGATGAGTTATATCGCCTATATTCCCAGCAAATTTATAGCTACTGCTTCTATCGAGTAAATAATCAGGAAGATGCCGAAGATTTAACCGCCCAAACCTTTTTTAAGGCGTGGCAAGCGATTGGACGTTATCGTCCGGGTGAAGCCCCTTTCCTGGCCTGGCTCTATCGCATCGCCCATAATCTGGTGGTTAATTATTACAAGTCGCGAAAACGCCACTTTGAGATAGCCGATGCCGGGTTGGATGAACATTTTGTCGAAAGTCTTGAGGATGGCGGTGAAAGCCCGTTGGAAGCCCTTTTCAAACGTGGTCAGCAAGAGGAATTGAAACGGGCCATGGCGGAATTGACCGAAGAGCAACAACAGGTGTTATATCTTAGATTTATTGAAGATTGGAGTCACGCTCAGATTGCCAATTACCTGGGTAAGAAAGAAGGAGCAGTAAGAGCCTTGCAGTTCCGGGCGGTGGCGATGTTGGAGAAGATTTTGAGTCGGGGGCGCGTTCTTGAGTATTAAGCAGCAAAACCAAATTGAGGAAGCGATTGCCCTGATAAGCTCAGGGGCGGAGAGCCTGGTTAGTTGTGCCCACCGTTATGGGCGGGATTGGGCTAAAATTCGCGGTCAGGTTCAGGTTAACCTTTTGCTGCAAGAGGTCGCCAGTCGCCACAAAACTACCGCCCGCGCTACTTTTAATCAGGAAGCTATTCGTACCCGATTGCAAAATCAAATCCAGCAGGTCAATATGGAAAATTTGCTGGAGGTTACGGCTCTATCCCAACCTCCCGCCGCCGATAGTGGTAATCCCCCTGTCGCCAAACCCAAAAATAATTACTTCAGGAATTTCTTTGGCTCGGCTTCGTTCAAGTATAAATTTGCAACGGCGATGGTGGCGGTACTGTTTTTCCTGAGTCTTAGCACCTGGGCGGTGGAGGCCAGTGGGCCGGGAGATTTGCTTTACGGGCCAAAATTGGAACTGGAAAAAAGCGGCGAGCTATTTTCTTTCTCACCAGAAAACAAAGCCGAGGCGCACTTGAATTATGCCCAGAGTCGTTTGGACGAAATTCAGCAAGAAGTGCAGCAAGGTCGGGGCAAGAATCTTGACCAGACTGTTAGCAGCTATGAGGCGGCAATTAAAGATGCTGTAGCTGGCTCTAGTCCACAGCGACAAGAACTGATTAAGGAAAAGCTCCAAAAACACTTGGCGGCTCTGGAAAACTTGAAACAAAGTCATCCTAATATCCGCCAGCCTCAGCTTGAGAATTTAATTATGCGGCTGCACTATCTGCTGGATCGGCTGAATGGCGTATCCAACCCCCGTCTGCCGCCACCCCAAATCCCACCCCCCGCCAGCCAGACTGCGCCCACCCATACCGCACTTCCTGGGAATACCCCAGCCCCCTCACCGGGGAAACCGCATAACGAAACAGGCAAGACAACCCCTCCCCGAACTGCCAACCCCGGCGGTACAACCCCTCCTGCCAAAACTCCAACTACCCGCCCGGAGCCCGTCCGCGTCCCCCGGCTGGTGGATTTGAATACTGAACAGACACCGCATACCGAACAAACCGGGAAATAATATCTAAATTAACCCAATAACTCCAGGGTGGCTTGCTCTATGGCGGGCCAATGGCGAGACTTAGGATTAACTACATCAAAATGGTCGGCCCCCGCCAGCTTGATAAATTTTACCAGGTATCCGGCGGCGGTGGCGCGTTGGTAATAACTTTCGCTCAGAATAATTGGTACATTTTCGGGCGGGTCGTCCGTACCATGAATTAAAAGCTGGGGAACAGTGATAGGCCATAGTTCCGCCGGAGAAGCGGCAGTGTATCGTTCTGGCACTTGTTCAGGGCTGCCTCCCAGAAATTCACTAATTACCCCGTTGCTCAAGTTCATTTGCCAACCAAGCCGCAGGTCAATAACGCCAGCCAACGATACTGCCCCTATTAACTTGAGCGGATTATCCTGTTGCAAATCTGGATGTTTTACTAATTCCCGCGAGGCCAACCACAAAGCCAGATGCCCACCTGCCGAGTGCCCCATCGAAACAACTCGCCCTAAATCGAGATTGTAAGTAGGGGCTAGGGTGGTTAGATAGTCTGCCGCCCCCCCCACATCCTGAAAAGTGCCGGGCCAACCGCCACCAGTGTTCCCAATACGCCGATACTCGATGTTCCAGGTGGCAATCCCTTTGGCGGTGAGGGCGGCACAAATATGACCAATATATTGCAGGTCGTAACGGGCCCGCCAATAACCCCCGTGCACCATAATTATTACCGGGTGGGGGCCAGGACTGTTCTTGGGCAATCGCAAATCGCCAAACTGGTATTCTCCAGCGTCGTAGGGCAAACGTAGGTCGGGGGTTGGGGCTACGGTGTCAAGTATGGACATAATTCCTCTTAAAATTTAGTTCAATATTTGAAATTGTATACCTTATTATAAAGGGAAATTGGTTCACTTCAAAGCCAAAAGGCTGAATTATGCAACGCGCTCCAGGCTATTTTTAGCTACTGCCAGATGTATGGTTAATCACATATTGGGCGTGACCTACCCCATAACGGCCTTTTATCCGGCGGGCTAGAATAAGAGTGTAAGAACCGCTACAAAACAGACGCAGAAGAAAAAAGTTCTTACAAAACCTCAAACATCTTCTTCAAATATTTCTCCAAAAACTCCTCCTAAACAGAAGGCCACTGAGAGCAGCAGTGGCCTTTTTATTGCCATAGGAGTTTAGCCCATTGGGGTGAGCAAATTGATGGACATCATAAAAGTCGCAAGTTTGGTGATAAGAGTAAGTTACCTTACAGATAAATATTGGTAGTAGTTGTATCATCAAAATGTCTTAAACAAGGCAAAAGGAAATATTAAAAAACGTTAGATAGCAAATTTGACAACAATTAAGGAGCAAAAAATGTTGAAAGTCGCCACCGAAACTACTGAGTACCGTTTTCTGGAAGAACGCAATTTTGATAAAATTTCTAATATTCTTATTAAAGAACGCGATGCCCAAACCGACGAAACTTCCCTTAACAAACCTGCCAAAATGGTTTGTCGTTGGGAAGTGGTGGATGGTCAGCTTCAAAGTTATTGGATAGCCGAAAACGAATAATCAGGACTTATAAATAATTTTCCCGGCAGGGTTTAGACCTTGCCCTTTTTATTTCCCTGACCCCAGCTTCATCAGGGGTAGGGCTACTAAAGTAGGGGGTATTTTCAGCAATTAGTCTGCAAAAGTTCCTACCCTCTGGGCTTTGTTTTGGCTATCCACCCAGCTATAGTAAATATATCTAAAATTCTAGGTCAAAAGTCAAAAATCTCTTACTTTTGACCTTAAACTTTGACCTTAAACTAACAATCAGCAACTAATAACAATGCTAACTAAGTCGGAAATGATACCACCTATTGCTCAACCTGAGCGGCAAATCCGCATTTTGATTGCCGATGACCATACGGTGGTGCGGGATGGGCTGACTTATTTGCTGAATGCCGAGCCAGACCTAGTAGTGGTGGGTTGGGCCAGCAACGGGCTGGAGGCTATAGATTTAGTTCGGAAATGTTACCCGGATGTAGTGCTAATGGATTTGCAGATGCCTCACTTGGACGGGGTAGAGGCTATCCGGCGACTAAAGGCTGAGGATGATACGGTTAAAATCATCATATTAACCACTTTTGATACGGACGAATATATTGTGGAGGGGCTGAGGGCAGGCGCAAGGGGCTATTTCCTCAAAGATGTACCCAAAGAAGAACTTTATCGGGCTATTCGACAGGTAAACGAAGGTCAGTCCTTAGTTCAGCCGACTATTTCCGATAGGTTGTCCAGAATTATTCTGAAAGATAATTCCGAGCCTTCCCTGACCGCCCGCGAACTGGAGGTTCTGAAACTTATCGCTACTGGTGATAGAAACAGAGAAATCGCCAATAAACTGAGTATTGGCGAAACCACCGTCAAGGGTTATATAACCTCGATTTTCCAGAAATTAGGGGTGGAAGACCGCACCGAAGCGGCAATGTACGCCTTGCAAAAAGGTTGGGTTTAAGAACCTCAACCTCCTTCGGCCTCACGTTTTTGCGGGGAACGCCGGGACACAAACACTGCCCCTAACCCTAATAATAAACCCAAACCACCTAGCACTATACCTAGAATCCCCAATAACCCGCTACTATCAGCACTGGTTTTAGCGTCTTGAAGCTGCTTGGTTTGAGCATCTAGCTGACTTTTAAGAGCTTGTACTTCGGCTGGATTAACGTTTGGCGGGTTATTGGTGGTAGCAGCGGCAGGGGTGGGTTGGCTGGCAACAGGCGTGCTGGAAGTAGCAGTTGAGGTACTGGCTAGGGCGGACTGACTAAACCCTGGTTTGTCGGGGAACTGGATAGCGGTCAGGGGCTGCACCGCATCAAAAGTGTTGGGGCCAGAAGTGAACTTTTCGTCAATCTGGTCAGTACCAATTGTACCGAAAAAGTGGAAAGTATAATCGCCTACTCTGGTTGGTACAAAAGGGGCGTTGTATTTTCCAGGATTGCGAGGAACTGCCACTAGCGGTAACTGAACGGATTGCCCGCCAAAAATAACCTCTGTTTTTAAGGTATCAAAAGCCCCAGTTACGCCATTGTTGAATGTCCCATCCCCTTTGGACTGGCATTTACCTTCGCAAATTGTGAGTTCGATACCGTTTAACAAGCCCTGATAGCTAGGCTCGTTAATAAAACCCACCCGGAATTGATATTTCCCACCCAAAACATCCCGGTCGTCATGGGCTTGGGCGGTAAACAGGTTATGACTCAGCAATAAACCAAGCATGAATAGTGCGACTAATGCTGGTAAACCTATTTTTGTTAATCTTTTGCGTTTATGGTGACTCTGTTGGGAAACGTTGGTCGTGTTCATTTTGCCTGTTAGTCCTGGTATTTGTCAAAGAGATAAAACCGCAGGCAACCCTACGAATTTTACTTTCCAAAGCAAGGGCGACCAGCAGGTCGCCCCTACACAGAAAATGATTTTCGTAGGGGCGACCTGCTGGTCGCCCGGTGGCACAAATAGGAGTTTACTTCACAATGCGGTGACGGGCAAGCAACACCCCGCCACTTATTACAATACCCACTACTAAAAAGGTAATAGGTAGCGCAGGGTCAAAGCCGGATTTTGCCGAACCGCCAAAGCCAGTGTTAGGCGCAGTAGCCAGCTCCTCCTCTTTGACGGCAGCCGCGCTACCATTAGCCGCAGTTCCGGCTTTCGCCACCGTGAAGCTGAATTCCCCCTCGAACAGCCCACTGTCGTCTTCGGTGAAGGTTCTGAACTTGACAGTATATTTACCATCAGCCAGAGCATTCAGGCCGAGGGTGATAGTGTCGCCTTTTACCGCAAGGTCGCCTTTATCCACCGCTTTACCAGTAGCATCCAGTACCGAAACTTTGGTTTCTTTCTCGCTGGTTTCCTCGGTAAAGGTCAGGGTCAGGCTGGCAGGGGCGGCGGTAATAACTGAATCTGGCAAAATATTCCCCGATTTGAGGCGGGAATGGGCCAGGGCTAACCCGGTTTGCAGAGCCAGCAACGCGATAATAATCAGGGAAAGTGCCGTAAATAAAGTTACATTATGCGATGAGTAGGCTGAACGGTTCGTTTTAACTGACAAATTAAAACCTCCTTTAATATACATCTGGTTGTTCGTAAAAAACTCACACCAAAAGACAAACTACTTGTGTTTCCTTTGCTGAAATCTTAAACCTGTAACCAAAAATGTGATATAGCTCGGAGGTTATAAAAAGAACTATAAAAGAGCTATTTTTATGTTCTTACACAAAACTGGCGGGTAGGGTTGGTTCTAACACCACCTCAAAACGCAATTTTTGGGGACTCAGTACAATTTCGTGAAATGAAAAGAGCAACTGATTATCAGAACGTTCCAGTTTTAAATCGTAACGCCCGCCCCAGATAGAAAGGTTGTTAGCCTCGGCATAGTCCCAATCATTCGGCAATTGGGGTTGCACAAAAATGACTCCAGTTCTAGGGTCTGGGTTGAGACGGAAAAACCCCTGCACCAGCAGCCAGTTATTAGCCGCACTTGACCAGGCTTGCAGGAAACAGCTTCCCCGCCCTACAAATTCAGGAATCGCCCAGGGCATATAATAGCCCGAAAGCTCCACTATCCGTTCCAGATACCACAGACCTTTATCCACCCGCCCGTAACGGAACTCCGCCAATGCTACAATCGCGTTCTGGATGGGCATCACAAAATCGGCAGTGCCAGGGTGAATAATACCGCGTGAGCCAGTATGTTTTGGACTTTCCACCGTTTGGAATAGCTGGGAAATCCGGACGGAATATTCTGGTTCAGGCAATAACCCCATTTCCAGGGCGGCGTAACTGTGGGCGGGTTCGCTGGGATTTAGCGTCAGGTCTGGTTCAATTCGCCAGACATATTCCTGCCGCTCTGGAGACCAGAAATGTTCATTAATCTTATCGCGCACTTGCCCAGCCAGCACCTTGCTTTTCTCAGCAGTAGTCGCGTCCCCTACCACCTCAGCCAGATAAGCCAGCGATTCTAAAGCTTGGTAAAGCGCGCAGGCTACATCAAATTTTTTGCCATGCTCCGCGCTGCTCAGCTCAAGTAGACCCGGCCCGTCCGGTAACAAAGTGCTTTGAGGGTCGCAATCCACCAGCATATAAGTAAAAATCCCCTCGCGGCAAACCTCGTAAACCTCGTTCAAAAAGTTTTGGTCGCCCGTCCAGCGATAGGCCCGCTCCACCGCGCTGACAAATTCGGCGGTCTCAACGGTATTGCCAGGGTTAAAAATTGCCCCGGAAGGGGTGATTTCGTGGGGAACGCGCCCGCCTTGCTTTCGAGCAATATTCGCCAGAAACCGCAAGGCCACCAGAGCAGTTTCGGATTGACCAGACACAAGCAGCCCGCTAACACAATAATAGGTATCACAACCGAAATACCAAACAAATTCGGGCATTCCCGCCGCAATCCCCAAGCCCAGCGCAGGAATATCGAGCGTCAGCATATCCAGACAAAGGCTCGATTCCCTAAAAGTTCGGTCAAAATCAGGGCGGGGCGTTTTAATTATTGTGGCATTCCCGATTAAGGTTTCCAGGCGGGCGTTTTTGTCCTTCCAAAGGACTTCGCGTTGTTCAAGCAGGTTGGTCAGGGCTTGTTGGACAAAATCAAAGCCTCTGTCGCCACCCGCCAGCGCAAAATAGAGGGTTTCGGCAGTCCCCGCCTCCAACTTGACCTGATAATTCAATTGTCCCGAAATTCCCTGCCCTTCTAGTTTGTCAGGATTGGGTAACAGGGCATTTTCAGGTCGCGTTTGCGAGTTCAGTGAGGTGGTTTTTTCGGCAGCCCACAAATCCGGGCCTATCTGGAAGTTAACAGGGGGGCGACTAGAACGCATTCCGCCGCACCATTGGCGAGAGAGAGAGTCGTTGGAGAGAATTGTCTCAGTAGTCGGGTCAAAATGGGCCTCATCGGGGCGGTCAGGCCACCCGCTCCACCACGAACCCTGAATATCAAAGCGCACTAACCAGCAGAGCCTTAGAGAAAGGTCGTGGTCGGATTCATTTTCCAGTTTCAGGCTGATGCTTAGCCCCGGTTCGTAATCAGGGATGAAAAGTTCCTGGGTAGCTAGAATTTTGTCTGCGCCTAGCTCTAATTCAAAGATGCGCTCGACTCGCCCCATCTTCATGGTAAAACTCTGGCAGTTGGGGCCAAATACCCATTGAATGGATGTTTCGTCCTGACTTAAACCAAACCAAAAGCCATCGGCTATTTTCAGGGGTGGCAGCCATAACCCACCCATCTCGCCAGGAAGGTGGTTGCCCATATCCGGGAAAGCCCCGTCCTGTTGCCCGATAAGGTAGGCTCGGCGACCCGTTATGGCAAAGGGGCGGGCAAGGTTTTCATTAACTTGTTGCTCAAACTCTTCCACGTCTCAATCTTGGATTTTAGCTATTGATTTTAGATTTACTATCCCCATCCCCTAACCCCTATATGATACAACCACCCACCCTGTGAAACGGGTTTCAGCCCGCCGCACAGGGAAGTGGTTTGGAGGATTTGGTATGAGATGGGTCTGTTCCATATGTCCCCCTTCTAGTGTCGGGAAGGGGGCTAGGGGTTTAGGTTAACTACTTCATGCCAGTGGTTGAAATGCCCTGGATAAAGAAGCGTTGGAAAGCGATGTACAAAATCACAATCGGAATCATCACTAAAATTGAGCCCGACATCAACAAATTCCAATCGGTTTTGTACTGCCCCCGAAAGGTACTCATGCCCAACGGTAGGGTGAACAACTCCGATTTACCGATGATAATCAGGGGCATCAAGAAGTCGTTCCAGCGACCCATAAAGGTAAAGATAGTTAGAGCCGAAAGAGCCGGGCGAGCCAATGGCAACACAATCTGGACAAAGGTACGAATGCGCCCCGCCCCATCCACGCGGGCGGCTTCCTCTAGTTCCGCCGGAATTGAGGTAAAAAATTGCCTCATCAGGAAGATACCAAAAGAAGTTACCATAAAGGGAATAATAAGCCCCTGCATAGTGTCGGTCAGACCCAGGCTTTTAAGCAAGATGTAAATCGGGACAATGGTAATTACCCCTGGAATTGCCATCGTGCCGATAATTGCCCAAAAAATAATATCTCGTCCGGGAAAAGGTATCCGGGCAAAGGCATAACCCGAAGTAGACGAAAAGAACAGCGTTAGCAGCGTGGTGATAACCGCCACAATGAAACTGTTCAGATACCACGTCCCGAACGGAACAATCGTAAAAATGTCAATGTAGTTTTGGAAGGTTGGTGAATTCGGGATAAATCTAGGCGGGAAACTCAAGCTGGTTTGAATTTCAGCCCCATTTTTAAAGGAGGCACTCAAAGCCCAGATGAACGGGATAAACTGCAACAGGGCGAAGCCAACCAACAGGCTGTAAGACACAATCTTGATGATACGACGGGTCCAGGGTGAGGTCTCGTTAACGATGCTGGTGGTTGATGTCGGCACTTTTGCTGAAACTGCCATAAAAGTTACCTCCTTTCCTTAGTAATTCTGCTCAGTTTTGAAGAAGCGACGTTGGATCAAGGTCAGGCTAAAGATTATCACAAAAAGGATAACCGCCCCGGCTGCCGCCACCCCCATCCCGTTACGTTCACGGAAGGCTTGCTGATAGATAAAGAATACGATGGTCAGGGTAGATTTTTCTGGCCCACCACTTCCGGCAGAAATCACAAAAGCTTGGTCAAAAACCTGGAAAGTGCCGATAATCCCCAGTGTCACCACGAAAAAGGTAGTAGGGGTTAACAATGGCACGGTAATCTTGAAAAACTTCTGGATAGGAGTAGCTCCATCCACCGAAGCGGCTTCATAAAGTTGGGCAGGTATGTCTTGCAAGGCCGCTAGATAAATCACCATAAATGTGCCAGCCGTCGTCCAGATATTCAGGCCCATAATCGAATTCAAGGCCGTTTTGGGGTCATCCACCCACACTGGGCCATCAATCCCCACTAGGGACAGGATGTAGTTGAGTATCCCGAATTTGTTGAATACCCACAGGAATATGATACTAATTACTACTGAACTGCTGATAGACGGGAAGAAAAAGGCGGTGCGGAAAAAAGTTCGGCCCCGTATCTTTTGATTAACCGCCACCGCCAGCAATAGGGCCAGAATGGTCTGAAATATCACCACGAAAAGCGAGAAACGGGCGGTATTCAAGAGGGAAAGCTGAAAATCCTCGTTCTCCCAGACTTTTGGAAAGTTGTCCAGGCCCACAAATGTGCGGTTATCAATAGTGGTAATGTTAATCTTGAACAGAGCCAGAAAAGCCCCATACAAAATTGGAAAAACCGTAAAAATCGTGAAGAAGAAAAGAGCAGGCAAGATAAACATGTACCCTGCTATGGTGTCTTGCAACTTTTCTCGTTTTAGACTGGTAGTGTTCCCAACACTGGCTGGCTTGTTGGCAGTAATCGCCATAAGATTCACCTCCTCCTCTCTAATGCTCGGCTGACGGAGCAGCCTCCTACGAAACATGACCCCGTAGGAGCAGGCTCTGTCCTGCAATAACTATCGGCTGACGGAGCAGCCTCCTACAGGAGCATCCTCCTGCATAATTTCTTTTGGTAAGGGCAGACATATTGGCCTGCCCCTACGCGCTCCTATTCCCCCTTCCTTTATAGGGAAGGGGGCTAGGGGGTTAGGTTTACTGAGCAGCCAGTTGAGTTTTCACGAGCTTGTCAATTTCAGTAATAGCCCCATCAACCTGTTTGCTACCACTGAAGACCCCTTGCAATACCGGGTTCGCTTTGTCAGCAAAGCCGCCGAAGCCAATCCCAAACTGCCAGGCTTTGGAGTAAGCTACGCCGTCCAGCAAAGGCTTGCGGTCAGGATATTTCGCCACAAAAGCTTCCGTCAGAGCCTTGCGGGAGGGGAGGGCCAAACCAGCATCGGTCAAAATCTTCTGCTGACTTTCGCTAGTCATAAAGCTCAACAGGGCAAAAGCGGCATCCTTGTTCTGGGATTTACCAGACATTACGTAAGCCACCGTAAAGTCCAGATTACCTTGCTGGTCGCCTTTGGGCAGTTCAGCAATCGCGAACTTGCTCATCGCTCCAGCTTTATCGGCGAAGGGAATGAACCAACCACCCTCAAAGGCGATAGCGGCTTTACCCTTGACTAAGGCATCCCCAGGCCAATCTGCGCCTAGTTCGCTGGACTTTTTAGCTAATCCGGCTGTCCGCAGACTCAGATAATAGTCCAGGCCCTTTTTGAAACCAGCATCAGTTACTTTGGAGGTTTTGCGGTCATCGGAAAGCAGTGACCCACCCGCCTGATAGACAAAGGCCAACATCCGAGCAAGGTCAGGCTCAAGGGCGATAGGGGTGCTATCTGCGCCCATTTTCGCTTTCAACTTTGTGGCCGCATCAGTTAGTTCAGCCCAGGTTTTAGGTGGCGAAGTAACCCCAGCCGCCGCCAGCATCTCTTTGTTGTAAATCATACCCAGCGTGTTATGGTCTTTGGGCAAACCATAAATCTTGCCGTCCGAACCAGTGTAAGCCTGAATTAGACTGGGATAGAAGTCCCCAAAGTTGACCTTATACTTGTCGGCATAGCTGTTCAAGGGCTCTAACAACTTGTCTTCAATCAAGTCAATCGCGGGTAGACTGTCCACATAGAAAACGTCAGGGGCGTTTCCAGCCGCCAACAAGGTTTGAATCTTGGTCAAATAGTCACTGGCAATGACTTCCTTCGTAACCTTGACATTGGGATAAGCCTTAGCAAAGTTAGCTAACTGCGTATCTACAATCGCGTCTTCCGCCGGGGAAGATGGGGCAATTGCAATCCGCACATTGCCGCTAATAGTGGTATTGCCTTGTGCGGCGGTCGTAGCGGCTGGTGCAGTCGTAGCTGCGGGAGCTGCTGCGGTTGTGGTGGTAGCGGCTGGGGCGGTAGTAGCTGCGGGAGCCGCTGCGGTGGTCGCTGCTGGGGCGGCCTTGGTGGTAGTGGCTGCTACTGCGGTGGTCGCTGCCGGAGCCGCCGTTGTTGCGGCTGGGGCACTGGTGGCAGTGGGGTCGCCACAGGCCGCCAGCATAGTTAGTAGTGTTCCTAACACTACCAGGAAACAGATTCGCTTGAAAAGTTGGTTATGCTTTGGCATCATTCTCCTCCTTGCAAAGTGATGTCGTCGGTCTCAATTTGTAAACACTTTTTGCCGTGCAACAAATCCTGGCCCTATAAAATAGGGCCATTTGGATTTGCTTTAGAAGTAACGAGTAAAGGCTAATTGTAAAATAGGGTTATAACCCTACCGGGCGGTTGTCCCCCTGAATACAGGAGGGACAGGTCAACCCATCTATACCCTTACTCTTTTCGCTTAATGGTAATCTGGTTCAGGTCAATGGTTGAATGTTGGGTACTATCAAGGTCAATTTGGTTAGAAACAGGGTCACGCCAGAAAGAAAGACTAACCCGGCTATTCCCCATTCTCAAACCGAGTAAGATTAAGTCGTCTATACCGTCTGGTAGTAAAGGTTCAACCACGAGAGTTTTGTTTCTGGCATCCGCCTGGATGCCGAGCAGAGTTTGTAAAATAAGGGCGGTAGCCCCGGCAGCCCAGGCTTGCGGACTACAACTAACTGGATAAGCCGCCGGAGCATGCTCCATATTACCAGCCTCGTTCCTAGCAAAACCACAATATAACTCAGGTAAACGATAGTCGGGAAAAGTAGCCGCCGCCGCCAGAAGTTCCCCGGCGACCTTTTGGGTTTCATTATGAAAACCATAACGACGTAATCCAGCTAAAATCAGGGCGTTATCGTGGGGCCAGATACTTCCGTTATGATAGCTCATGGGGTTATAGGTGGGGTCGGTGGCACTCATGGTGCGAATACCCCAGCCACATAACATATCCGACTGCATTAAACGTGCCACCAACCCAGCGGCTTTATCATCGTCTATTATCCCGCTCCACAAACAGTGACCGGGGTTAGAGGTGATATTGCGCACCTGGGATTTTTGCCCATCCAATGCCTGAGCAAAGAATTTTTCTTCAGGCCACCAGAATTCACGGTTAAATTTTTCTTTTAAGCTGGCAGCTTTTGCTTCCAGTCTTTCGCTCAGTTTGATTTGGGCAGGGTTGCCGTAACGTTGCAGGGTCTCGGTCAAACCTGTCAGGGCAGCGTAGTAATAACCCTGCACTTCTACCAGAGCTAAGGGCAAGGACGGGCGTGGGCCTAAAGAGCCACCCATAGATTCATCGCTATCCTTCCAGCCCTGATGCAAAATCCCTTTCCGGGAACGCCGTTTAAATTCGATATAGCCATCCCCGTCAATATCGCCATATTCCTCGGCCCACTGCAAAGCTCTTTCGATATTAGGCCACAACTCGGCGAAAAAGGCCGGGTCGTCCAACCATTTCAGGGTCTCGGTGAAACAAAGAATAAAGAGCAAAGTGCTATCCACCGAGCCATAATAAGGGCCGTGTGGTACTTCCCCGCTAAGTGTCATATCCCCTAACCGTAGTTCGTGAAGAATTTTGCCAGGCTCGCTATCTCGCCAATCATCAAACTCAGTAGCTTGATAAGCCGCCAATACCCGCAAAGTATCTACGGCAATCTGAGGGTTCAGGCTCAGGGTTTCAATCCCGGTAATAAGGCTATCGCGCCCGAATAGGGTGAAATACCAGGGTATACCAGCCGTAACCATTAGCCCTTGCCGATGTTTTTGCATCAGGGTTCGCAGGTCGAGGGTGCTGGTCTCGAAAAGTTTTGCCAAACCATAATCGCTGGTTTTAAGACGCGTACAAATATTTTGCCAGTCGGTATAAACCTGCCGCATCGCCGAAACTTCAGTGGCGAAGTTGACTGGGGATTTAATCTGCACTAAATCGCAAATATTTTCGTCTAGCGGCTCAAGCGGGTCTGGCAAAAACTGCAAAGACAAACTCTGACTCTGGTGTGGCTCTAACTCAAACTCAAAGGTTAGAGTTACTTCCGCTAGTTCCAGACCATTCAGGGTATTTTTTATGGTTTTCTGGCTATAGCCCAATGGCGAGCGATTGCATTCCAGCCGCAAGTTACGGGTTGTCCCGCTATGTCCTTCCAACGGCTCGGAATGAAAATTGACCACTTGCCCCTCACACAACACCGTTGTTCCTACTGCATGGCTATTTTTTTCCCGTTGGAAGCCCCGCACTTCAAAAATGTCTAAGAAATCAGCCCCAAGCTGTAGCTCAAGGATTACTTTAACGGGCTGGGCATGGAAATTGGTAATTTCCAGATTTTCTACCATCCCCCCCTTAACGAAACGCCGTCGGGCAATCCCCACTGCATGCGCCGCTAGCGTCCAAGCTGGGGCAATGGTTGAGTCATGCTCATCTAACTGCACCTGATAGTTAGCACTGAGCCGAAAAGTCGCGGCCAGGTTATAATCCGCCGTCTGGCTAAGGAGTTGGGGCTTTTCGCCATTAATTCTAAGCTCCAGGCGGCTGAGATAGCGAGTATCCTGAAGATAGAGGCCAAAACCCTCTGGCCCATTGGTTATTTCACCCGCCCGGTCACTGACCAGGAAAATCAAATCGTCTTTTAAGGTTATGGACTCCATAGGTATTTACGCCGACTCTCTAATGACCAGTTCCGGTCTTAAGAGATATTGTTTTGGCCCTAACATCAGGGCGTTGGTTTGTGAAATCTTGGCTTCCGCTCCGTCCTGCCGCATAACTGCCACCAAAAGCTCTAGTAGAGCACCGCATGTATCTTCGATAGATTGGCGGGCGGTAGTCAGGGCTGGGCGCAGGAAGGCTGCAAAAGGTAAGTCGTCAAAACCTGTAACGGCAGTTTGCCCCGGCTTAGAACCAACCTCCCGACCCATTTCGGTCAGGCTATTAATTACATTTAAGGCCAACATATCGTTACTGGCAATAATAGCTTCGGGCTGCTGATGCTCCGGCAAGCTAAAAAGTCTGTTTACGGCTTGTTTAATCTGGTTTTGTTCCTGTAAATCTGCTACCACTAATCGAGGGTCTTCGGCAATCCCGAATTTGCTCAGCGACTCACGGTAGCCATTGAAACGATAAACCGAGTATGAAGTGTTAAACGGGCCACTCAGATAGGCCAGCCGCCGCCGCCCCTGGTTATAGACGTATTCGACCATTGTGCAAATGCCCGCCGCTCCATCTACGTCTATAAAAGGATAGCTAAGCTCCTGATAGTTGGCGGTGCGTCCAAAAGCTACAAACGGGATGCCAATATCGGTCAGCAGAGCCACCCGTTCATCCTCTGGTTTAAGATCGGATAAAATGATGCCATCAACCCGCCCACTTCCCGCCACTTCCCGTAAGGTTTCGCTAGTCTCTTGCGACGAATCCGCCCCTGACACCAATAAACTCAGATCATATTTCAGGCAACCAAGTGCTAACACGCCCACGATTTCTTTAAAGAAGGAACGCGACTCAATGTGGTCACGCAGCCAGGGGGCAAAAGCAATCGTATTAGTCTTTTTACCCTGCAAGCTACGGGCCACCGCACTTGGGTAATAGCTTAATTCTTCGGCAATCTTAAGGATGCGTTTACGGGTTTTTTCGTTGACATCGCTATAACCGTTCAAAGCGCGGGAGACGGTAGTAATGGATACCCCCGCTTGTTTGGCAACATCAAAAATATTAGGCATAATGATTTCCTAAGATTGCGACAAAGTATTTAGAACAAGTTTATTTTGGTTGCAGGTAGTTATAGGTTTTTCCCGAAACGTTTTGGGGACTGCTTTATTATCACCGAAAACGTTTCGGATGTCAAGACCTTTTCTAAAAATCATTAAAATTAATAAATTTCCTATCCAAAATCGGCTATAATAGGATAAAGCTTAACTTAATACTAACTCTTGCTCAGAGGAATTATGCCAGAGTACCGCCAATATAAACAGATTTTTCAGGGACAACCCCTGCCCTTTGCCTACCTTGACCTTGACCTACTCAACCAAAATATTCAGCAAATTCTTCTAAGGGCGGGCGATAAAAAGATTCGGATTGCCAGTAAATCGGTGCGCTCTTTGCCCATTCTTAAACAGATTCTGGCCTCAAACCCAAAATTTCAGGGAGTAATGTGCTTTAGTCCCGCCGAGGCGGTATGGTTTAGTCAACAAGGACTGGATGATTTGTTACTTGGCTATCCGGTTTGGCAGTCGGAGCAATTGCGGGCCATTTGCTCCGAAATCAAAGAGGGTAAAACCATAGTCGCCATGCTCGACTCGCTCGAACATGTGCGCCATTTGGATAAAATTGCCGGAGAGTGCGGGGTAATCCTGCCCGTTTGTCTTGACCTTGACCTCTCTACCGACTTCCCGACGCTCCATTTTGGGGTCTGGCGTTCCAGTGTCACTAATCCTCAAGCGGCTCTACGGATTTACGAACAGGTTAAAAATAGCCGCAATCTGCGTTTGGAGGGGCTGATGGGCTACGAAGCCCAGATTGCGGGGGTAGGCGACCAACTACCCAGGCAAGGTCTCAAAAGTAATATGATTAACTACCTAAAAACCCGCTCGATTGCCCAACTGCGCGAAAGACGAGCCGAAACCGTTAAACTTTTAGAGGCTAACGGGGCTCAGTTACGTTTTGTGAATGGCGGTGGCACGGGCAGTCTTGAGTCTACCCGTGAGGAAGTTAGTGTTAGCGAAGTAACGGTGGGGTCGGGTTTCTATTCCCCCACGCTGTTCGACCATTACCGTCAGTTTCAGCATCAGCCCGCCGTTGGGTTCGCCCTGGAAATTGTACGCCGCCCCACCCCAAGCATTTATACCTGTAGCGGGGGTGGTTATATCGCTTCAGGCGCGGCGGGGCCGGAGAAACTGCCCCAACCCTATCTACCAGTCGGGGCTAAACTTATTCCGCTGGAAGGGGCAGGTGAGGTGCAAACCCCTATTCAATATTTTGGCTCGGAAAAATTAGCTCTGGGCGACCCAATCTTCCTGCGTCATGCCAAAGCCGGGGAATTATGCGAACGCTTTAACAGCCTGTTGCTTATCTCACAGGGTCAAATCGTGGAGGAAGTTTTTACCTACCGGGGACAGGGTTTATGTTTCTTTTAGGGGTATGCTCCGTCATCCGATAATCTTCGCAGGACAGAACCTGCTCCTACTTGTAGAACTATTTGTAAAACTGGCCTCATGTTCAACCTTTGTCTAACAGTTATTCATCTTGACGCTCTATATTTAGCGAGTTATAATTAACTCGACCTTAACGGACTCTTCACACTTTATCTTCTCACCTGTGCTATGGGTGCTACCACTTCTTGTTGTTCTCGCATTTCTCTCACTGCCGAGACACTTATATTCTAAAAATAGAAATGAATAGGACAGTGATGACACTCACAGAGCAAATTGCTGAAACATTAGCGGCTATCCAACCTCTTGACCAAAAATCAATTGAGGCCGCTCGACAACGGCAAAATAGCCTGACCAAACCCCCTGGAAGTCTTGGTCGTTTGGAAGAATTATCGTTAAGGTTAGCAGGCATTAGTCGTCAGGAACGGCCCCAAATAAACCACAAGGCGATTGTGGTAATGGCGGGTGACCATGGAGTAGCGGCAGAAGGGGTAAGTGCCTATCCCTCTGAAGTAACACCACAAATGGTTTTGAACTTTCTGGCGGGGGGCGCGGCGGTTAATGTTTTGGCTCGGCAGGTGGGCGCACGGGTGATTGTGGCAGATTTGGGAGTGGCGGCGGACTTGCCCCCGCATCCAGACCTGATTATACGAAAAGTAGGTTATGGCACTCGCAATCTGGCGCAAGGCCCAGCCATGACCCGTCAGGAAATGCAACAGGCGGTGGTGGCGGGCATCGAAATTGCTCAGGCCGAGGTCAAAAAGGGGCTGGATTTGGTGGCTACCGGGGACATGGGCATCGGCAATACTACCCCCAGCAGCGCGATAGTAGCTGTTTTCACCGGAAAGCCGGTGCAGGATGTTACCGGGCGCGGCACAGGACTAGACGATAGCGGGCTGGCAAAAAAGGTCGCGGTTATCGAAAGAGCTTTAAGGGTAAACCAACCTGATCCCACCGACCCGCAGGACGTTTTGACTAAAGTTGGCGGTTTTGAAATAGCTGGGTTGGTTGGTTTGATTTTTGGAGTGGCTTCGTCCGGCATCCCGATAGTGGTGGACGGGTTTATCAGCACCGCCGCCGCTCTGGTCGCTACCGAGTGGTGTCCCGCCGTTCAACCCTACCTGATAGCGGCCCATAGCTCGGTGGAAATCGGACATCGGGTAATGCTGGAACATATGGAACTTAGCCCTTTATTAAACCTTAATTTAAGGTTAGGCGAGGGAACCGGGGCGGCTCTGGCGATGAACGTCGTCGAAGCTGCCGCTCGTATACTAACCGAAATGGCAACTTTCGCTGAGGCTGGGGTTCAGGAAACTGCTGACCCTGAACCGGGCAAAGTTACATAAACACAATCAAATAGACCTTGTCACATAAAATTTTAGGGTAACAATATTATTGGCAACTGGCCTAGAAAGGCCGAAATCATGGGACGCGAGTTTGAACATGATGCGCTCGAAACGACGTATAGTAAAAATCCCTTAGCGGCTGAATCCTCCAATGCGGCTACTATTAGTATATCGTCCAAATCGGCACATTCCCTCAATAATAATGATAGCCCGATAGTTCATCTGACGGCGGTGGCGGCAGCAAAAGCAGCGGCTACGGCTTTATTGACCAATCAGGTAATTAAAAGAGTTCGGGTCGCCCTGCCAGACGGGCGCAACGCCAGCTTTAAAGTTCAGAAGTGCGTAATTGAGAGTAATAGCGCCTTGTGTTCGGTGTCTGGTACGCCCGAAGCCTTGCCCGGTCATAACCAGGAAATTTGTGTCCGGGTAGCCTGGGAACGCAACCTGACTCCCGTTACCGAAAAAAATGCCGCTAACCTGCCCCAACCCCAGATTATGAATCAATATGTGGAATTACATTGGCTGTCTTTAAAGATGGCAGTAGGTCAGGAAAGCCCCATCCCGGTGAATGTGCCGTTGCTAATTCATCTGGCCTTTTCCAACAAGGAAGAAGAAGCCGCGTTGCGGGCCATTCCCCGCGAGTTAGTGACGGGCGCAATCTCCGAGGTGCTTCATACGATTAACCTTGAGCGGTTGGAACGGGGAGTTCAGGTTGTTTTGGGCCTTACCTCCGATACTGCCGAGCGGTTGCCTAATTTACAAACGATTGACGAAGTGCCGTTGGCTTCAACCGAGGGCTGGAATTACCTCTTTAGTTCAAACCCTAACTTGGTAATGGATCGGTTGGCACTGGCTCTGGATAATTCCGGGTCGGGGGTCTTTTCGATGCTGGAACCAAGCCATGAAGCCTATATAAATCTTTCCAGTAGTCATCTTGCCTTACAGGCGGCTTTGGAAAGCGTCAGGAATCTTCAACAGCTAAGTACCTTAACGGTTTGTGGCAGCCCCTCCGCTTTGATTGCCCTGGCTTTTGGTAAGCTTAACGCGCTGGAAAATTCTCCCTTAAACCTTTCATTCCTGTCGCAAATCGCCAGTCGCTACGATATGGATCCCGTGACGGTGCAGAGTCTGCAGGAAGTAACCTCCGAGCGTGACCTGTTGAGGGTTTTTAGTCGGCGGCATCTGGGTTGGTTATTTGACCGGGTGTGCCATCTGGCCTGTCTGGAAATTCGCAAACTAAACCAGCAAAACGTCCGAATTGAAACGATGATTTTTGGTGGTAGCGGGGCAATTTTGGGTCAGGCCGCTCTTGAACCAGGAGTTATGCGTTTGTGATTTTCGCGCATTGACGAATGACGGGCGTTAAGATATAGTGAACAATGTTAAGACGTTTGGACTAACGTTAACTGAGTGTGTAATACCCGGTCTGAGCAACCGGGTCTAGAATTGGACTATACCCCGTTGCACAAACCTTTAGAGAATGGTGCTGTTAACAGAGCCTTTGATACGGTTTTTTTTGATGTTGGCTCTACGTTGGTAGAGTTGGCTCCCTCTTGGGTAGGGATTTATCACCGGGTCTTCCAACGGGCGGGCCTGGATTTGCCGTTGGGTGAAGTAGAGCAAGCCGTAACCTCAAGCTGGGAAATCGTAGGTCAGCAAGATCCTCTTGCCGAGTACGAACGAAGCCTGGAAGCTAACCGTCGCTGGCAACGCGAGGTTGAGCACCGGGTGATGGCTAAATTAAATATTCACCCCGATGTGCAGGAAGAACTGTTCTGGCAAATTATCGCCGCCTTTGAAGACTCTAATTCTTACGCTCTTTATCCCGAAGTGCCAGGGGTGCTAAAGCGATTAAAGGCTGAGGGCTATCGGCTCGGCATTATCAGCAACTGGAGCTGGCATCTGCCGGAACTGTGCCAACAACTAGGCATTGCCGACTATTTTGAATATATTGCTACTTCCGCCAGAGTGGGCTACCCCAAACCGCGTCGCCAGATTTTCGAGCTGGCCTTGCACGAGCTAAAAGCTGATCCCGCTCGCTCTTTGCATATTGGCGATACCTACGTGGCTGATGTTACGGGGGCGTGGTCGGTGGGAATGGCGGCTCTCTGGTTGGTACGTCCGGGCGAGGTGCTGCGGTCTGTACCTCAACAACCCCTGACTGAGTTACAACAAACTATCCAGATTCAAAACCTGGACGGTATTTGGGCGTTCTTGGAAAAAGGCGTGCCACGCGGGGCTGCACATAACCTGGATAAATTGGGGATGGAGCAGAATGAGCTTTAATAGCGGAAAAAATTCTAGCCCACGCAACGATAATTCGCGCTCTTTTAACCCAGAGCGGCGCGAAAATAAACCAGCCGGACGGGTTTTTGTGGCTCTTGATACCGAAACCACTGGCACTGAACCCGACCAGGGCGAGATTATCGAAATTGCTGCCATTCGGTTTCGGCTGAACGAAGGCGGACAGGTTACAGTTCTGGAACGCTGGCAAACCTTTGTCCGACCCCGCAACCCTATCCCCTACAAAATATCCCACCTGACGGGCATTCAGCAATCCGATGTCGAACGCGCCCCCACCTTCAACGAGGTGCGAGAACGGTTGCGAACTTTCCTGGGGAATTTCCCGATTGTTGGACATTCGATTGAAAGTGACTTTGCTTTTCTGGCTCGCCAGGATTTTCTGGTGAATAATACCCCGCTTGATACCTACGAGCTTGCTACCCTGATTATGCCCCAAATGGGCAATTATAGTCTGGTGGCGGTGGCGACCACCCTCAAAGTTTTGCCAGATGGGGCAGCCCATCGCGCAATGGCCGATACTATTATGGCGATGGACGTTTTTGCCACCTTGTGCGGCAAAATCGAAGAATTACCCCTGGATATTTTGCGGGAGGTCAACCGGGTCGCGGCAGGAATTAACGACTGGCCGATTTGCGCTTTATTCAAGGATGCAGCAGCAACTATTGAGCGGCAAAACCAGAGCGGCGGAACCTTTGGCAGCTTGGGGGCCTTGCTCAAACAACAACTAGCAGAAAAACAGGGCAATGACCTGGACTTTATGTTCCTGTTGCCCCAGGAAAAAACCGAACCATTACAACCCCGCCCCGATTTTCGCCTGCCTTCTTCCCTGTTAAATGACCGCGCTTCCCATGTTTCGGAGTTAGTCGCCGAGGCTTTTCAAAATCATCAGCACCTTTTACTTGAGATGCCCGGTAACGAGGGTGAGCGTATTTCGGCGTTAGTCGCTCCGGCGGTGGAAATTGGGGTCAGGGAGGGGCGAAGCGTGGTTATCGCGACTACTAGCGAGTCCCAACGCGAACGTTTACTCAACA
>Ga0209724_1000930_pt1 | contig 27545 bp, 26 predicted proteins | sample grotaG_FD_184143 | JGI IMG/M metagenome (GOLD analysis project Ga0209724, IMG submission 184143) | Glacier valley bacterial and archeal communities from Borup Fiord, Nunavut, Canada, to study Microbial Dark Matter (Phase II) -... | ecosystem: Environmental > Aquatic > Freshwater > Ice > Glacier ...
CCCTCCCTTTAAGATTACTGAGCAGGTGACCAAAAAAGTCACCCGCTCAGAGGCCCCTGAGCTGGTACCTATTTTTAAGTCACCTGCTCAGTAAACTTCAACCCCACCCTTTCTCTCCTTATATTCCAACTTCAATCACCTTAATTCGTGTAATTCCTTTTTTTATGTAATTCATTTCAAATCCGTGCAATCTAATCCATAGAAATTCGTACCTACCTATGAAAAAGCTAAAAGTCTTTATTAGCAGTGTACAAAAGGAATTTGCAAGGGAAAGGCAAGGCCTTTTTGATTATTTGCACAGCGACCCTTTGCTGGGACTTTTTTTCGAGCCATTCCTGTTTGAGAACATACCTGCTTCCGATCAGCGAATCGATGCGGTATACATCAATGAAGTTGGTAAATGCGACATTTATCTTGGTCTGTTTGGTTCAGCCTACGGTTTTGAAGATTCAGAAGGTATTTCGCCCACCGAACGGGAATTTGACGAAGCTACCCGTCAACACAAAACCAGACTAATTTATGTGTTAGGTGATTCAAGTTTGCAAAGACATTCAAAAATGGACAAGCTCATCCAAAAGGTAGGTATCGACCTTGTGCGTAAACGGTTTAATTCGGGTGAGGACCTTAATTCTGGTGTTTATGCCTCCCTGGTTAACTACCTCATGGAAAAAGAAATCATTCGCACCAGACCTTTTGATGCAAGTTTTAACGAGAAGGCCACCATTGAGGATTTGGAGGGGGATAAAATCAAAGAGTTTGTGCATATCGCCAAAGTCAAAAGAAATTTTCCATTGCCCATTGATTCGACTCTGGAAACCATTTTGACCCATCTGGATTTATTGGATAACAATCGGGTAAGTAATGCTGCCATTTTGTTGTTTGGCAAACGACCGCAACGCTTTTTTATTACCTCAGAAGTAAGGTGTGCCCATTTTCACGGTTTTCATGTAGTTAAACCCATTCCTTCCTATCAGGTGTATAAGGGCGATGTGTTTCAATTGGTGGATCAGGCCGTTGATTTTGTGATGTCTAAAATTGATGTATCAGTGGGTACCAGAGAATTCAGCAATCAGGTACCTGTTCACTATGAACTTCCACGAGGGGCTGTTTCCGAAGTCCCGAGGTCTCGGGATGAACGCCGTAGCACACCGCGATTATACCAGTAATGGAAGTGTACAGGTGATGTTATTCAAAGACCGGCTTGAAATCTGGAATCCGGGGACTTTGCCTTTGGGCTTGAGTCCTGAGAAACTCCGTCACCCGCATAGGTCCATTCCTGCAAATCCTTTATTGGCAGAGCCGATGTACCTTGCAGGATATATTGAGCGGATGGGTACAGGTACCGGTGATATTATCCGCTTGTGCAATGAGGAAGGATTGAAAGAACCGGAATTTGTTCAGGAAGAAGATTTTAAAACGGTTATTTGGCGTAAATTTAAAGCTACTGACCAAGCTGAAGTTATAGATATTAAAGCAGTTAATGAAGTTGCTACCCTACAAGCTACCCTACAAGCTACCCTACAAGCTACCCTACAAGCTGATGAAGAAGTCCTAGATTCTGTAAAAAGAGTTGTATTGGTTTTAGAAGGTGATCTGAAACGAGCTGAAATTCAAGAATTGTTGGGATTGAGGGATCGGGTAAATTTTGTATCAAACTATCTGGAGCCATCATTTGTTTCAGCTTACATTGAAATGACTATTCCAGAGATACCAACACACCAGGAACAACGCTATCGACTTACAGCCAAAGGAATGGTATTAAAAAAAGAACTCCAAAAAGTCAAAAGAAAGAAATGATCAGGTGATTTGTTATAACTCATTATTTATCTTTTTGATGGAATTAAATGAGAAAATCAAAAAAAATACTGCTCAGGACGTAACCAGAGATTAATGTGCCGATTAAGTTTTATCAATACAGATAGTTCCCCTGGGTATCTTCGGGGTAAGGATGAAAGAAAAGTTTGTTCAAAATTTTACACCGCCAATTGGCGGAGTAAATGGCGGATTAATTGGCGGATTAAATGGCGGATTAAATGGCGGATTAAATGGCGGATTAAATGAGGGACAACAAAAAGTATTTCGATTTATTCAAGATAATGAAGGACAGCAAGTAAAAGATATTTCGATTCTTATAAATATGCCTATTGATACAATTGATAAACACATAAAAGTATTAATAAAGAAAAATTTAATAGAACGTAGAGGCAGTAAAAAAACAGGGGGATATTATATAATTGATTAAAGAAACCTGAGCTGGTGACTACTTTTAGTCACCAGCTCAGTAAACCCCCGCCCCCTGAGCTGGTGACTATTTTAAGTCACCTGCTCAGTAAACCCCCGCCCCCTGAGCTGGTGACTTTTTCAGTCACCTGCTCAGTAAAAAAACCCACTACCTTCAAAAAGATACTGAGCTGCAAAAAATAATCACCAGCTCAGTTGTTTCGTAATTTTACTTTCCATAACTTTAATAAAAAATCAAGCTATGGAATTTGAACCTGGTCACCTCTATCATGTTTTCAATCGTGGGAATAATTCACAAAAGATATTCTTTACTCCTGCCAATTACTTGTATTTCCTTAATAAGATCAAAACAAACATTCTGCCCCATGCCGACATTCTTGCCTGGTGCTTAATGCCCACTCATTTTCATTTAATGATACATGTTAAGGAACCTGAGCTGGTGACTATTTTTAAGTCACCTGCTCAGTATTCTACAGCATTTAATCTTACTGAGCAAGTGACCAAAAAAGTCACCAGCTCAGGTCACCAGCTCAGTAACAATATCGGCAACCTTCTATCTTCTTATACCAAGGCTATTCAGAAGCAGGAAAACCGTACAGGCAGCCTTTTCCAGCACCGAACTAAGGCCCCATGCTTGACCCGGATGAATGGCATTTCCAAAGCATGGTTTGATTCCGCGTATGGAGCGATCATGAATGTTTCCATCCCGGAAAAGGAATATCCACAAGTTTGTTTTAATTACATACATGGCAATCCGGTAAAAGATAGGTTGGTAAAACTGCCCGAAGAATGGGAGTATTCATCGGCCAGGGATTATGCCGGTTTAAGAAACGGAAAGCTGATCAATAAAAACCGAGTAAAAGAATTTGGATTGAAATATTTCTGACTCCTGAGCTGGTGACTTTTTCAGTCACCTGCTCAGTAAAAAAACCTACTCCCTCCCTTTAAGATTACTGAGCAGGTGACCAAAAAAGTCACCAGCTCAGGGACCCCTGAGCTGGTGACTTTTTCAGTCACCTGCTCAGTAAAAAAACCCACCCCTCTCTTTAAGATTACTGAGCAGGTGACCAAAAAAGTCACCAGCTCAGGTGACTCCTGAGCTGGTGACTTTTTCAGTCACCTGCTCAGTAAAAAAACCCACCCCTCTCTTTAAGATTACTGAGCAGGTGACCAAAAAAGTCACCAGCTCAGGTCACCTGCTCCTCAACGCAGACATTAGACACTTTGGTACAATTTAAATACTTTAGTCACTTTTATCCCGAGTACTCGGATTGGCGTTAACTTCGTTCAATTTATTCTATAACAACCTGAATATCAGAAAATATTTTAAGGCAATTATGAATCAAAAGGGATAGATTAGTACCGATAGCTTTCGGGATCCTTTTTTTTCTTCTATTTTAACATTTGTACAATGTCGTCAGGAAAAAATATCTTTTGAAGAATGTTATCAACCGGTTTTGTTTTTAAGAAAAGGCAGGGAATGATCATTTTACCTTTGGCAAACGGAAGTTTATTCGCTTTTTCTTCAAGTTCGTTGATCAGCCGGGCCGCATTTTCGCTTTTTGTCCATTTGCATTCACCAACCAACAATGCTTTCCCATCGGTTGACTCAGCAATCACATCAATTTCAATTCGTTCGTTTTTTGATACATTTCCCCACCAACTTCTGGCCAACCCAAAGGTACGACCTTCAATTAAAGTGCCAGAAACAGCCTGACGACAAAGTTTCTCCCACCAAAATGAAGTGTAACTTGTAAAACTCTCTGTCAAACGCTGCAAAACTGCATCCCCTTTGTCTAACTCAATTAAAGAACGATTTGGGATGATGTATGTAAAGTAGAAGTTTAGGAATTGATCAGAAATGCGATAGTAGCTTTTTTTTGTGTTTCGTACATTTTCACCAAACGGTAATTCACGTTCAATATATCCCAGCTGAATCAATCTGTCCAAAGGACCCGCCAGGCTGGTAGCAGGTTTTTCCAAACGTGCTGCAATTTCCGACATGCGGTGTACCCCGTCTCCAATGAGCGAAAGAATGGTATATGACTGTGCCGTATCACGCATATCGTCAACAAATAATCGCAATGGTTCTTCAATTAATATACCAAACGATGAAAAAAGATGTGTTTTCAAAGCAGCAGTCAACGATGTTTCCTGCAGTCGTAATTCCCAGTAACGTGGAACTCCACCCCAAACCGAAAATTCAGTAATCGCCTCCAATGCGCTACACTGAAGAACTTCCTGAAGGTAGGCTAGTTTCATTGGTTTAACTTTCAGAATTAAATCAGCCCGACCATACAAAGGAGCAGTACTATCAATGATTAAACCATTCATCAATTGCTGCGAAGAACCGCAAACGATCAAATTAAATCGATTATCTCCCTTGTCAATCAATTTCTGAATAACCGATGGCAAGCTCGGCGAGCTTTTTACCATATACGGAAATTCATCAAGGCACAAGCTTATTCGCCCGGTAATACGCTGATTTAATGTGACAAACAATGCTTCCATGTTCGGATATTTCACCAGGTCAAAACCCGGAACTTGTATCGCAATTGTTTGGGCCAATAATGTAATTTGTTGTGTACTTTCCGTTTGATCGGCCATAAAGTAAATATCCATATCGCTTAAAATGCGCTTTAAAAGCGTTGATTTACCACACCTTCTGCGACCATAAACAACGATAAAACCGGCTTTTTTACCTGAAAGAATTTTTCTTATCCGGGTTTGTTCTTCTGTTCTGTTTACAAAGTTCATAAGGCAGATTGTTTTATCAAAAGTTATGCAGCTCAAAAATAATGTTTCTCCTACATAATAGCAAGCATATTCTTTGATTTTTTATCCCGAGAGCTTCCCGATCCCGAATACTCAGCAATTTTCTTTATGTGGTTCACTTTATATCTGCTTTATAATTAGCATTGACATACAGTGATTTAGTAAATCTATTTATAAAATAAAATAGTGCGGTGTCTTAAGGTTACTAAGGTTTGGGGGCTAGGGTATTGGATCCGGTTAATAAGGTTGGGTTCTTCAATCATACCGCGGTACTTATACCTTCATAACCTTAGTAACTGTGGGTAAAAAGGGTGGCCACACAGGGCCACCCCTACAAACCGCGGCTGGTGCAGATTTGCAATCTGCACCTTTAAACCTGGGATTTTCAATCCCTTTACCCCGCTGACCTCGTATCTGGTATATTTTATTTTGAATAACTTGTAATTCCATAAATATTTGGCATAAATCAAACAGCCTATTAAAATTCAATAAACTACCGCTATGCAGGTTATAGGTTATAACCCCACAATTAACTTATAAACAGTCGCTTAATCTCATTTTACCTATAACCAACCTTTTATTTTTAAAGAATATTCATGAATTGATGGTTATACCCTTTTTTCATCTTATACACATTCATTCAGCCGGTTACAGCGATACAACCTATAACCGGCACCAATGTTGTTGGAGTCACTGAGCGGCTGACTCCAAGTCTGCCGCTCAGTAGTCAGCAGATTTATGGCTGGTGCAGATTTGCAATCTGCACCTTAAAACCAGGGATTTTTAATCCTTTTATTCTACCGAGTTCTGCCAGCAATTCATACCTCTTAACAGCGGTTAAATGGTTTCAGATTTCAAATCTACACGAGCCGCGGAATTTTACGTTAATAAAGGGATTAAAAATCCCTCATTAAATGGTGCAGATTGCAAATCTGCACCAGCGAATCCTTTAAGATTGCCCGAAAGATTCCACAATATATCATCCCGAGCTTGATTAACGATTAACGATCCCGATAGCTATCGGGACGATTACGTACCGATCAATTAAAAACGATTGAAGAATTGGGCGATGCATTAAAAATGAAGTTGAGAAGGTGGAAATAAGACAATGTCGATGGTGTCGATCTTGTCAATGGTGTCAATATCGACACCATCGACACCATCGACAAGATTGACAAGATTGACAAGATTGACATCCTCTTATTTTGATATTTTGATATTGTATTATTGAGCGGTAGATTCCCGTCACATTGTGCCATTATGGGTCCCGAGTACTCAGGATCGATTTGCTTATTGAGGTACTCCCGATTTTCATCGGGATCAAATTCCCCTCCGAAAACTCATCTTCTGAGATCAGCAGAGTATCTTGTCCCTGAGCAGGTGACTATTTTAAGTCACCCGCTCAGGTCACCGGCTCAGGAGTGACTTAAAAAATAGTCGCCAATTCTGTTGTTTAGTTTCTTTCATTTCCATAACTTTAATGAAAAATCAAGCTATAAGCATATGAATAAGGATATTGACAACACGAATTATAGTGACATTCTTCGGCAAGTTATTACTGAGATAAAAACTTCTCGTCTAATTGTTGCAAGCCGCGTTAATAGTTCTATGATGCAGATGTACTCAAACATAGGCAGAAGGTTATCATTGAAAGGTTTGGACGAAGGTTATGGTAGCGCTGTAGTTAGGAGATTATCAGTTGACCTTAAAAGTGAATTCCCTGATTTAACGGGTTTTTCGCCACGTAATTTGTGGGATATGAAACGTTTTTATGAATTTTATAGTCATGAAGATGAGAAACTGCGGCAAGCTACCGCACTTTTACCCTGGATGCACAATGTATTGATAATTTCCAAAGTGAAAACGGTAGATGAAGCTCGATTTTATATAGACTCAGCGGAAATCAATACCGTCTTACTTTGGGACAAAAAGAATACTTTATTGACTTGTTGTTTTTCCATCGTAAATTGAAAGCATTGATAGCAATAGATTTGAAAATTGGAAGTTTTGAACCAGAATACATCCCGAGCACTCGGGATGAACCATTATCTGGGTCTATTAGATGATCAGGTACGAATGTCGGATGAGAACCCATCAATTGGAATTATTTTTTGTGCCGATAGGGTAAATGTGGAAGTGGAGCTCGCACTTCGGGATGTAAATAAACCCATTGGAGTTGCCGAATATCTATTGCAATTTCCCGAAAGTGAATTGAAAGAATTGATTAGTAAGGAAATGAAAGAAAATTTCGATAAAGAAAATTCTATGAATGAATTCTTGGAAGAAAGGGAAAGTAGTGATGAAGTGTAATATGAAGATTTGAGGCAACTTCCATGCATTGAATACATGGTTATTCTTCTCCATGCATTGCATACTTGATGAAAAAAGATTGAATGGAAAAAGTTTGAAAAAGGGAAAAAGATTGAAGAACTAACCCTTCATTGCTCGAATCGCTGTATACACCGGCGCGAGAAGTTAGCTTTGCATTTCAACCCTGAGCCGGTGACTATTTTCAGTCACCCGCTCAGTATCTTGTCCCTGAGCCGGTGACTATTTTCAGTCACCCGCTCAGTATCTTGTCCCTGAGCTGGTGACTATTTTCAGTCACCCGCTCAGTAATAGTATTAGTTGAAATATTTTATTGAGGATTAAATTTCTTTCTATATTAAAATGTTTTTATAATTTTGTATCTTTAAGTAAAATCAATCACCGATGAACACACAAGAGCATAAACAATTTCTAAGCGAATTTAAAGCATATTCTAAAGAGATCATTGCTTCACGTGAAGAGGCACAGCAGTTTCTTATCCGTTCGGGTATCCATACTAAAGCGGGAAAACTTGCCAAAGCATATTCAGTAGAAGCACCGACGTCGACTCAGAAACGCAAATAGCATGTATTCCAAAAGAGCAGGTCTCGTATTGGGATTTCATGGTTGCGACCGTTCCGTGAGAGATAAAGTAGTTTCCAAAGAGGGTGGTATGTTGTTGCCCAGTCTGAATGACTATGATTGGCTGGGTAATGGGGTTTATTTTTGGGAAAACAATTCCAAAAGAGCCCTTGAATTTGCGGAGTTCCTCAGCAAGCACACTCCACATAATACCAATCAAAAAATTGATGAAGCTGCCGTCGTTGGCGCTATCATTGATTTGGGATACTGTTTAGATTTATTGGATTCTGAATATTTGAATTTATTAAATGGAGGATACATATTACTAAAAGCTACAAGGGAAAAGTTTAATCTTGAAATACCGATAAATGTACCTCTTGTAAAAGGTGGTGATTTGATAAAACGAAAACTTGACTGTGCGGTGATTGAAACTATTCATCAATTCAACGAAGATACAGAAAAACCTGGGTTTGATTCGGTCAGAGGGGTATTTTTCGAAGGCAAGGATTTGTATGAAAATGCGGGATTTAAACGAAATAATCATATTCAAATTGCAATTAGAAACCCAAACTGCATAAAAGGGTATTTTATTCCTCGCGAATTGGATTTAAAATATCCTAAGCCGTAAGAAAATAACTGAAATATCAACTGTTATTTTTAAACCAGCTGGTGCAGATTTGTCCCGATTGATCGGGACACCATTAAACCAGGGATTTTTAATCCCTTTATACCCTTCCATTACTTGTAAAAATCACCTGTAAATGGGTAAATCGACAAGGGAAATGTAACGATTTTTCTTGTTTCTTTATCTCTTGTCGGAAGTTCGTTTCACGATCAACGTTTTATAGAAAATAAAAACATCTCTTACAATTTGGGAATTCAATTCCATATTTGTAAACTCGACTCCTGAGCCGGTGACTATTTTCAGTCACCCGCTCAGTATCCTGCCCCTGAGCCGGTGACTATTTTAAGTCACCCGCTCAGTAAAAAAACCACCCCCCCTCCCTTTAATCTTACTGAGCAGGTGACCAAAAGAGTCATCCCGAGTACTTCCCGAGGGATCGGGACAGGCTGGGATCACCCGTTCAGAATATACCAGGCGCTCCAATAAATTTTAGTTTTCCCCAAAAAGACAAAAGACAAAAGACAAAAGACAAATAGAAAAAGCACAAAATTCAGTTTACTGTATCCACTCCCCTCTTTTTTTATTTTTCAATTTGTCTTTTGTCTTTTGTCTTTTTGTCTTTTTGTCTTTTTGTCGGAATAGAAAATTCTTCATTGAATGTCCGTCGGCTAAAGCTCCCGATGAAAATCGGGACAAAGGATATCGAGCGGAGTGCATTAATTCGTGTAATTCGTATTTTAGTAGCATCAGTGTCATCTGTGTTCCCTTTTTTTTTAATTATTAATCAGTGTTCCCTTTTAATTGGGCACCCTAACTTTATGCACTTTAGTCACTTTAGTCACTTTAAAACTATCATATATCAATAATTTAGCGTTGTTATTTTCTATTATAAACCATTTATTGTAATTACCTTTGATGCATTACAATTTAACAATTCACCAGCCAATCCCTGTGTGAAAAGAAATTATTTCATAATCCCAAATTTATAATATAAGGTTGTAAATTCAATCGCTCTATGAAAACACGTGAAGTAGAACTTTCATTTTTATATTTATTTTTTGACTTCATTTTACTTAACATACTGATCGTGTGTTTGGCATACATAAGCCCTGTGATTTCATTACGCGATTTTCGTGAAATGTCTATTTACCTTGTACAAGGCAATCTTTCCCTTGTGTTTACCTATTTTATTTTCACCAATAATAACCTGTATAAGCAAGAAAACTACAAGAAACGCATTTACCGCATTACCAAACGCACGATGGTTTTCATGTTGATTTCATGTCTGATTGCCTTTATGTTGCTCCCTCAACATTATTCAGCAGCGTTTATATTTGAGTATGCAATTGCGTTCTATTTAGTCGAACTATTGTTCTACTGGTTTCTTTATAGATTCCTCAAATATGAGCGTAGAAAAGGGATAAGAGTTCGTCATGCACTTATTGTAGGTATCAATGAAACTGCATTTTCACTTCGCAATATTATTGATAGCAATCTATTACTGGGATACCAGTTTATAGGATATGTAGATGATCAGCTTAACTACCAACCCGATAGGATAGGACATCTTGACGAGTTGCAATCGCTGATTAAGGAATTTGATATTAATATGGTATTTGTCACCATGTCAATGTTTTCGACAAATAACAGGTTAATGGAGTATCTGAAAATCTGTAACGACCTGGGAGTGCGCCTTCGTATTGTACCGATCATTGTGGAATGGAACCAGTTGCGTATCAGAAAGGGAATGACAAAAAACCTGGTCATGATTAATCCGCAGGAAATTCCGATGGACAATTTAGGATCACGACTTGCCAAGCGGATATTCGACCTTGCCTTTTCATCGTTCGTTATATTGTTCTTTTTCACCTGGCTCTTCCCCATCATTTATTGTCTGGTAAGGCTGACATCGAGAGGTCCAGCCTTCTTTATTCAGAAACGAACAGGCATCAATAATGAAACTTTCAATTGCATCAAATTTCGGAGCATGAAGGTCAATAATGATTCTGATACGCGCCAGGCGTGCCTGAAAGACGACCGTATAACATGGATTGGCCGGATAATGCGCAAAACCAACATCGATGAATTACCTCAGTTCATCAATGTATTTATTGGTCAGATGTCGGTAGTAGGTCCCCGACCCCACATGTTAAAACACACAGCAGACTATACTGACCTGATCAAATTTTACCTTATCCGCCACTATGTAAAACCAGGTGTTACCGGATGGGCACAGGTAAATGGCTATCGGGGCATCACCGATGAAGTCTGGAAAATGGAAAAGCGTGTTCAATATGATATGGAATACATTGAAGGCTGGAATCTTTGGTGGGATGTCAAAATCATTTTTATGACCCTCACCGACCGAAGTATTTACTACAATGCCGGGTAGAAGACTGATTATTAAGAAAAAAGATCATGAATCAATGCTCCTAAAAGGTGCAGAGCACCGTAATATTTGTAAAAAGCATAAGAATCAATTCTCCTAACAGGTGCAGAGCACCGTTGATATTTGTAGAAAGATCATGAATCAATGCTCCTATCAGGTGCAGAGCACCGTAATATTTGTAGAAAGATCATGAATCAATGATCCTAACAGGTGCAGAGCACCGCTGATATTTGTAGAAAGATCATGAATCAATGATCCTAACAGGTGCAGAGCACCGTTGATATTTGTAGAAAGATCATGAATCAATTATCCTAACAGGTGCAGAGCACCGTAATATTTGTAGAAAAGCATAATAATCAATGCTCCTAAAAGGTGCAGAGCACCGCTGATATTTGTAGAAAAAAGATCATGAATCAATGCTCCTAACAGGTGCAGAGCTCCGTAATATTTGTAGAAAAGCATAATAATCAATGCTCCTAAAAGGTGCAGAGCACCGCTGATATTTGTAGAAAAAAGATCATGAATCAATGTTCCTAAAAGGTGCAGAGCACCGTCAATATTTGTAGAATGAATAAGATCATGGACCCGATTCGTTTAATTCGTTTTAATTCGTGAAATTCGTATTTAAATGAAATTCGTATTTAAATGATGAATTTATTAACTTTGTAAAAAAAAATAAAAGTTTTCTCACATCTAAATTCAATATACTTATGACACTACAGTTTATTCACGACAGCAGAGGAAATACTACCGGTGTTTTTATTCCAATTGAAGAATGGCAAACGTTGAAAATAGAATACTCCAATCTTCAAAAAGAGGAAGAGGAAAACTTTATTGAACCCAACACCTGGCAAAAACAAATTTTAGATGACAGGTTATCAGATTATTATCAAAACACAAACGATGTAGCCGACTTTAATAAAACCATCGATGATATTGAACTATCAATTGGTTAATCGCCCAAGTGTCGAAACTGACCTTAAAGAGGCCGTTGATTACTACAAAAATATTTCACCAAAACTAGCTCATCGCTTTTTGTTTCGTATTCGGGAAGCTAAGGCTAACATCGCCTTAAATCCGCTTGGATTTCAGCAAAAATATAAAAACGTGAGAACTGTTTTATTAAAGCAATTCCCATATCAAATTCATTACATAGTCGATGATTTGAACCAAAACATTATTCTCCTGGCTATAATTCAAGCATATAAAAATCCTTTGGATTATTCAAATAGGTAGAAGAAAGCATATAAATCAATGATCCTAAAAGGTGCAGAGCACCGTCAATATTTGTAGAAGAAAGTATAAGAATTGATGTTTCTAAAAGGTGCAGAGCACCGTCAATATTTGTAGAAGAAAGCATATAAATCAATCATCCTAAAAGGTGCAGAGCACCGTCAATATTTGTAGAAGAAAGCATAAGAATTTATGTTTCCAAAAGGTGCAGAGCACCGTCAATATTTGTAGAATGAATAAGATCTTGGACCCGATTCGTTTAATTCGTTTTAATTCGTGAAATTCGTATTTTAATGTAATTCGTATTTTAATGTAATTCGTATTTTAATGTAATTCGTATTTTACTTTTATCTGCAACATCTGTGTCATCAGTGTTCCCCTTTTCCCTTCCCCTTTTCCTTTTTTTTTCTTTTAAATGAAAGATTAGTGTTAGATTGACAATTTTTGAATAGCTTTATAGCCAATTCAGCAATACCACATTGTTTGCTTTGGACGGTGCAGTAAATCTGTTTTATCAATACAAATACATTAAATATAAATATAACTAAATAAAATTAAACCAATCAAATGAAGAAATTAGTAGTGGTATTTTTTGTGCTGATAAGCCTTTTTGGTTCGGCACAGAAATTTCAGAATTTAGCGATGACTCCTCCAATGGGATGGAATAGCTGGAATAAGTTTGCCTGTAATGTAACTGAGAAACTGTTGAAAGAAACCGCTGATGCCATGGCTTCTAATGGTTTAAAAGATGCGGGATACGAATATATCGTAATTGATGACTGCTGGCAAATTGCCCGCGACAGTATGGGATTTATTGTTGCTGATCCTGTCAGGTTCCCTTCTGGTATTAAGGCTTTGGCTGATTACATTCATTCAAAAGGATTAAAATTTGGGATCTATTCATGTGCAGGAACCAAAACTTGTGCAGGTCGTCCGGGTGGTCGTGGTCATGAATTTCAGGATGCTTATATGTATGCCAAATGGGGTGTTGATTATCTGAAATATGACTGGTGCAGTTCGGATGGACAGACACAGAAAGAATCTTATACTCTAATGAGCCAGATGCTGAAAGAAGCTGGGAGACCCATTGTTTTCAGTCTGTGCGAATGGGGCGGCAGTAAACCATGGGAATGGGCCGGTGAAGTAGGCCACTTATGGAGAACTACAGGCGATATTGGCGATTGTTTCGATTGTTTTTTAGACCAGGGTACATGGAAGTCAAATGGGGTGATGAAAATTCTGGACTTACAGAAAGATATGCGTCAATATGCAGGTCCAGGTCATTGGAATGATCCTGATATGCTTGAAGTTGGAAATGGCGGATTGAATGAAAATGAAAATAGGGCCCATTTTTCGATGTGGTGTATGATTGCAGCTCCCCTGATTGCCGGTAACGATTTAAGGAATATGGCACCACAAACATTGGCAATTTTGACCAATGCTGATGTAATTGGTGTTAACCAGGATGCACTGGGTATTCAGGGTTTGAAATATGCTTCTGCGGAAGGTTTGGAAACTTGGTTTAAACCATTGTCCAATGGAGATTGGGCAGTATGTTTTTTAAACCGCTCGGAGGAAATAAAGAATATAGATTTTGATTGGACCAATCATGTTGTGAATGATGATTTCTCAAAGCGTAAATTGGATGCATCGGCTGAGACATTCAAGATCAAGAATGTATGGAGCAAAAAAGAGTTGGGCACTACTAAAAATTCATTAAAAGCCTCAGTACCTTCACACGACGTACTGATGATGAGATTGAGTTTGGTTAAATAGTGTTCCAGATTATAAATAATAAACTATGAGAGCTAAAGTATTCTCTTCCATTATTCTGCTCCTCATTTGTGCAATTGTCAGCGGACAAACCATCCGGAAAGACTATAATCTTCCCGGTAAAGGGCTGAAACAGCATGACTTTGTTTACGCAGGCGAATGGGATATGCGTAAGCCAAATGCCCAATCATTGTTTGTCGTCAGAGATGGCAAGGTGGTTTGGCAGTATTCCATTCCTCTGAGAACAGCCACAGGGGGCATTCAAGAGTTCGATGATGCGACAATGCTTTCAAACGGAAACATCGTTTATGCCTGTATGTCAGGAGCGGGAATTATCACTCCGGAGAAAAATATCATCTGGCAATATATCTGCGCCCCGGGAACCGAAACCCATTCATGTCAACCTATTGGGAAAGACAGCGTACTGATGGTTTTGAATGGAACGGTTGGGAAAGTGTTGATTTTTAACACCGCTACCAATACTTTACTGAAGGAGATTACAATCCCAACGGCCTCTACCAGTTCTCACGGCCAATTTCGTCATGTAAGATGGACACAAAACAAGACTATTATAGTGGGTCTATTTGCTGAAAAGAAAGTCGTAGAATTTGATCTGGATGGAACAGCCTTATGGTCGGTAGATGCAGCGTCAGCATGGTCTGCTATCCGCCTTCACAATGGGAATACACTGATTTCAGGTGATGGATTGGGATACACCCGCGAAGTGAATCCGAAAGGTGAAACGGTATGGGAATTTACCCGTGCTGATGCTCCTTTTACCATTGGAAATACCCAGACAGCAAATCGGCTGGCAAATGGAAATACAGTTATATGTAACTGGATTGCAGGCAACAATAAAACAGAAGAATGGGCCGGTACTGTTCAGGTGTTTGAAGTAACACAGGATAAAAAGATTGTTTGGGCACTGTCGTCTTGGGATCCCGATAACTATCGGGATGACTTAGGACCTGCAACTTATATTCAATTGCTCGATGAACCAGGAAATCCAGACAATGGCCAATTGCAGCGATAGCATCATATAATTAAATCCGAATCATGAAAACCAATTATTGAAGCTATGAAACTAATCTATTTCAACTTTTTAATCATTGCATTTCTTTTGTTATTTGGATGTAAGAATGCAAATTCAGAATCGCCTGTTGTAATTTCGGATACTAGTTTTGTGAAAGGCGCAGATATAAGCTGGGTTCCGCAAATGGAGGCTACGGGATACAAATTTTACAATGATCAGGGAGTGGAGCAGGACTGTTTCCAGATTTTAAAAGATCATGGCATCAATACTATCCGACTTCGAACATGGGTGAATCCTTCCAATAATAGGGCAAGCGGCCATTGCAGTAAAGGGGAAACTGTGTCAATGGCAGTGAGAGCAAAACAATGGGGCATGAAAGTGATGATCGACTTTCATTATAGTGACTCATGGGCTGATCCGGGTAAACAAAATAAACCTGCTGCGTGGGTGGGACATGACTTTGCAACACTGTTGACTGATGTTTATGATTATACTTTTGATGTGATGTCGGACTTGAAAACGGCTGGTGTAATGCCTGAGTGGGTTCAGGTAGGAAATGAAATCCCGGGGGGACTGCTATTACCCGAAGGCAGCTCATCAAACTGGAGTCAACTGGCGCAATTGCTTAATAAAGGATATGATGCCGTTAAAGCAGTTAGTCCACTGACAAAAGTAGTACTTCATGTCGATCAGGGGAACAACAATGGCCGGTTCAGATGGTGGTTTGATGCCGCAAAGGCCAATGGAGCCAAATATGATGTGATCGGATTATCGTATTATCCTTACTGGCTGGAAGGGAAACCCGACTACGCGCTTTCCATTGATGACCTTGGTAAGAATCTGAATGACATGGTTTCACGATATGGAAAAGAAGTAATGGTGGTTGAAGTGGGCGGTGAAGATAGCAAGGCGCAAAATACTTATGACATGTTGATGGCTGTTCAACAGAAAATGAAAGCAGTGCCTGATAATAAAGGTCTTGGAGTAATTTACTGGGAACCAGAAGGGGCTAAAAGCTGGAGCGGATATTCATTGAGTGCATGGGGTGCTGATGGAAAACCTACCATTGCATTGAATGCATTCCTTGATTTTAAACCTTAAATTCTTTATTTCTTATTCCTTATTTGATATTAAAGAAGAAGAAATAAGAAAAAGAATAAGAAATAAGGAATAAGAAATAAGGAAAAGGCACAATGAGTCAAATGGCGTTAAAAAACTCTTGCGTAAGATGTATTCTTAATTCTTAAATCGTTAATCCTAAATTGTTAATCGTTAATCAACATTTACTATAATGAAATCAATTCTCCAACTATTTTGCACGATCTTCGTTTTGTATATTATTACTACAGTAACGGTTTACGCACAGGTAAAGGCAGTTCCCATTCCACAATTGATCGAAAAAAATGGTCGTCATGCCCTTCTGGTAGATGGACAGCCGTTTTTGATTCTTGGGGGTCAGGCACACAATTCGAGTGCATGGACAGGTATGATGCCTCAGGTATGGTCTGCCATTGAAACCATGCACGCCAACACTCTTGAAGTACCCATTTACTGGGAACAGATTGAGTCGCAGCAGGGTAAATACGATTTTTCACTGGTGAATATGTTATTAAAGCAAGCACGTGAACGCAAGGTGCATTTGGTACTTCTGTGGTTCGCTACATGGAAAAATGGCAGCAACCATTATATGCCGGAATGGATGAAAAGTGATGCTGCAAAGTATCCCAATATCACAGGTAAAAATGGACAACCTAAAGATTCTCCTTCGCCGCATACCCAAGTTGCTATGCAAGCTGATGCCAAGGCATTTGCAGAGGTGATGAAATATTTAAAGAAAGCTGATCCACAGCATACTGTGCTGATGGTTCAGGTAGAAAACGAGCCAGGAGCATGGGATAGTGTACGCGATTATTCTGCTGAAGCAAATAAGCTCTTTGAAGGTCAGGTACCTGCAGAACTCCTCAAACCAGAAATTCTAAAGGCTTTAAATAAAATAGTGGGAGCCCGAGGAACGTGGAAGGAAGTGTTTGACAAAGATGCTGATGAGTATTTTCACGCCTGGTCAGTTGCCCGATACATCGAGACTGTTGCAGCTGCAGGCAAGGCGGTAAATTCACTGCCTCTTTATGTCAATGCAGCCTTACGCGATCCTATTTCCAACCCTAGTGCAAATACTTATGAAAGTGGGGGTCCTACCGATAATGTACTTCCAATATGGAAAGCTGCCGCACCTTCAATCGACCTATTGGCCCCCGATATTTACTTGCCTGAAAGTGAAAAGGCATTAAAAATAATTGAACTTTACGACCGACCTGACAATGCGCTGTTCGTACCAGAGATTGGTTCGGGTGAGAAATTCACCAGGTACTTTTATCCTTTACTAGCGCACGGCGGCATTGGATTTTCACCATTTGGAATTGATGACCCCGAGCACTCGGGGGGAGAGACAAAAGCGGAAACTGAAATACGTCTTGCATCCATTGCACAGGAATACAAAATGGCCCAACCGATGATGAGAGAATTGGCCAAATGGAGTTTTGAAGGGTTGATCAAATCGGTAGTAGAGCATGAAGACCATACCCTACAGACCATTGACTTGGGGGCATGGGAGGCTACTGTTACATTTGGCACTTCAAGAAATGCAGAAGTGTCTCCTACCCGTCCGTATGGTAAAGCCATGGTGGTTCAACTGGGTGAGAATGAATTTTTACTAATTGGGACGCTCTGTCATTTCACCTTTAAGCCTCTGGGAGTCAATGCAGGCAAAGCTTGGCAATATTTAAAAGTGGAAGAAGGGCAGTATGAGAATGGTAAATTCAAGTTACTGCGCATCCGCAATGGTGATGAAACCGATTGGGGTGGACCAAGATTTGGGGAAGTGCCGGTGGTGCTGAGGACTACGTTGGTGGTGCGATAAATAATATCAAGAATATGAGCAATATTAAATTATTTGAGAGCAATCAAATAAGGTCGGTTTGGAATGAAATAGACCAGTCATGGTATTTCGTTGTTGAAGATGTTGTTTCGGTTTTAACCGATAGTAACGACCCAAAGCAATATGTCAAACGTATGCGCCAGCGTGATAAAGAACTTGCCAAAGGGTGGGTACAAATTGTACCCACCCTTTGGGTAGAAACTTCTGGTGGTAAACAAAAAATGGGATGTGCCAATGCTAAAGGGCTTTTGCGAATTATTCAATCCATACCATCACCAAAAGCAGAGCCTTTTAAACTTTGGTTAGCACAAGTCGGTTCAGACAGATTAGATGAAATTGAGAACCCGGAATTGGCAACCCAACGAACAAGAGAACTTTATAAACTTAAAGGCTATCCTGACGACTGGATTGAAAAGCGAATGCGAAGTATTGCTATTCGTGAGGAGTTGACCGAAGAATGGAAAAACAGAGGTGTAAAGGAACAAATTGAATATTCCATACTCACCGCTGAGATTTCATCCCGATGAAAAATCGGGACGGTTTGACACCTTCAGAATATAAAAAAGTCAAAGGACTGAAAAGCCAAAATTTGCGCGATCACATGAACGATTTAGAATTAATATTTTCAATGCTTGGAGAAGCTTCAACAACAGAAATTGTAAAGACACAAAATCCAAAAGGATTTATTCAAAATAAAAAGGCTGCTAAACAAGGCGGTGCCGTTGCTGGTAATGCAAGGCAAGAGCTTGAAAGTAGGACAGGGAAAAAAGTAGTATCCTCCGAAAATTATTTACCGGAAGCAAAGAAAAATAAGGAACTCAAAAAAGGCAAAGAGGAAAATTAGTTATTAATATACCTCCAGCTTGTAATTGAGGAACATAAAAATAATGAATCTAAACTATGAACACACTACAAAAAGTCTCATTCTGCCACAAAGTCTCTATGTCACTAAGAATCACAAAGAGTATATAGAATATTCTCAATACTTTGTGTAACTTTGATGTTTCGTGTCTTAGTGGCAACTTTTAATTATTGACTTTTCGGAGTGGACTCGACTTTAAACTAAAAAGAACCAATAAACTTAAACCAATGAAAACAGCAATTCTATTTATCCTTCTCATTTTTGGATTTATCTCTCTAAGAGCCCAGAAAACTGAAGTACAATATCTCTCAGGACTCGACAAGGATCATACCGTTCAGTGGGATTTTTTGTGTACTCATGGGATGAATAGCGGTAAATGGGGCAAGATTGCAGTTCCTTCTAACTGGGAATTACAGGGTTATGGCACCTATATCTATGGCAATACAGATATGAATGCCAATGAAAAGGGGCAGTATAAATATACATTTACAGCACCTAAAAAGTGGAATAAGAATAGGGTATTCATTGTGTTTGAAGGCTCAATGACAGATACCGATGTGAAAATCAATGGTAAATCAGCGGGTGCAATTCATCAGGGAGCCTTCTATCGTTTTAAATATGATGTAACCGACCTTCTTAATTTTGGCGCATCGAATCTTTTGGAGGTGACAGTAAGCAAGGAATCAGCTAACGAAAGTATCAACAGGGCAGAACGTAAATCGGACTACTGGGTCTTTGGAGGTATTTTTCGTCCTGTATATCTGCAAAGCATGCCATTGCAATTTATTGACCGCGTTGCCATTGATGCAAAAGCAGATGGATCATTTTACCTAGATGTATTTACTAAAGGCACCGGTAAAGCTAAAACTTTAACGGCTCAACTGCAAACATTGGATGGGAAGACTTTCGGTTCCTCCATAGTTGTAAATATTGATAACTCTCAGGATAAAACAATCATAAAAGGGAATTTTAAAAATCCAGCTTTGTGGAATCCAGAATTTCCAAACCTATACCAGGTGGTAATTACTCTAAATGATGGGAAAAAGGTTATTCATCAGATCACCCAGAAATTTGGATTCCGCACAATCATTGTAAAAGAGAGTGACGGGATTTATGTAAATGGCCAGAAAATAATATTCAGAGGTGTTTGCCGCCATACTTTTTGGCCCACCTCAGGTCGTACAAGCAGTAAACAACTGGCGATTGATGATGTTAACCTGATGAAGGATATGAATATGAATGCTGTCAGGATGAGCCATTATCCACCAGATCCCTACTTTCTGGATGTATGCGATTCTATGGGTATGTTTGTGTTGGATGAATTGGCAGGATGGCAAAAGTTTTACGACACGCCGACAGCAAAAAGATTGGTGAAAGAGATGGTGGATCGTGATGTAAATCATCCTTCAATCGTATTGTGGGACAATGGGAATGAAGGTGGTTTTAACAAAGAAGCCCGCGGTGATTATGCCCTATATGACCCTCAGAAAAGAACTGTTATTGAGCCATGGTCCGTTGTAAACGGCATAAATACGAAACATTATCCCAGATATAAATATGTAGAAAATGCCTTGAACAATGGTAAGGAGATATTCTTTCCGACTGAATTTCTACATGGCCTGTTTGATGGTGGACATGGAGCAGGACTAGATGAACAGTGGAATCTGATGATGTCAAAACCATTGTCTGCCGGAGCATTCCTTTGGGTATTTGCCGATGAAGGTGTTGTACGCAAAGATTTAAATGATTCGATTGATACAAAGGGAAATGCAGCTCCCGATGGTATACTTGGTCCTTATCATGAAAAAGAAGGTAGTTTTTACACTATTAAAGAAATATGGTCACCAGTCCATTTCAAGGAAGCTGCTATCACTCCTGATTTCAATGGTGACTTTATGTTGACAAACAGATACTTGTACACCAATTTAAACCAATGCAAGTATTCTTTTGAATTGATAAGATATGAGAAAACTTTCCCAAAATTTGAGCTATTTAAGAAACCCGGCAGTATCAATTTCCCCAATATTGCAGTAGGTGAAAGTGGACTCCTTCATCTGAATCTTCCTTCTGATTGGAAAAGTTATGATGTGTTGTATGTTACAGCAACCGATCAATATGGCCGTAACATTAACACCTGGTCATGGAATATCACGACTACCAATGATTTTGTTTCAAGAATAGTTATGACCAATGAGGATAAAGTAACTGCATCAGATGAAGATAGCTTGTTAATTCTTTCATCAGGAAATATAAAAGTAACCTTTAATAAAAGAACAGGTCTAATAGCAGATGTGGTCAATGACAGTAAGAAAATCTCATTTAATCCCGAGCACTCGGGACTGTTTGCAGGTATAAGTCCTGTCTTTAAGGAAATCAAGCACTATGCGTTGGGTGATGATTATATTGTTGACCTGAAATACGATAGTAACTGTCATGCCAGATGGACAATGCAAAAGGGCGGCTGGTTAAAATTGGATTATGAATATAAGTCTATCGAACCATTAGATTATGCAGGTATTACTTTTTCATACCCCGAAAACCTTGTGATTGGTGCAACGCTATTAGCAAACGGTCCCTATCACGTCTGGAAAAACAGGTTAAAAGGTGTGCAGTTTGGCCTTTTCAACAAGGCTTATAATAATACGATAACAGGGCAGACATGGATTTACCCTGAGTTTAAAGGTTATTACTCCAACTTCTATGCTGTTGAGCTGCAAACCAAAGAGTTGCCTATTACAGTTGTCTCAGCCACAAGTGATTTATTTCTTCATCTGTTCACTCCAGAGCCGGCTAAATATTCCAAAGGAGTAAGCGGAACGATGAACCCTCCGTTCCCTTATGGAAATATCTCTTTTCTACATCGGATAAGTGGTATCGGCACCAAGTTTTCGTCAGCAGAAGACGAAGGATCGCAGGGTGGCAAAAATAACTTCGATGTAAATTCTGAGCCACTCAAAGGGACATTGTATTTCAAATTCGGAAATTAAAATACGAATTGTACGAATTTAAAACGAATTTAACGAATTAAAAAACAGATGAAAAAATCCTTTAATATTCTCTTTCTGAAAATCATACAGATTCTAACTATAAATGCTTGTTTGTCATATCAAAAATGTGTATTTTAGCAGTCACCTTACATAAAATGTTATATGGTACAAAAACTTTTGGGTAAAAATAAATAATGGATCAACAACTAAACCAAATATAAACAATATGAGAACATCAATTTTTGGGATATTAATTTTGTTATCAATGAGTTCCACAATTTTAGGAGCACCGAAAAGCAAAAGCTTTGAAATAAAATCTCCCGACAATAAAATTACGTTAAAGCTCGAGGTAGGAGACAAAATGCTTTGGGCTGTACAGCATGAAGGACAGCAAATTATTGCACCCTCCTCTATTTCAATGCAATTGAAAGGAGGCGCAATCTTAGGTGATCATGCAAAGATCGCATCTTCTAAAGTTGAAAAAATTGATCAGGTAATAACCGCTTTCAATTATAAAAAGGCAAGTATTTCAGATCAGTATAATCAATTAACTGTCAATTGCAAAGACGATTATGGTGTGGTTTTCAGGGTTTACAATGATGGAGTGGCCTACCGTTTTGTCACAAGAAAGAAATCTGAAATTGTTGTGCAAAATGAAGAAGCCAACTTTAATTTCACTGCCGATCACAAAGCTTTTATCCCCTATATGTGGAATTACAATGCAGGTTTAAAATTTAACCATTCATTTGAAGCGCTGTACAAAGAGATTAACATTTCTAAGTTTGCTACTGATTCTCTGGCATTTCTTCCCTTGCTTGTTGATGTAGGAAACAATAAAAAAGTGGTGATTCTTGAAGCCGATCTTGAAAACTATCCTGGAATGTACATGAACCTCAACCAGTCCAATAAAGGATTTATGGGTGTCTATGCCCCTTATCCATTGGATACAAGATTTGAGGGCATGAACCTGCTGGCAATTAAAAGAGCAGATTATATTGCCAAATGTGCAGGTACTCGTAATTTCCCATGGAGAGCCATCGTCATAAGTTCTCAGGACAAAGATTTACTTAACAATGATATGATTCAGAAATTGGCCTCTCCTTCAAGAATTAGTGAACCTTCATGGATCAAACCTGGTATCGCTGCATGGGATTGGTGGAGCGATTGGAATATCTCGCATGTTGATTTCAAGGCAGGTTATAATACTCCGACTTACAAGTATTATATTGATTTTGCCGCTGCCAACAAGTTACCCTATATCGTTATGGATGCGGGTTGGTCAGGTATTACTGATATTTTAAAAGTGACTGCCGATGTAGACATTCAGGAGTTGGTGAATTATGGAAAGCAAAAGGGTGTGGGCATCGTTCTTTGGTCTACCTGGTATGCCGTTACGCTACAAATGGACGAGGCATTCCCCAAATACGCTAAAATGGGTATCAAAGGATTCAAGATTGATTTTATCGACCGGGATGATCAGGTAGCAGTTGCCTCACTTTATGAAATTGCCAAAAAGGCAGCAGAATATCATCTGATTGTTGATTACCATGGCGCCTTTAAACCTACAGGATTGCAGCGCACGTATCCAAATGTAATTGGATATGAAGGTGTTAAAGGATTGGAAAACTACAAATGGGCTATTGAAGACCAGCCACGTTACACGGTAAGTATTCCATTTATCAGAATGATAGCCGGGCCTCTGGATTATACTCCTGGCGCTATGCGTAATACCAATAAATCGAACTATCGTCCGGTTAGTGATATGCCTGTTAGTCAGGGTACCAGGTGCAATCAAATGGCCATGTACGTGATTTATGAGGCACCTTTTCAAATGATGTCCGACAATCCTACAACCTATATGAAGGAGCAAGAATGTACTGATTTTATTGCCAAAATTCCTACTACCACTGACGAGACATTCGCTCTCGACGGTAAGGTGGGTGAATATGCAGCCATCGCGCGTAAGAAGGGAGATACATGGTTTGTTGGAGCCATGAGCAATTGGACGCCCCGGGAAATTACAATCGACTTTTCATTCCTTGGTACAGGCAATTATCAAGCAGTCGTCTTTAAGGATGGTATCAATGCCGACCGTGATGCAACGGATTATAAAAAGGAAGTTATCAAAGTTAATTCCGGTGATAAAATAAAAATAGAATTGGCGCCTGGTGGAGGTTGGGTTGCCCGTATTGAAAAATTGAAGTAGATTATACTATTTCAGAATAACATATTTCAATATAGAAAAAGTACTATTAATTTTTGCAGCTTTCAATTGATATTTGAATTGAAAAGCAAATGAAATTTACATAACAATAGAAATTAATTGACTATAACCACAAGTCTTAGCCTATTAATTTTTATCGTTATGTAATTGTTAGACTAATCCGTTTACCAAATCCTATTTCAACCAGTCGGTATAAAGTCGATAACTGAATATCGCTGTGACCATTCTCAATTCTGGAAATAAAACTCTTTCTCGTCCCAGTCTTAATGGCCAATTGTTCTTGAGTCATATTTGAATTTTTCCTTGCTTCCCTTAAAATCTCACCAATGGCAAATGCTTTCGCTTTAATCTCAAAATCAACCCTCCTCTCAGTCCCGATCTTGAAATATCGTTCATCAAGGTGTTCGTCAAATGTGGTAATATCTTTCATGGTCCTAATTTCTTAATTTTAGATTCAAAATACCCCTTTTTAATCTTTAGTACTTTGTCAATCTCCTTTGAAGGAGTCTTCTAAAATACTTAAATACAAAGAAGAAGTTACAACCAAACCTTCAAATATGAAATGCAATTTGTCCAAAGTTACATATTCATACAAAACTTCTTAACTGTCTTCCTTTTCGAAACCATTGAAGTGCATATTTGTCTTATTCAAGTATTACTTCTGTCTTACTTATATTTTATCTATATTTTACCTCTGTCTTGTTATATACATATATATAACATATATAATACGCATATAATTCGCATTACTACGTATTATATACGTAATATATATATATTATATATGTATTATATTCGTATATAACAAGACAGAGGTAAGATAGAGGTAAGTCAGAGATAAGACAAAGGTATAGGTAGAACCCTTTTCAAAACCGGGCATACCTATAATTATACAGAAGTAAAAAACTGATCCTATTCGTTCAGGAACTTCAGCAAGGGCTGGATGAATTGCTGGAATGATTCGATATGAGGCAGATGGCCAATGTTTTCCAATTCAACCAAACGAGCATGGGGAATTTTCTGCTGAGTCTTTTTCCCAAGTTCATTGTAGAGCCCCATTGTCTTTTGAACTTCGGCAGAGGCGAGCGCTTTGCCAAGTGCTGTGCGGTCGCGGGTACCGATAATTAGAAGAGTGGAACATTTCAGCAATGGAAATTCATGAACCACTGGCTGGGTGAAAATCATATCAGTAGTCAATGCAGCATTCCATGCAATGAGGGGATATTCTTTGTTGATCGTCCATCCAGCCAACTGATTGACCCACTGATCGTATTCAGGTTTCCAGTTATTTGCATAATAAAAAGTAAGTTGATACTGCTTAATTTTATCATAGTCTTGAGCAAGTTCACTTTTATACCACTTGTCAACTGTCTGGTAAGGAACCTTATGACTATAATCTTCCAGGCCGATGGGATTTTCGAGAATGAGTTTTTGGGTAGTCTCAGGATACATCAATGCAAAGCGTGAAGCCAACATGCCCCCCATAGAATGTCCCAGAACTGCCGTTTGACTGATCCCCAACGTGTCGAGAAGGGTTTTGGTATTAGACGCCAATTGTTGAAAACTATACTGAAAATGAGCAGGTTTCGTTGATTTGCCAAAGCCAATCTGGTCGGGAACAATTACTCTAAAGCCATTTTTTACTAGCTCGCGAATAGTAGTTTCCCAATAGGAGCCATTGAAATTTTTGCCATGAAGTAATACAATATTTTTATGATTAGGCGTCTCAGGATGAACATCCATATAAGCCATTTTAAGATCCTGATTCTGAATGTGAAGGCTCAGGAAATGAACTTCATACGGGTAGGTGACTTGACTCAGGTTGATGTCTAAATTCTGCAGATTGTCTTTCTGCGCCTGCATCAACAGGGGTATAATTAGGAGACTGAGAATGAATATTCTTGATTTCATCTGAATTTCTTTTTGATCAAAAACGTACCAGAGTCAGAAAGGTTGAGTGAAATATGAACTTCCAAATTAGTGAATTAAAAATTCAGAGTTTGAAGACAAGATTTATGCTGTGGAATTGAATGATTGTACTACTTTTGTTTAGTCGGATCGATCGTGTAAAATATCAATTCAACAACATTTATTTCATCAATATCAATACAAATTCTCTACCATGCAATATGAGCTATTAAAGTTTTTAAAGTGCCCGATCACGAAAACTGATTTACGGTTTGTATTGATTTCTGAATTTGAAAAGACCTATTCCGAAGAAACAATTACTGAAATTAAAGAAGGATTATTGTTTTCTGAAACAGGATTTGTATTTCCAATTGTAGATGGGATTCCAAGAATGTTATTGGAATCAATGATTGATTATGCAGACTTTATTTCTACACATTTGCCTGATTATCAAGCCATAATAATTAGGGTTGAAAAAGAATTCAAGGGATTGTTGAACTATTGTATTCAGAAAAACAGGAAGACCAAGATAAGTTTTGAATTTGAATGGAGCTTTTTGAATGCCGCGAAGAAGGATCGTATCTGGCATGATGACACTTCGAAACTGACCTCCATTTTCTTAAATGAGACGGGTGAAGGCAGCGAATATTTCAAAAATAAAAGTGTTTTAGACGTCGGTTGCGGACATGGAGTGATGACAACCAAAATTGCAGAGATATCGAAATTGGCCATTGGGGTCGAATTGAGTAAGGCCATTGAGAATGCTTACCTGCGCAATAATGTTAAAAATGCATGGTATATCCAGGGCGATCTGCAATATCTTCCCTTTCAAGAAGTTAGTTTCGATGTGGTCTACTCCAGCGGGGTAATTCATCATACCAACAATACAGAACTGTCGCTTTTACTGATAGAACCTATTTTGATTAATGGAGGAAAAATATGTTTATGGCTTTATCATCCTCAACAAAAAATTATTCATAAGGCCATTCTATTGCTGAGAAGGGTAACAAGTAAGCTTCCCCTTAAACTATCATTTGTATTATTGACCCTATTCGTATTCCCTTTTACGTTTTTGATAAAGAGGATCAAGGGTAAACATAAACCTAATTACAGGGAAGAAATTATTGATATGTTGGATATTTTCACCCCTGAATTCAGGTTTGAAATACCTTCCGATCTGGCTGCTATATGGTTACGTCACAAGAAATATGCAAACATTCAAATCACTACAACCAACCAGTTTGGCTTTTCTATTGTGGGTGATAAACGAAAATAAGATTTTGTAAAGGCAAATATGATGCAGCAATCTTATTAGAATTCCACCAACGAGTCAATCCGATTGGTGCAGCGCACCTTTGATATTTGTAGAAAAATCTAAATGCCGAAACCCCAAGGTGCAGCGCACCGTTATATATTGTAAATATGGCTATTATGTAGAAATATTCCGGTGCGCTGCACCTACCTATGCAATTTCAATCTTCCTTTCTACAAATATTAAAGGTGCTCTGCACCAAGAACGACTCCGATTGGTGCACCTACCTATGCAATTTCAATCTTCCTCTCTACAAATATTAAAGGTGCTCTGCACCAAGAACGACTCCGATTGGTGCAGCGCACCTTTGATATTTGTAGAAAAATCTAAATGCCGAAACCCCAAGGTGCAGCGCACCG
>Ga0209724_1000931_pt1 | contig 27533 bp, 20 predicted proteins | sample grotaG_FD_184143 | JGI IMG/M metagenome (GOLD analysis project Ga0209724, IMG submission 184143) | Glacier valley bacterial and archeal communities from Borup Fiord, Nunavut, Canada, to study Microbial Dark Matter (Phase II) -... | ecosystem: Environmental > Aquatic > Freshwater > Ice > Glacier ...
CGTTTTAAGGCTTATCTTAAAACGTATAAAGTTCCAGTGTAAATGCACTGGGGCTTTATATGTTTTATCAACATATTGACCTTACTTAGTCTTTTGTTCTGCTTCAGTAAAGCTTCTGGTTCAGTAAAGCTTCTGGTTCATAACGACCAGGATGAAAGTCTAATCGATATCTCCCTGAGTCCATAACCGGTAGCCACCATGTATACCATCAATATTTGATACAAGCTTTACGTTCTCATCAACCTTAAACCTGATTTTTGATGAATTGCCCCCTCCTACATATAGAAAATCATAGTTGAATACTGTTTTTAGTACGGCAAGTACCTTTTCTATTCGCAGATTCCAGCGTTTGTCACCAATCGTGTCAAGTGCCTTCTGACCAATATACAGGTCGTACGTTTTTCTCTTGGTGAATGGATGATGCGCCAGTTCAAAGTGCGGTAGCAGTTTACCATTATAGGTAAAAGCCGAACCGAATCCTGTACCCAAGGTAACTACCATTTCAAGACCCTTACCCTTTACTATTCCCAGTCCCTGCATATCTGCATCATTTACGACTTTTGCGGGTTTACCCAGAGAAATCGTCAGATTTTTGCTAAAGTCAATATTTTCCCAAAGCTTCGTTCCCAGATTCGGGGCAGTTTTCACAATACCTTCCTTGATATAACCAGGAAAACCTGCAGAAATAAGATCATATGCAGGGAAATCAATAGTAAGTGTTTTAATGGCTGTCATAATTGCCTCAGGTGTAGCCGGGCTAGGAGTATCAATTTTTTTATAATCAAAAAGTAAATTTCCATTTTCATCAACAATTGTTGCTTTTACATGAGAACCGCCAATATCAATTGTAAGAACGTGGGCTGTTTTTTGAACCTGTGCCATAGTGCAATAGAAAATTTAGTACCCTGCAAGATAGAAATAGACTTTTTATGGGAGAATTTTATTTGAAAAATACCAATCAATTCTATTCATTTAACAATTGCATTACAATAGATATTTTTCAATAGTAAAGGGAATAGATTTACGAAAAAGAACGTTTTACTTACTTAATAGAATTTATAATAATGAGGATTGCAATTCAACGTACCGATGTAAAGGTTTACCCTGATTCAAAACGTGTTCTTTCGCGTTTCTTTTTTAATGGAGAGGAGCGCTCAAAAGGGGTAATTGAAAGGGTCCTGAGTATCCCCGAAGATCAGGTGCTTGGCATGATCTCACCGATCTTACAAGAATTTTCAAAACGTCATCGTAATATCACCAAGGTTTTTCTACGAAATGCTGATAAAATCTCTTATATTTTCAAGGAGTTAAACCTTGATTATGAAGCCCTTGATTTATACCGAAAGTTACTTTTAGGATCTTATTTTACCCATGAGTACTCTATAGAATCAGCAGCATTTTTCAACCCATCAATTGTTGAAGATCCTGATCAGACTGAACTTGAACAGGGCGAAAAAAGACTGATCATGAGTTTTAGAGCCGTTGGAGAAGGTCATATTTCATCAATTATTTTTCGTAGGGCTACAATTGGAAAAGAGCATCAAATTGTAGTTTTACCTGCGGGTAACTACGTAGATGAGGCCGACATTATTAAGAATGCTACCTATAAAAAAGAACTATTTTTTGAGAAGGCAGCCTTGACCAATGTTGATAGCAGGGTACTTAATGATGTAGGCAGCAAACTAAATGAAAATTTTGATTATTCAAGTTTGAGGCGTATTGTCCAGGAATCTCAGAACCTGCAGGAAGATGATATGCATAAGCTTGAATATGAAAAAGTTTTATGGCTATCTGACTCTTATCATGAGATTGCCTTTTCACTTGATACTGATATTTCTGACAGAGTCATTTTCCCGATTTCAGAATTCGAACGTAAGGGTATTGAAGATGCACGCTTTGTAAAGTTTACTGAAGATGATGGCCGTGTTATTTATTACGCAACCTATACAGCCTATGACGGGTCACTGATTATGCCAAAACTACTACAGACCCATGAGTTCTATAATTTTCAGGTCAGGCCTCTTTTTGGCAAGGGTGCCCAAAATAAAAACCTTGCTTTATTTCCCCGGCGTATAAACGGTCAGTATGTGATGATGTCCCGAATTGATGGGTGGAATAATTACATTATGTATAGTAAGAACCTGAATGTCTGGGATAACCCTATAATGTTGAGCGGGCCCAAGTACCCATGGGAATTTGTGCAGGTTGGAAATTGTGGTTCACCGATTGAGACAGAAGCAGGCTGGCTGGTCATCACCCACGGTGTTGGCGCTATGCGCAGGTACTGCCTGGGGGCCAGTTTATTAAAACTTGACGATCCTTCAATTGAAATCGGGCGTCTTGAAGAACCACTTTTAGTTCCGAATGATAACGAGCGTGAAGGTTATGTGCCTAATGTTGTGTATTCATGCGGCTCTATCATTCATAACGGGAAACTTGTATTGCCTTATGGACTGTCTGATTATTGCTCTTCTTTTGCCCTGGTTGATATGAAAGAGCTTCTAGACAAGCTGCTTTCTGGTAACAGATAAGAACTTATCTGACAGGCATTCGCCTTTAAATTCATGATACTGATTTATTCATAAGGTAATCTACGATTTGATTGTCGATCAGGGTTACAGATCAGTTCAGGGATTAAAAATGCGCTCATAGACCTGCTCATAACCAGCAATCATTTCCATAGTTGAAAATCTTGAAGTTGCCCAGGCAGTGCAGTCAGCCCGGTTAATAGTTGAAATAAGTTCTATCTTTTCAATAGCCTCAGCACTAGAAGTTACCAGAAAGCCTGTCTTGCCATCAACAATCAGCTCAGCCATAGACCCTCTTTTGAAGGCAATAACAGGAGTACCACAAAGCATGGCCTCAACAATACTCAACCCGAAGGGCTCATTAAAGAAAATTGGATGTAACAGGGCAAAAGCTTTACCCAGTAGCTGGGCTCTTTGATCAGGCCCTACATGACCAATAAACTGGATATCATCATTCAGCCATGGCTCAACCTTTTCTCTGAAGTAGTTCTCATCCTGTACTATGCCTGCAATTATAAGCTTACGGCCCGCTCCTACTGCAATCTGTATGGCCTCATAAGTACCCTTATCAGGATGTATTCGACCAAAAAAAAGCAGGTAATCATCAGGGGTATCCTGAAAAGGAAAGAGCTCAGGGTCTAGCCCATTGTAAACCGTTCTCTCATATGACAGCAAGGGAGATCTGTCAGAATCAGAGATAGATACATAATGACTTGTATCATTGTATTTTTGGTAAACAGGCAAAATACGCACTGAAGAAAATCCATGAATTGTAGTAACAATAGGGGTTTTTATCAGTCTTGAATACGTCAGGGGAAGAAAGTCAAAATGATTATGGATAATGTCAAATTCATGAGCCCGCTCCATAACCCTGCTGATATGCAAGCATTCAAGGACCTTAGCATCCTGCATTTTATCTTCTTCATAACCTTGCTGACAAACAGACTGCAACCTGGATGAAGTAATTGAATCACCCGTAGCAAATAAGGTTACCTGATGACCTTTTTTTACAAGACCCTCGGTCAGATTTGAAGCCATTTGCTCCCAGGGGCCATAATGCCGGGGTGGAGTGCGCCAGGCAACAGGCGATAAAACTGCAATCTTAAGCATTTGAATAGTCTTTTTCAGGCTTTTCATACTGATATTCCAGCTCTAGAGCCTGCAGTACTGTAATATGAGAAATCATATAGGCCAGGGTACTTTCAGCACCCTGATTTCTATTGATACCGCTTTGTTCAAGACCATCACAACAGCCTTGAGTTTCTCTGTCATATAGGGGAGCTCTTAGTGTATTTTCACCAAGAAACCAGCGGTAACTGAGGTATGTTTTCTCAATATACCGGGTTTCCTGAGTTGAAAGGTACGCCTGGAAATACATAAGTACCATTGCCATGGCTTCTATTGCCTGCTGGTCATACATGGCCATTTCTTTACCACGACTATACCAGCCGTTATTACCTACCGGCATCAGGCAATCTTGCTTGAAACAGGTTTTATCTAAAAAAGTTAATGCCTCCAATGCAATGGCTTGTACCCTGTCATCAGCATTAATTTCACATGAGTGTAGCAGAGCCAGAACCAAAATGGCATTATCATAGGTCAGGGTTTCTTCGAACCATTTCCATTTTTCATCACTCGATTCATCATAGGCCCTGACTAGTTTTGCTGTCAGGTAGTTTAGTTCAAGTAACAGGCTCTCATCACCTGGGTTCACTTTCAAATAATAGGAGATTCCAATTAGTGCATTTGCCATACCCCGAAGATCACTCAAGTGACTGAAATGTGGAACTGACCGGTGAAATAGTTCCTGAGCAAATTCACGGTAACTATTATTAGGAGCGTGTTGTATGACATAACCAAGGGCCCAAACTGTTCTTCCGAATGAATCTTCAGAACCGATTTCATCCATATAAGAGCGGTTAAAATGAAGAAAATTTCTAAAGTTTCCATCATCCCGCTGCATATAATGTATAAAGCTCAGATAAATAGGCAAGAGATCAAGCGCCTCCTTACTTTTATTCTGTTTGAAGGCCATTAGGGCCATAATCAGAGCCCTTGAATTATCATCAAGACAGTAACCTTCTTTTAGATTAGGTATGCCGTATTTAGCATGCTGAACAATACCCGTATCATCGGTAAGTCTTTTAACATGATTCAGACTAAAAGGAGGTATTAATTCAGGATCAATTATCCTTTTCTTAGCATGTTGTTTTAAGACCGGACGGGCAAGAGCATTCTTTGCCATGCTGATATATTGAGCCCCTATGATAGGCCATCTGGTTGTCAGACCATGGTTATAAGCATTTGATCTGATCTGGGAGAGTTCTTCAGGATTATCGAGCAGACCAGTAACAAGCCACCCCAGCTGTTCATAATCTTTAAATTGGAAAAACTTTCCTCTGTTATCAGCAAGCAGCTCGCTTGCATGCCAGTAGGGTGTTGATAAAACAGCAGCTCCTGCTCCTACTGCATAAGACAGTGTACCACTTGTACTCTGAGCTTCATTCACATACGGGGTGATATAGATATCAGCTGCTGACAAGTAGTTAACCAATTCGTCTTCAGAAACAAATTTATTGATAAAACTTATATGTGTTTCTACTCCGAGTTTAATAGAAAGCTTTTTTAATTCCTCCCGATACTCTTCACCTGAATTTCTGATTACCCCTGGATGTGTATTACCAAGTACAACATACATAACTTCTGGGTGTCGGTCAACGATGAAGGGTAGTGCCTTGATAACTGTCTCTAGCCCCTTATTACGATTGATAAGGCCAAAGGTCAATAATACCTTATGATCCAGAAAAGCTGACAGTTGCTTAACCGGATTAGGTACAGCCGCCTCACGATCGGGCACGCCATGCTCTATCATGCTGATTTTGTCACGTGACAGCCCATAAATATTGACAAGACTTTCAACCGAGCGTTTACTCATAACAACGACGAGCTCACTTTGCTGGGCAATTTCCTGGATGATTATTTTTTGAATAAATGACGGATGGTCAAGTATAGTATGAAGAATTGATATCAGAGGTTTCTTCAAACGATGCAGCATTGGCAATATATAGATACCACTCTCACCCCCATAAATACCGAATTCATGTTCTAAAATACAGATATCTGCATTGCCTGTATTCAGAAATGCTGCAGCTGCTGAATAATCACGCTGCTGATTCTGCCTAATGACAAAACCAACATCTTTTGGATACTTGTACTCGAAAGCATCGTCTGAATCATTAAGTGCAACCACACAGCCCTCTGAGCTGCATGCACCACCGGGCATATTACTATCGATGGCTTTCATCAGATTCGAATTAAATGTAGCTATACCACATTCTCGGGGCGGATACGTAGAAATATATGCAAATTTCAATTCTTACTATTTTAAGAGGTAAAACGTAAAACCCGTAACTGATTAATCTGACTATACGAGTGGAGCCAGTATCTGAATGCTAATCATTAACTTTCCCAGTCTCCGAAAATGCGCCTCAGCAAAATTATTTCTCCGGTATGGTATGATGTATGATCGGCGATCACCTGAGCCTCATTGAAAAGATTTTGTCCTTCACCATGAGTAAATGGGGTGAAGAGATCAAGCTGCTCATTTTCTACCAGATTAATAAAGGTACGACGATCATCAGAAATCTGCTGTATGCAACCTGTCCATTCGGCAGCGCTTTTTGGGCCATCTGATTTGTTCCAGTAATCTTCAGGCCATTTTGGTGACTGATAGCGGCTATTGGTGCAAAAACTTAAGATATCATGCTGGGCTATTCGAATATGATCTACCAACTGCCAGATGGTATAAGGTACATTTTCAATCTTCTTACTTCTGAGTTCAGGAAGCAGATTTTTAATTGCTACCTGAAAGCTTACGTGAGCATTGCCACCCTTCAGGAGTGCTGATAATTCTGCTCTTAGACTTTTAATTATTGCAAGGGGAGTTAAATTGGCCATTTTATTTGGTTTATAAATCATTCAAGACGGTCGGCCTGACGCGCTCATAAATAATGCCATTTTGTAAAAAAAGAAATTACAGAGGTGTAATTAAATACTATACACCTTCAAGTCCATACTGCTTTACAATTTCAGGTGGTACACCCAACCAGACATTTGGCTTATTACCAACATATCCGAGGTCTTTAATACCCATTTCGGTGGTAAAAAAACCAGTAGCTACCAAACCGCGAATATGGTTAAAAAAGGAAACTCCCTGACTAACCTCAGGTTTTGATTTTTCTGGCCAGGCAATTTCTTCAACTAAAGCGATGCGCTCGGTATCTGTGACTGAAGCAAATGATTTATTAAAATGCTTCAGTGAGCGCAGGTTTAACCAGCGCAGACCACCCCGAATAGGCACCTGATGCTCGGGCATATCTTTGACAATAAACTCGATAAACGCCGGTACCTTCGCATCTGATGCATTGCCAGAATGGGCATCTCTAGGAATGATAATATCTCCCAATAAAGTTATACACTGAAGCTCATCAGGGCTAAAAAAAGTTTTAGCATTTAATTGCCGGTCACGTTCAACCTCAAACGGTTCCCTGCCTGGCACTGCTACGGCCACATCGGCAGAGACCGCAGGTGTATCATGCACATCACCTTTCGGGGCACAGGCTTCAAGTAATAAACCTGCTGATAGAGAGCCCAATGTCAGGGCTTTTAACGATTCACGTCTGTTCATAAGGGTTGATTAAATAGTACTCTTCTTTTTTTGATCAATAATATATTCAGCTGTGCGCATTGACAGGGCAAGAATTGTCCAGGTTGGGTTTTTATCACCCTGTTGCACGAAAGATGAACCATCGGTGACAAATAAGTTTTTGACTTCATGTGACTGACACCATTTATTCAGTGCTGATGTCTTTGGATCATCACCCATTCTCACTGTTCCGACTTCATGAATGATAAGGCCTGGTCGTTCAATACCCCAGTTATTTTCAGCCGTATCAATACCACCTTGAATTTCAGCACCCATGGCGTGCATCACCTCCTGAAAAGTTTCCTGCATATGTTTAACCTGTTTGATTTCTTCATCACCCCATTTATAGTTAAAGCGAAGTACCGGAATACCGAATTTATCTACAACAGAAGGGTCAATTTCGCAATAGTTGGTTATCCGTGCCAGGGCCATACCCCTGCCAGCCATACCTACATCTGTACCAAAGAAACGGCGGTAATCATCTTTTAACGAAGCGCCATAACCTCCAGCCTCTTTCTTCTCACCGTTACGGCCAGGCTGCTTGCCATTCATTCTTTCCATTCCCATCCCAAACCCGTAACCAGGCATTCCCATGCCACCGCCGAATTCAATATGATATCCTCTGGGAAAATCTAATTTTTTATTGTCTTTGACCCATGGGCCATAGATATGCAAGCTGCCAACACCATCTTCATTATAACGCTTACGATCTATCAGCTGGGGCAGATAACCCCCCATATTTTTACCCGTTGAATCATGAAGGTATTTGCCAACAATGCCACTACCATTGCCAATACCATTTGGAAAAAGGGTTGATTTTGAATTAAGCATAATTCTGGCTGATTCACAGGAGCTGGCGGCAAGTATTACCGTCTGACCCATGACCTCGAATTCTTCGAGGGTATTTCTATCGATATAAGAAACCCCGGCGGCCAGCCCGTCTTTACCTGTCAATACCTCACGCACCATGGCATTGGGTATGATTTCAAGGTTACCCGTCTTTAAAGCAGGTAATACCAGGCAGGAAGAAGCAGAGAAGTCACCATAGATCTTGCAGCTACGGCTACACTGGGCACAATTAAAACAAACACCACGCTCGGTATTACCAGGCAGAGCCTCTGTTAAAACAGAACCCCTTCCAGGGATCACCTTTACCCCAACCTTTGCCGCTGCCTTTTTTATAAAAAGCTCAGGCAAACGGGGAGCTGGTGGTTTTAGAAACACTCCATCGGGATTATTTTCAAGACCCTCTACCGTACCATAAACCCCAATAAGTTTATCTACCCGGTCATAGAAGGGTTTTACATCATCATAAGTAATGGGCCAGTCATCGCCTATCCCGTCGAAAGTTTTACCTTTAAAATCATGCTGACCAAACCGAAGTGCTATACGGCCCCAGTGATTGGTTCTGCCACCAAGCATTCTTGATCTGAACCAGCCGAATTCTGATTTATCTTTTTGAGTATAAGGTTCGCCTTCTATTTCCCAGCCCCCATAAGCCGCATCAAAATCACCAAAGGCTCTGTTCGTGCCAGCCCCTCTACGGGGCGATTCCCAGGGCCATTTAAGCTGCTGTGAGTCTTTTGCCGGGTCAAACATAGGACCAGCCTCAACCATCAATACTTTTACACCTGCCTTTGCCAGGATGTAACCAGCCATACCCCCACCTGCACCAGATCCTACAATTACTACATCATAAGTTTTTGCTGATTTCTTAATTTCAAAATTGCTCATCCAGAATTTATTAAATTGATTTGGTACGTAGGTGCAGCATTATAAGTCAGCGCATTATAAAAACAACAAACTCATGTTTTTAGCTGTTTAGAATCTACAGAGTTCAAGTATAACGAAATTAAAAAATGCGTAAGGCCTGTATTTGAAAATTATTTCAATCTTTAATGTCTGATTATATCACTAAAAATACGGAGCCCTTGAAACAAAACATGATCATTGGAATAATTGGCCTCGGAGATATGGGCAAATTATACGCTAAGGCGCTAGCCGCTGCTGGATATTCTGTTTGCGGTAGCGATCTGCCTTCAGAATTTATCAGGTTGAGCAGTGAGCTGTCGCCATTCGGGATAGAAGTATTTGAAGATGGAAAAGAAATTTCCAGAAAATGTGATTTGATTATTTATTCTGTAGAAGCCGAACTTATTGGTAATGCAGTCAGAGAATATGGGCCTTATACCCGCACAGGTGCTGTCGTTGCCGGACAAACATCTGTCAAGCATCCTGAAATTGCAGCTTTTGAAGCCTTTCTGCCAAAAGATGTTGAAATAATCAGCCTCCATGCCCTACATGGTCCAGGTTTCGAGCCCCGGGGTCAGAATATTGTCATGATACCCTATCGCAATAGCCAGACGTCATATGACGGAATTGCAACTATTTTTGAAAACCTGGGTTGTGAGCTGATACATATGCCTGATTTTCATACACATGATAAAATTGTTGCCGATACTCAGGCTGTCACCCATCTGGGTTTCGAAAGTATGGGTACAGCATGGAAAGAAGGAGGCACCTACCCCTGGGAAAATGATGCTTATACCGGTGGAATTGATAATGTTAAAATACTGACAACCTTACGTATATTCAGCTATAAGGCACACGTTTATGCAGGACTGGCCATTTTAAACCCCTATGCGCGTACACAAGTCAGAAGATATGCTGTTTCAGAATCAGAGCTTTTCAAACTGATGATTATGGAAAGAGAAAAAGAATTTCGTGAGCGCCTTTACAAAGCCCGGGATTTTGTTTTTCATGAAAGCCGAAAGCCTGTTTTACTGGATGATGAAATTATGCGTGAGTTTTCAATGGCAACTAATAAAGCAGCTTATAAACCAAATTCACACCTGAGTCTGCTCAGCATGGTCGATGCCTGGACACATCTGGGAGTTAACCCCTATGATAACCTGGTTTGCCAGACCCCACCATTCAGGCTCAGACTGGGTATCGCAGAATATCTTTTTAAAAATGAAGATTTACTTGAAGAGTCAATACAGACAGCCTTATTTGATAAATCAATCAGGGGTGATGATCTCGAGTTTCATTCAGCCGTAAGAGAGTGGTCGGCTATTATCGGTTATGGAGATATGGAGGGATATAAAGCCCATTTTAATCAGGTGAAAGACTTTTTTAGTGACCGGCTCGAAGAGGGAAGAATGAAAAGCACACAACTGATCAAGCGACTCATCTAGGCAGGTCATCAGCTAATAAAGTCTACTAGTTAATAGCCGTAGATTGCCGCCTTATGAGGTTAATCAGTTGATAGTTGTAGTTTGCCCAGTTATGCTTTTACCAATTTTGATTTTTGCTAAATCAATCATAGATGTTATTTAGAATATTAATCGGGGTTTTAATTTTTCAGGGAGTTGTAGGGGGCGTCTTCCAGATGCAGGCACAGGTTAAAGTTCCTGTTAATGCTGCTCAGGTCCAAGTCAGATCACCTGCACTAACCCATGCCAGAACACCAGCTCAAACCCAGGCCTCAAAGTCAAATACATCAGTTTACACCCATAAAGTTGCTGATCCTGATGGAGTGGGTAAAGTGTATATGGGACGTGAAATTGCCAAAGTTATGAGTTTTGACGGAGCCGACTGGCTCGAACGTGATTACAGGCAGAAGGAAGAAAAAACCTTACAGGCGATACAAAAGCTCCCTATTACAAAAAATAGTATCGTAGCTGATATTGGCGCAGGAACAGGATATTATACCTTTAAAATTGCCCCTAAATTATCAGGAGGAAAGATCTATGCTGAAGAAATACAGGATGAAATGCTGCATTATCTCGCCAACCGTAAAAACCAGCTGGGTTTAAAAAATGTAGAAATAGTGAGAGGTACGGATAAGTCAACAGGACTTGCTCGTTCAAGTGTAGATGTGGTTTTGTTAGTTGATGTTTACCATGAGTTGCTCTACCCAAATGAAATGCTTGCCTCGGTCAGAGAATCACTGAAACCCTGTGGCCAGGTAGTTATACTTGAATATCGGGCTGAAGATAAAGAGGTACCTATAAGAAACCTGCATAAAATGAGCGCCGTTCAGGTCAATAAAGAATTTTCAGCAAATGGTTTCAAGCTTATCAGCGACCAGGAATTTTTGCCATGGCAGCATTTTCTGGTATTTCAGCGTGTTGAAACCGGGCCTCACTAAATTACAGTTGTATTATTTATAAATTGACATAAATGCACCTAACCAAACCCACTAACTGCACCTAACCTTAGTCGCTTAGGGTATTATATAAAAATAAAAAACCCCGCTGAATTTGATTTCCACGGGGTTTATTTAATAAAATCGTGTTACTTATTTTCTGTTTCCAAATAAACGGAGCATGAATAAGAACATGTTGATAAAATCAAGGTACAAACGAAGGGCTCCCATAACGGCAACCTTGCGGCTATCTTCTCCACTGAATTCTATTGACTCAGACATAAGCTTGATTTTCTGAACATCATACGCTGTTAAACCGGTAAATACAGCTACCCCTAGAAAACTGAGTAGGTATTCAAGGCCTGAGCTATGTAAAAAAATATTCACTACCATTGCAATGACAAGACCCACAAGTAGCATCATCATAATAGAACCGAACTTACTCAGGTCAGTTTTTGTGGTATAGCCTGTAATAGCCATAGTTCCAAAGGTAACAGCTGTTATACCAAAGGTCAAAGCAATTGATGATGAGGTATAAACCAGAAAAATGAAACTTAAACTGATTCCTGTAATTGCCGAATAAACCATAAAAAGGCTTATCAGCAGCGGAAAAGAAAGTTTATTATACCCAAAAGACATCAGTAATACGAAGGCCAGTGGTGAGAACATAACCAGCATACCCAGACCTGTAAGACCTTTCATCGGATTTACCAGATACCCGAGTAGAACCTGATTTGAAGCAAACACAAGAGAGGCAACGGCTGAAATAATAAGCGCAAGAAACATCCAGCTAAATACATTGGCTAGGAAAGTTTTAGACGCATTTCCTAAAGCAGATTTTTGCGAGGAAAGTACATAATCAATATTCGTTTTGCTATCCATATATAAGTTTAATAAAGTACAAAGATACTGATTTTCAAGTAGACCTAAAATCAGGTGTTTACCATTTAATAATCGTTAAGTAATAAACAAATAGAAAAAATTTAAGTTTGCTCTTTAATAACCAAGCTTTAAGGCAAGAATGCTCATAAAAATTACACTGCTTTTCGTATTCATTTCTTTCTGTTGCAGCATAGCTAACTGTTTCAGCCAGCAAAATCTTATTAAAAAATACGCTCTTCATGGTCATATTCGGAGTAATTCAGGTGAGCCACTTGCTGGAGTCGCCTTAACTATTAAAGAACTTCATTTAAGTATCAGCACCAATAGTGAAGGTTATTATAGTTTTAGCTTACCTGCCGGAAAATATAAAATAGAAGCTGCTTATCTGGGTTTTACAACCCTTGAACAGCAGGTCTCTATAGACAACCGTACAAGCCTTGATTTTAAGCTGCAGGAAAGCTATCATGAAACAGCAGAGATTGTTGTCAAAGCAAATCGTAGCCGCAATCTGGTAAAAAGCATGGATATGGGCACCCAGCGCCTTGAAATGAAAACACTGAAAAAACTTCCAGCATTATTTGGAGAAGTAGATATCATACGAAGTGTGCTAACGCTACCAGGTGTTAGTACTGTTGGTGAAGGGGCTACTGGTTTTAATGTCAGGGGCGGTGGAGTAGACCAGAATCTGGTTTTAATGGATAGAGAACCCCTATTCAATAGTTCACACCTCTTCGGTTTCTTTTCTGTCTATAATCCGGATGCCGTTCAGGATGCAACATTGATAAAGGGGGGTATCCCTGCTGAGTATGCTGGCCGCCTGTCATCTATACTTGATGTCAGGTTAAAAGATGGTGATCCTGATAAAATCAGTGGTTCTGGAGGTTTGGGGACAGTTTCAAGCCGTTTAGCCCTTGGCGGCCCAATTCAGAAAGGAAGTAGCACATTCTTCGTTTCAGCCCGAAGGTCTTATGCTGATTTATTTCTTAAACTATCACATAACCCGGTTACCCGTAAATCATATGCCTATTTCTATGATCTGAATGCAAAAGCATCATTCAATATGGGCAATAATGACAAGCTTGAAATGAGCTCATATTACGGGCAGGATGTAGCAAATTTCAATGGACAGTTTGGTTTCACCTATGGTAATGCCTTGGGTAGTCTTAACTGGAAACACCGGTTTTCACCGAGATTTCAGGTAGATGGCACAACCGGAGTTAGCAATTTTACTAATTCTTTAGGCATACCTTCTGGCACGAATGGCTTTACATATCTGACAAATATTTTAAATAGTCAGGTAAAAACAGACTTCAACTGGGACATTGATAAATCAAACCAGGTAAAATTCGGTGCCAGTATTAACCGTTACGATATAGAACCCGGTAAAGTTCAACCTCAAGGGAGTACTTCTTTCTTTAATACATTGAGTACCCCTTTACAGCGGGCCTATGAATATGGTTTATATGCTCAGCATCAGTTAAACATAAGTAAGGCTCTCTCTGTACAATACGGCCTGCATATGTCAGTCTTCGATTATGTTGCTGCCGCCCGTGACAGCATATTTTCATACGCTGGAGCTTTAGGTCAGACTAAAACAGCTTTTAACGGACGTTTATATGCCAAAGGTTCAAGTATAAAAACATATGCAGCACTCGAACCACGTATTTCGGTAAGGTACCTTCTAAACGATGAAAGCTCTATTAAAGCAAGTTATAACCGTACAGCTCAATATATTCACCTGATCTCAAATACAAATGCCGCTTCACCATTTGATATCTGGGCCAGTACCTCTAATAATATTCAGCCTGAAAAAGCTGATCAGGTCTCTATAGGGTACTTTCAAAATCTGTACAAACAGGCTTTTGAAACCTCAGTCGAACTGTATTATAAAAAACTTTATAACCAGATTGATTATGTAAACGGGGCGCAAACTTTACTGAATAAGAACCTTGAAGGAGAGTTGCTTTATGGCAATGCAAGGTCATATGGAGCAGAATTTTACATGAAAAAGAATACTGGACGATTACAGGGTTACCTTAGCTATACCTTGTCAAAAACCGAACGAAAAATACCTGGCATCAATGATGGTAACTATTACCCAGCCAAATATGATCGTACGCATAATTTAAGTACTGTTGCCACCTACGAATACTCTGCACGCTGGAGTTTTTCGGCAGATTTTACCTACCAGACAGGGGTAAGTACGACATTCGCCAATAGCCGCTATATTTTTCAGGGTATTGTAATTCCATACAATACCCAGAATTCAAGAAACAATTATCGGTTGCCTTCTTATAACCGGCTCGATCTGGCTGCTACACTTTATGGCAGGAAACATGAACATAGCAGGTATCAGAGTAACTGGGTGTTTTCAATTTATAATGTGTACAGAAGAAAAAATGCCTATTCAATCTATTTTCAAACTGATAAAAACAATCCAAATATCACGCAGGCTGAACGATTATCAATTATAGGGACGGCAATACCGGCTGTGACATGGAATGTAGAATTTTAACGGCCAGATTTAAATCTGACCAATTTTATGCTTGAGATATGTATGTAAAGATGTTTAATTCTTTCAGGGTAATTTTACTATTGCTGATTCTAACTAGTTCATCATGTACCGATACCGTAAAAATTAATCTTCCATCGACAACCCCTATTCTGGCTGTTGATGGTTCAATAACCGATAAAACAGCTCCTGATACCATTTTTCTTTATAAGACCCAGAACTATTTCAATAATAATCCGAATCTGGTCATCAGCGGGGCAGTATTGAGAATTGATGCTGATAACGGGCAAACTGAAAACTTGATTGAGGTTCAACCCGGAAAATATGTCATCAGTACTATTCGCGCCCAAAAAGGTGTTACTTACACATTGTCGATTAATTATCTCAGCCAGCAATATAGTGCCAGTACCCTGTGCGCACGTAGTTCGCCCCGAATTGACTCTATAAGATTCTTATACCTTGAAAAAGGATTACGTGTTGATACCACTGGCTTGTACACAGTTCTTTATGGGCAGGAGCTACCTGGCCCTGGTGACCATGTGCGATTTGTACTTTTTAGAAATGGGAAACTTGCCAACCGGGCGGCTGATTTAAATATTTTGGATGATCGGCTTATTGATGGTAAATACCTGAAAAAATTACAAGTCTTGCAGCGATCACCCTTTAAAAGAGGAGATGTCGTTGAACTTCAGGCTTTATCTTTAAGTCAGGCGTACTATGATTTTTATGCTGACCTAAGGACAGAACTTATTAATGGAGGAATTTTTTCAAAAACGCCAGTAAATGTGAGAACAAATATTATAAACCTGAATACCGAAGGAAGTCAGGCTACAGGGTATTTTGGAAGTTCACTGGTAACACAGATTTCATCTCTGGCTTATTAGGTGACAGGGAGTATCAAAACAATAAAGGCCTTGGCATAAGTCACTTTTATCGGTAATTAATTGTGTCAGAAGGCATAACAACCACGTCAGTCTGTTCAAAAGGTTGGGCAGTAATTGACTTACGTATGAAATGTATTCCCTCTTTAGCGCTACCCCAAACTAATTTGCCGCTGGCGTCCCATCCCCTATCCCAGAAATCTAATTGCAATTGAGTCAGGTTAAATACATCTGAGAAAAAGACAGCGTTTTTATAATTATTGGGACATCCATTTTTTAAGCTGCTACCCTTGAAGTAAAATTTATTGACACGGGTAAATACCAGTTCACAAAAAGGAGAACTCGCCAGATATTCACTGCTGAGCTGACGTAAACGGTCTGCACTCTTCCAGGCGCCCGTAAAAAGCCAACCTTTTTGAAGCAGGTATTGATTGGCAATTATATTACCCTCAGGATCTGCTTTTAAGGACCATACTAGCTGCCTGAATACCTGATCATTATGGTTGACGAAATTAATTTCTTCATAAACCCATAATGTGCTGTCATCAGACTTCCATGATTTTAAAACCAGGTGATGAAGATTTAAAGCGTAAGATGAGGTATCAACAAACCCCTTACTAGTAACCGTATTAAAATCGCCAGCAAACCAGCGTGAGAATGTTTCTAACAAAGTACTTCTATTAGAACTCTGAGCTTTCGATGAAGCTGGAACTAATGCAAGAAAAAAAAACATACAAGCTCCTATAAAAAGGTTTTTCATGTGCTTGAGCTCAACAATTACTCGTCTCATTACGAGAAGCACAAAAAAAAGTTCACCGATCTATGCCACAATTTGAATAGGAACGTAGATTACCAGATTTTTTAATTGTAGCACGATCAAGTATGCCTCTGAATTTATCAAAAAAGGCAGCCAGAGCTGCCTTTTTTGATAAAAGTTAAACGTATATCTATCAGTGCCGTCCGATTAAAACCGGGTACCAATGGTTACTGTACCGCTTGTACGGATATTATATTGCTTCAATGAAGGTCCTGTATTATCGTTCAGTGTGTAGAGATTTCTATAGCTACGCGAGAAATCACGAACACCACCAAAGTCAATATAGAAATTGCCTGATCTGATGCCAAAGCCTCCGGTCAGGATTCTTCTATCAGCATCGGTAACTGAGTTTGAAAGTGGACTAGACGCAAAAACATATCCACCTCTGATAACAAGAGGCCCGAATTTCAATTCAGCACCAGCTTTGTAATTTATCACAGCCTTATATTTGGTTTGAATCTGTGAATTAATGTTCATATCAGCACTACTATTATCTGAAGAGAACCTCATCTGCCGATAGTCAAGATAGTCTGCCTCACCAGTCAGCAACATAAACTTGCCAAGAATAAGGGAAGCTCCTGCTGTATATTTATAAGGTGTACGAATATGGTAGGAATTAGTAGCGCTAACAGTCGGATCATAGGTACCTGCTGTGACTTTACCCATATTATCGGTATTATTTACAGAGGGACCAATTAGTTGATTGCTCTTGAGACCGTAAAGCGACATATCTGAGGTCTCATACATGCTGTAATTGGTAGGGCTCTGAACATAGCCACCTATATGAAGGGCATTTGCCAGATTAAAAATAATACCAGCCTTACCATTTATACCAGTTCCATATTGAGAAGTAAACTTACTGTAGGTAATGCCATCAATTTTCATGGCCGGATCTACAATACCTGTTTCATTGAACTGTGTCAAACGCTGATAACTTAGGTTATCAAAATTAACACCTGCTCCAACATACACCACATTTCCAAAATTTGTACCAAAACTAAAGTTACTTTCGTCTGAATACCCGTTTTCCTGCATACTTCCATTCTGGTCAAGATTAGCTGCCTGAACTGGGGCAAAGGTTGTCATTGCCTTGTTTGTTGGATTAATCAGGTACTCATCAAAGGCAATACCTCCTAGCGTACTACCATAATCCTGTCCAGTGAAACCAGAAGCGTTCGCCTGATCACTTAATAAAGAATTAAAACTTCTGCCAGGGTTATGTCCTGAAAAAGTAGTGTTTCTGTTAAATGAACTGTTTCTTGAATAGCCTGCCCCGAAAGCAAAAGAAATTAACCGATTATCTGTAGCCAGACCCCGATCAGCTTCAGGTGAAGAGTGAGCGAATACAATTCCAAAATTACCTACATTCCAGCCTTGTTTGCTATCGTTTACTTTGTTGTAAAAATAGGACGATTGTAATGATGAATTACTATACTCAGGAGTAAAAGAAATATCTGATTTCCGGTAAAAACCTAAACCTGCAGGATTAGAACTCAGAACACCAATATCACCTCCAAGAGAACTAAAAGCAGCTCCCAGTGATTGAGTTCTGGTTGAACCTCTTAAAACTGGTTGAGAAATTCGAAGGGCATCATCAACATAGCCCTGTCCGTAAGTTTGTGAACTAAACGCCGTAATTGCTGCCACAGCAATAAAAAAACGTAACTTTTTCCATTTCATAATTGATTTTATTAGCCTTTTGTAAATTTACTAGAGATGTACGATTTAAACAAGCTATTAACTACATGTTAACAGGTAAAGACAAAAAAATTACACGCCATTTTTTTGTTTAGCCCGACTCAGAGATAACCTTTAGTTAAGTCGTGCCGGGGACGTGTCAGAAATACCGGCTCATAAAAATTAATGGCTGAGTTCTTGTGCCATGCTAAATAGCCATTTCTTTCTGCCAAAGGTTTCTAGCTTGAATCTCTACGATACCAAAATCGATCCTAAATCTACTATGTCACATCATCAATATAAATCAGGAATTATTGGCAACTGTGGCTATATCGCTCACATCAACACTGATACTAATATTTGTTGGCTCTGCTGGCCCAGATTCGATAGTAGTTTTATTTTCGGTAATCTTTTAGACAGTAAATCAGGGGGTGAATTTTCGATTTTGCCCCGTGACGAATATGCAGTAGAGCAATACTACCGTGAAAATACTAACCTCTTATGTACTAAAGTTAGGTCAGGTGATGATGCTTATTTAATCACTGATTTTGCTCCCAGGTTTAAACAAAATGACAGGTACTTCAGGCCGCTCATGCTTATTCGAAAAGTTGAGCCTCTTTCTGGTAACCCCTTGATTAAGGTTGTTTGTAAACCCGTCGGGCAATATGGCACACGTAACTTAAAAATGATGCAGGGTAGCAATCACCTAGAGTATGAAGGTCTTGAAAGCCCAGTAAGGCTCACCACTAATATTTCAATTAATTATATTAAAGACGAATGTTATTTTGTACTGAATGAGATAAAATACCTTGTGCTTACTTACGGGGCTCCTCTTGAAGCAACACTGGAAAATACCGTTGAGATTTTTTTGAATAAAACAGTACAGTACTGGCGCGATTGGGTAAAAAACACAACCATTAGTAATTTCTATCAGGCAGCGGTCATTCGTTCATCACTGGCCCTAAAAATTCACCAATATGAAGATACCGGAGCAATCATTGCTGCCAGTACAACCAGTCTTCCCGAATTTGACCAGAGTGGCCGAACCTGGGACTATCGCTACTGCTGGCTTCGTGATACTTACTATATTTTACAAGCCTTTAATAATATTGGTCACTTCGAAGAGATGGAAGGGTATTTCAGCTTTATTTCGAATATTTCAAGAGTTGCTACAGAAAGATTTCAACCCTTATACAGCATTACCGGAGAAAGTAAACTACTTGAGAAGATTATTCCACTAGCCGGTTATTTAAACAATAAACCTGTACGCATCGGTAACCAGGCGTACGAGCATATACAGAATGACGTGTACGGTCAGGTTCTGATTGCCTTGCTTCCCTTATTCATTGATCGCCGATTTGTAGATGCCGAAAGAACAGGATCTGCAGTATGGCTGTCAATGATGCTCGATAAGATGGAAGCCACCATACATGAAACAGATGCCGGGCTTTGGGAATACAGGCATATCAGTGGACATCACTGCTATACCAAGCTTTTCTACTGGACAGGAGCGTCAGCTGCCATAAAAATCGGAGTCGCCCTGAAAGAAGATAAACTGGTTTCAAGAGCGGTTAAGCTTAAACGTATTGCAACCCATTATATTGAACAATGTTATGATAGCACCCAGCAAGCATATACTGACTCAATTGGTTCAACTTATATGGATGCCAGCACGCTTCAGCTCATCATGATGGGGTACCTGAATCCTAAATCGCAAAAGGCCAAAAAGCATTTAAAGGCTGTCGAATCACAACTTCAGGCAGATAGGGGATTATTTTACCGGTATATTCATGAAGATGATTTTGGACTGCCACAAACAACGTTTTTAATTTGTGCTTTCTGGCATGTTGAAGCACTGGCTTGTGTTGGGAGAATGAAAGATGCAACAGAACAATTTATACAGTTGATGCAATATTCAAATCACCTGGGTCTGCTGAGTGAAGATGTATCACCAAGCGATGGTAGCCAGTGGGGAAATTTCCCACAGGCTTATAGCCATGTTGGCCTGATGAATGCCGCTTACCGGGTTTCAAAGAAACTAGATATGCCCCTATTTCTCTAAAGTCAAAGCTCTCAAAATTAGATAAGGCTTTTGCCAGGAAGCTGTAAAGGAGACAACTGAAATTATTTAAGAATCAAAATAGCCCTAAAATAAAAACCCATGCCCGGGACCATTTTGCATTTATACCCAATTCGATTAAATTTCTTTTTGGATTTTATACTTATCTTAAAATGACCCTGATTAATCAGCCCTGTTATTCCCCGGCAATTCAAAATTAAATTTGCGCTTCTTATTTATTGGCCTATCTTTATTTCTATTGTCATTAAGAGAAGAGCATAGAATATGAAGATTATTGCCGACGGAGGCTCCACTAAAACAAACTGGTGCCTGGTAAGTAAAGAAGGTAAAAAGATTTATTTTAATACAGAAGGTTATAATCCTTACTTCATTTCTACTGAAGGAATTATTGCCTCTCTACACAATAACCTGCCCGATAACCTAGAGCTAGACCAAATCACTGAGGTGAATTACTACGGTGCAGGTTGTTCAAATGAAGATAAGCGGGAAATTGTTCAACAGGCCATGCAAGCAGTATTTACGAAAGCTCATGTCTTCATTGGTCATGACTTACTTGCCGCAGCCAGAGCCTTGCTTGGAAACAACCGTGGCTTTGCCGCCATTTTAGGCACAGGTACAAATTCCTGCATTTACGATGGTACAGGTGTTGAAACCTGCATTGATTCACTCGCCTATTTTCTGGGTGATGAAGGCAGTGGTTCGTATATCGGAAAAAGAGTTTTACGCGATTATTTTAGAGGCTATATGCCCGCTGGACTTGCTGATAGTTTTTGGGATACCTACCAGTTGACTGTTGAAGATGTGCTTGACAGGTTATATAACCAGCCACATCCAAACCGTTTCCTGGCACAGTTCAGTAAATTTTTGTATGATAATAATAATTACCTGCCCTATACACGGGATGTAGTTTGTGAAGGTTTTGACGCTTTTTTTAAGAACCTCGTCATTCACTATCCGAATTACAAAGACTATACGTTCAATTGCATTGGGTCTGTAGGTTATAATTTCAGAGATGTCTTAGAAGAGGTAGCTACCAAACATGGTATGGCTACAGGTAAAATCATTCGTTCACCAATCGATGACCTGGTATTTTTTCATATGAACCTGGCAACACAGAACTAAGCCTTAAAACCCGGTTCCTGTCAGCATTTTCTCAAAATAATGCCATCTAACAAAATTCAAAAAATTGCTGTATTAACTTCTGGCGGAGATGCTCCTGGCATGAACGCCTGTCTGAGAGCAGTTGTCAGAACAGGTATCTTCTATGGCAAAGAAATACTGGGTATTTACCAGGGTTATCAGGGCCTGATAGAAGGGCGATCAAAGATACTGTCTTCACGTGACGTAAGTAATTGTATACAGCGAGGAGGAACTATTTTAAAAACCGCCAGAAGTGATGAGTTCAGAACAGCAGCGGGTAGAGCCCGAGGCTGGCAACATTTACAGGAAAACCATGTTGATGCGCTAATTGCAATCGGTGGTGACGGTACCTTCACTGGGGCTGATATTTTTTCTCAAGAATATAATACCCCTGTAATTTGTATACCGGGAACAATAGATAATGATATTCCAGGAACAGATTTTACTATCGGCTTCGATACGGCCAATAATACAGCCATTGAGGCAATCGATAAAATCAGAGACACGGCAGATTCACATTGCAGGCTTTTTTTTATTGAGGTTATGGGACGTCATGCTGGTTCAATCGCCTTATGGGCAGGTATCGGAGGTGGATCTGAAGCTGTCCTTATTCCAGAAATAAACTGCACAGTTGAAGATTTAATCGGACAGCTAGAATTTGGGGCCCGTAAACAAAAAACCTCCAGTATTGTCATAGTTGCTGAAGGCGCTTTTGAGGGTGGTGCTATCAGGCTTGCAGAGCTGGTAGAAGAGAAATTCAGTCATTATGATGTCAAAGTTGCAGTACTTGGGCATCTGCAACGCGGGGGTTCTCCGTCTAGTTTCGATAGAGTTTTAGCAAGCCGGCTTGGGCATGCGGCCGTAAAATCGTTACTTAATGGCGAATCAAAAAAAATGGTCGGGCTTGTAGGTAATGAGATAAAACTTACAGATCTTTCTTCTGTGATTGGAAATAAATTCAGCCTTGACCAAAGTCTGATCGATATTGTACATATTTTATCAATTTAATATTTATTTAAAATTAAGATTATGAAGGTTGCAATTAATGGCTTCGGCCGTATCGGACGTATTTCATTGCGTGCTTTATTAGCAAAAAAAGAAGTAGAGGTGGTTGCTATCAATGACCTGACTGACACAGCTACTCTTGCGCATTTACTGAAATATGATTCAATACATGGTAACTTTAAAGGTGAAGTTTCTCATGATTCAGAAAATTTGATCATTAACAATAAGAAAATACCTGTTTATGCTATTAAGAATCCAGCTGATTTACCATGGGGCAAATTAGGAATTGATGTAGTACTTGAGTCTACTGGTTTTTTTGCTGACCGGGTTAAGGCTGAAGCACATATTCAGGCTGGAGCAAAAAAGGTTATTATTTCAGCACCTGCGACTGGTGATTTGAAAACGATTGTACTTGGTGTAAATGATGATACACTTGATGGTACTGAGACTATCATTTCAAATGCCAGTTGTACTACGAATTGTCTGGCTCCAATGGTAAAAGTACTTGAAGATAACTTCGGTATTGAAAGTGGTTTTATGCAAACAATACACGCATATACTGCTGACCAGCGTTTACAGGATGCACCACATAGTGACTTGCGTCGTGCCCGTGCAGCAGCCCTTTCAATAATTCCAACTAGCACAGGAGCAGCCAAGGCTTTAGGTCTTGTAATTCCAAGTGTTAAGGGAAAGTTAAACGGAGCATCACTTAGAGTACCCGTTCCGGCTGGATCAATTACCGATTTTACTGGTGTACTTACCAAACCTGCAACAAAAGAAGAAATTAATGCAGCATTTAAGAAAGCAGCATCAGAAGGTTCACTAAAAGGATATCTTCAGTATACTGAAGATCCTATTGTTTCTGCTGATATCGTTGGAAACACCCATTCTTGTATTTTTGATAGTGAGCTAACCCTGGTAATGGGAAAAACAATCAAAATCATGGGCTGGTATGATAATGAAAGCGGCTATTCTAACCGTATTGCTGATCTGATCGTAAAGGTAGGAAACCCTAAAGCTTAATCAGTTTAGGTTAGTCATATAAAATGCCACCTGATAAATCAGGTGGCATTTTATATATTGAATTAAGAAATAGTAATCTGCCCTGAGTATCAGGCAAGAACTGGTTGGGAAAGAACTGGAACTGCCAATACAGGAAGCCCGTCTAAACCAATCTGTCCAAGTTTATAAATATGCATGACATGTGAACGAAGCGCTTTGGCAACAGTTGGATACTCCAGATAAACTACCCCAAATTCAAGACAAGTTTCCTTTACCATCTTATTGATCTGCGAATAGTGAACATGACTGATCTTTGGAAATAAGTGATGTTCAACTTGGAAATTAAGACCTCCAAGTAACCAGTTAATAACAACACTCTTTGTAGCAAAATCGGCAGTAGTTTCAACCTGATGAATGGCCCATTCCTGCTCAATACGGTTGTGTTCTTTGCTTGGCTGTGGAAAATGCGTTCCTTCAACGATATGAGCAAGCTGAAATACTACAGCGATGATATATCCACAGGTGATACCCATGATGAAGAAACCTGCCATGGTTTTGGCAAAGCCCAAAACCATGATCGGAACTACAAGGTACAAAATGACATACAGTGCTTTTGACACCCAGAATATGATTTGTTCATTATTAGCCAGTACTTTTTTCTCAGCAAGGGGATTAACTCTACCTGAAAAATATTTTAGAAAATCTTCATAAAAAATCCAGGCCATATATGAAAGACCGTAAAGCAAAAACCAGTATAGATGCTGATATTTATGAAACCAAAGATGTTCCTGGTTCTCATGAACCCTGAGCAGCTTTGTTTCTATATCATAATCCATATGCTGAATATTGGTATAGGTATGGTGATTTACAACATGCTTCAATTTCCAGAAATGCTGATTTCCACCCATTACATTTAATGAATGTGCTGAAACTGTATTTAACCATTTCCATTTTGAAAAGCTCGCATGAACACCTTCGTGCATAATGTTAAAACCAATAGAAGCCAGATTCAAACCCATTAAACCACATAAAGGAATAGCGATATACCATACCGGGGTAAAGAATACAAGCTCAACATATAAAGCAATAAGGGATACAGTAAGAATCAAACCTTTCAAGTGCAGCTTCCTGTTTCCAGACCGCTCTATGTTATTTGCTGAGAAATACGCATCGACCTTTACCTTAAGTGCTTTAAAAAAGGGATCGGGATGGTTATTAAATGAAAGCTTAGCCATAAATTATTTAGTTGACTTTGTTAAAGTCTTGATAGCCTGACTATAAATTTCAGGATTGCTAAACTTTATTGTTGGTTTAGTGATATATAACGTATAAAAGAGGTATATGGTTCTCTAAACTGATAAAAACCTCTACACTATTTTTACAAATATACAAGATAACGTTCTATCTCCTCATCTAAAAGATACAGATCATCGAACAGGTATTTCTTAAAAATGAAGATATAAAAAAACCCCGCTTTCAAGGGCAGGGTCGGGGAACTAAAATAGTTAAATATTGGGTTAGTTTATACGTTGATTTCCTGTTCCATCAGTTTGGTAAGCACCAATATCTTTGCCTGGCATGAAGCCCATATTGGTTCCGATAGCACTATTATAAGGAGCATTCGGATTACCTTTTCCGATGGCTGGTGAACCTGCCTTTAAATGTGGGTCATTTTGATCAGTGGGTGAGGTTGTAAACCCAGCAACATCTTTCGTAGTTCTTACGAAATTTGCAATCATTGGATCTTTATCACCACCCATCAACGAATAGATATCAGATGCCTGAGCTTTTCCCCATTCATTGGTACCATAAACCAGTTTTGCTGTTGAATCTAAAACAGCATATATATAGTTATTGCCAAATTTCCCTTTATTATAAAGCGTGTCAGAAGCAGATGTAATTCTGAGTCCGTTACGGCAATCAACTATCAGGTTATTATAAACTGAACTCTGAGCATTGGCATCAACCAGGATACCTGAAGATACTTCTCCTACTTTTCTCCAGCCACCATTGATGATCGTGTTATTGTACACATTTACAGTTGTACGAATGGCCAGATTCTTCAGGTTAGCATTGAGCTTGATTGAATTATTAGCTCCACTCCAACAGTAGTTGTAAGCAACATCACCCATTACACCGCCTTTGATATTTACACCATCACCATCATTTGATCCTTGCTTTTTAAAGACATTTCCCTTGATACTGACACGAAGACCGCCTTCTAAACGGGTGCAATCATCAACACCATATTGGAATGAGCTATTTTCAATGATTACGGGTGTAGTAGTAGTCGAGCTGCCATGAATATAAAAAGCGTACTGGTTTGTTTTGATTGAATCTGAACCACCTGTATAGCTGATATCTGTGTATTGCATGGTTACAGCCTTCGTGGTTGAATCACAGTTGATACCTCCCCAATACCCATTAGGCCAGAGTGGATTGGCAAGTGAAGTTGAGAATATAACATGACTGGCAGCTGTTCCCTGTGAAACAAAGGTTGCCCCCCCTGTCAGGTATACTGAATAAATGATACTGTCACCAGGCGCAGGAGCAGCAGCTACAACACCCAGTTGATTTCTTACCTTATTTTTCAGGCTGATATTTTTCTGAATCTCAGCAATATTAATATGCAGATCATGGTGTGTTGGGTGGTAACCCAAGTGAATTATCTGAGGCTTACCACCAAACAAAATTTTAGTACCTGCCTGAAAAGTCACAGTGCCTCCATTGACAATTATATTTCCCTTATTGATATTATAGGTATGGCCAGAGAGAAAAGTTCCGCCTGAAATAATGCCACCAGCATAGGTATCCTTGATTGCATCTGCAGGTGGGGGAATAACGATGGGTATAGTACCCCCGTTTTTAGTTGTTGTACAGGCTGAGATTCCTACTCCTAATACGGCCAGCATCAATAAGTTAAACAGTGTTGTCCTTTTCATAATCTTGCTTTTATTATTTTTTTCAAACATAGGAGATCAGAATTACCAGTAAGTAAATGGGAGTATACCATATTGTTATCAGGAGATTAGAGAATTCTAATAGTGTGCTGATTAAGCAACATTTCAGGCGCATTACTAAAGAATGCGAAAACGCAGACCAAACAAATAATCCTGGCCGAAACGATCTTTACGAACAAAATATCCATTTTGCGTACGCAATTCGAATGGTGAGTTATTGAGGTTATTGCACTTAGCAAAAACCGTTAGGCGCTTACCAATCTGCTTGTCAATGGCAAAAGAAAGAACCGTATAATTTAACTGGTATTCGTTCAGATAGAGGTAATCCTGGATACCATCAATTCGACGGCCCTGGAACAGGATATTAAAACTGGCATTTATTTTTGCTGCTTCACTTCTGAAAAGGAGAGATAAATTAGCCACATGCCTGCTCTGCCCGGCAAGTTGTCCTTTTTCCAATGGGTTTGTATTACTTATTCCCTGGTAAGAGCCATCAGGATTATAGATAATCTGGTAGTAGATTTTTCTTCGGGTTTCATTAGACTGGGTAAATGTATAATTACCACTAAACCCAAAATCACCGAAGTATTTGACAAAGTTGGCCTCAAGTCCAAAGTTTGTGGCAGTAGCACCATTAAGTGGAGTATAGGTTGTTTCTAGAGCAGTAGCCGTGACGCCCCGTTCAATCGGATCAAAAATACGCTTATAGAAAGCACCAAGCATAAAGGCGTCATCAGCATTCGGGAAGAAATCATACCTGAAATCGAGATTGTCTGCACGCGAATGTTTTAGACTAGGGTTACCCTTTTCGATACCACTGGAGGTTTGAATATCGGTTTGAACCAATTCAAAATACGCAGGCCTCGAAATTGATTTATTATAGGAAAACCGTAAATCCTGTGTCTGAGTCAGGGCATATTGTAGGTTAAGGGTTGGCAGGATATCATTATACCTGAAATAATGATAGATCTCGTTGAAAGGTGAATTTGCATTCACATTATGATTTGACTGCAATGTATTTTCATCTCTCAGGCCAATAATTGCCTTTAATTTACCAAGGTAGAATTTACCCATCAGATAGGCAGATGCGATATCTTCATTGGCAGAATAATTCGCAGGATTATGCTGGGGCTGACCCTGAGGATTATCAACTGTAAATGTAGCGGCATTAAAGTTTGGGGTAAAATAGGCTGC
>Ga0209724_1000933_pt1 | contig 27482 bp, 27 predicted proteins | sample grotaG_FD_184143 | JGI IMG/M metagenome (GOLD analysis project Ga0209724, IMG submission 184143) | Glacier valley bacterial and archeal communities from Borup Fiord, Nunavut, Canada, to study Microbial Dark Matter (Phase II) -... | ecosystem: Environmental > Aquatic > Freshwater > Ice > Glacier ...
CCTTCAAGTACCACTTTTATAGAATTTGTAATTAGATATTATGCGTTCCGTCATTATCGGTAAAAACTGTCATGAAATACTCATTTCCAATTCCTTCGTCCGATATTTCAATCCCAAGCTCATCCGCCTTTTCTTTCGAATATTTCTCAATGGTGTCGAACATGGTTTTGCACCCCGTCACTTCAAAAATCTGATTTATCTCCTCGAGTACCTCCGGATCGATGGTGCGTAATCCACCAATACCTTCTTGTTTGTAGTTTGAGCCCATCTTCTCCATGATTTCAGGAGTGTTCCTTGATATCCAGTCCCATACAGGTCCCTGCTCAGGATGCATTTGTGGCGAAACAATGTCAGGATGTACACAATAACCGGTACGGAGTATGTTTTCGCCAATCGCTCTTTTGATCGCGAATTGTTGTCTGCCCTTCTCTGAATCAGTGAAATAGCCTAATTCCTGCGATAGTTTCCGCAAGGCCATAATGACAAAGCCGGGTGTATTATTTCGGGGGCATCTTGTTTTGCATGACATGCATTCGCCGCAGTACCAGATTGTTTCGCTGCGAAGAAGTGCTTCGATGAGTTTTTCGTCCTTGCTTTGGACCGTGTCGCAGATCACACGGGGATCGTAGTGGTAAAACTCTGCTGCAGGGCATATTGCGGTGCATACGCCGCAATTCATGCATCCGTTTAATCCTTCAATAAATCGGATATCCTGGTTTAGCCGATCGTATAATTTGCCCATTTTCGAGTTTTGGTGTCAATTATTCGATAATTCGTCACAAGCAAAAATACACTTTCATTAATTGGAATAAAGCCGTAATAATTGGTATTTTTTAATAGGTATTAATACTTAGCGTAGAAATAGGAAGCGAGTATATGGAGGCAAATTATTGAATCAATTCCAATTATTAGATTGACAATTGATGGTTAATGTTGTATATTTGTGAATAGCAAAAAACAACTGAGATGCCAATAGTCTGTACTTTTTATGGTATAATCATAAGGATGTATTTCGAAGATCATAACCCACCACATTTTCATGTTGAATATCAAGGTTATGATGCAGAGTATAATATTATTACATTGGATATTTTAGTTGGGTGGATTCCTAAGAGAGCACATGCAATGGTCTTAGAGTGGGCATCGATGCACAAAAAAGAATTGATGAATAATTGGGAGAAAGCAAGAATCCCAGCGGAAATACAAAATATTGAACCTCTTGAATAATATTAAAATGTATAAAATAATTGACATAAAAGTACTGGATAACTACAAGTTATGGGTTAAATTTAACGACGGAGAAGAGAGAACGGTTGATGTTTTTCCCTTTCTTAATCGAGGAATTGCGAAAGATTTATTAGATCATGATAAGTTCAGGGAAGTTAAAATTGATTCAGGTGGTGGAATATATTGGTCGAACGGTTACGATTTTTGTCCCAATTATTTGAAAACAATATAATTTCTATTTATATTGACAGTTCACATCACAATTAGTTGATTTTTAATTGCGTACATCACCAAACCAGCTGTATTTTTGCAGTTTGATTTGCTTAAAATATTGGCCCGGTGTTTTTCAACGGTTCGTTTGCTGATAAATAGCTGGTCTCCAATTTCCTGATTCGAAAGTCCAGAACAAATCAACAACAATATTTCAATTTCACGTTCAGATAGTTCAGCCTCGGGTTCTTTTGTTTCCTTAACTGATTTATAGTTTCGCAACAAACTTTGCATCAGTTCCTGAGAAAAGTAGTTGCCGCCGTTCATAACCGTATCTATAGCTGTTTTTACCTCCTGGAGATTGGTGTTTTTAAGTAAGAATCCCTTTGCCCCGGCATCGACCATCTGATCGTAATATTCCTCGTCGCCATACATGGAGAGTGTGATAATTTTCAATTCAGGTTTTAGTTCGATCGCCCTTTTAGCCGCTTCAATCCCATTAATTTCAGGCATTTCAATATCAAGAAACACAATGTCATAATCGTATTTTGCAATTAATTCCAAAAACTCCTTTCCATTCGAAGCTTCACCGGTAACCTCATATCCAGGAAGGGTATCAAGCAACATTTTTAATCCGTTGCGGAACAAGGTATGATCATCGACTAACAGAATTTCCATGAAGCGCTAAATTTAATTAAACGGGTACTATAATTGAAGCTTTTGTCCCTTTCGCAGGTTCGGAGATGAGATTAAAACTTCCGTTTAGCGAATTAATGCGTGTCACCATGTTTGAGTATCCCATTCCTGATGGCTGCGTCGGAGATAACTTGTTTATGTCAAATCCTTTGCCGTTATCTTTATATGAGCAAATAATCTTACCCGGCACTTTTTCGAGTGATATTGAGATTAATGTAGCCTCTGCATGTTTGATGGTATTGTTAATAAGCTCGCATAAAACCCTGTACAAAACGACTTCTGTATTACTTTCGAATCGTTCATCTTCAAAAGTCGAAGTGAATTTAATTTTGATGGTATCGGAGTAATTTATTTTATTGATGAAGTTACGCATGGCTTTGTTTAGCCCAAAGTTGTTAAGAATGTGCGGACTTAGGTTATTCGAAATCTCACGGATGCTTTTAATTGCTTCATCGATCACCATATCGGTATTACGGAGGATTTTTTTCGTTTGATCGTCTTTTTCGATCCTCGTCAACGATGAAAGCGACATCTTAATTGTTGACAGGATAGGGCCAAGACCATCATGAAGATCTTTTGCAAAACGTTTGCGTTCAGTTTCTTCAGCCTGAATGATGACATTCAGAAGAGTTTTTTCCATGTCACGTTTTTCCTGCTCTACCTTTTTCATGTATTTGAAAATTTTCTGGATCAGGAAAACTCCAACGGCGAAAAAGAAAGATACTGCCACTCCCAACCATACAAACACTTCGCGGAAAGTTTGTGGCGCAAAATCGGAGAGTGTGGTTAGGAATTCGACAAGGCATCGTATTGCCATGATAATAAACCCGGCACTGATTAGCATCCACGAGACATTATATTTAGTGACCCGTGTCAGTTTGATCGAGACTCCTGCCGCAAAGACCTGCAAAAGCATTGCCAAAACCAACGCAAACTGGAGAAGCATTTCTTAAAATATTAAGGTTACTTGCAAAATTATAATAATAGTTGGAACGACAAGGGCTGTTTAGGGTTTAGTATCCAGTGGTAATGTAAAAGGAATACTTTCTTCGGGTATAACCACTCTTTCGCCCAGAAAATGGGGCCTCTTTGAGGTAATCATGTCGAATACGACGAGCATCCTTGCGGCAATCTCGCGCATCTGAACTTTAAAGGCCATTCCGCCGGGCTCATCTTCGGTATTAAAGGCAATCGCTTTAATTCCCTTTTTTCGTGCAATATATACCGCGCGTTGATTATGAAATGCTTGCGAAACTATTGTGAATTTTTCTTGCCCGAAGACTTCTTTTCCGCGTACAACCGAATCGAGCGTTCGGAATCCCGCGTAATCGAGGATGATTTTTTTGTTGGGAATTCCTGCCGCAATCAAATCATTGTACATCGTGATCGGTTCGTTATAATTTCTGTTGCGATTGTCGCCGCTAACGATAATAAAGTCAATTTTATTGTGATTGTAAAGCTCAACTGCGGCTTTGATTCTGTTGGTATAATATAGATTTCTCTTTCCGTTCCATAGGTATTTGCTGGTTCCCAATACCAGCGCACAATGGTTATGAGTTATTGAATCAATCGAATTAAAGCAGTATTCATTGCCTGCTTTTGTAATTGTCACATTCACCCATGTAACAGAAATTACAAAAAGGAAGCAGATGATTGATGCAATAATCGAAAATATTTTTAGTCTTTTCAATACTGTTTGTTTAAATTCAGAACTTTAACGTAAATGTGGTTTCAACATCTGGTTCGGAGTGGGCAGTTAATGTTCCGCCATGAAGCCGAAGAATTTGTCGTGATAAACTTAGTCCAATTCCTGAACCTTTTGGTTTAGTTGTGAAAAATGGTACAAATATTTTATCAAGTACCTCCGGAAGAATCCCTTGTCCGTTGTCAGTAAGTTGTATAATAATTTTTCCGTATACATCTGTAAATGCTTTTAATTCGATGCGTGGATTCTCCGTTTTTTCGAGGGCCTGAATTGCATTTTTCAGGAGATTAATCAAAACTTGTTCTATCAATTGTTCATCGGCGGATAATTCAAGATTTTCGGGTGTAACGGTGGCAACGCATTGAATATTTCGCTGATGCATTTCCTCCTTCATTAATCCTTTCAGATTATCGAGCAACTGTTGTACCGGGAAGATGGTATATTTGGGTGTTGGGATGCGTGTGAGATCGCGATAAGACTCAACAAAATGAAGTAATCCGATACTTCGCTTATGAATTGTCTCAATGGCGAGTTCAATCTCTTCAATCGCTTCAACCTCTCCTTCGTCCTGAAAAGCCGTTGTGTAAGTTGACCTTACATCTTTAATCATGTAGTTAAGCGTTTGGGTAATAGATGCGATTGGGGTAATTGAATTCATGATTTCGTGGGTCAGCACTCTGATCAGTTTTTGCCAGCTCTCCATCTCGTTCTCTTCGAGCTCATTCTGAATATCCTTAATGGTGGCCATTCTGATTAATCGGTCTGCCACCTTGAACTCAGTGGCAAAAATTGCCAATTGGAGGATCGCATCTTGCTTCTGGATTTTCACCATAATGCTTTCGCCGTTCGAAATGGTCATCAGTTTTGAGACAAGTTCAGCCGAAAAGCTATTCAATTCGCTTAAATTTTTAAGACTTGTAATTTTAAAGAGCTTCTTAGTCGAGTTATTAATCAGTTCAACAGAACCATCATCGCGATAGCTGATTAAGCCAATGCCGATATGCTCTACGACTGTTTGTAGATAAAAATAGTTTTGTTCCCGTTCTTCCCTTACTTTCCGAAAATCATTTATTACCAGGCTGAATGCTTCGGTCATACGATCGAATGAATGACCTAATCCTTTGATTTCGAATGTTCTTGAAAAATCTGAATATCTTAAAGATTCCAGGAAGTTGGTTAATAGTGTGTTGGTTGTTTCGACAAGGTTTATAAGCATGATAACCTGGTAGATCGCTATGCCAACGAACAGAACGATCGTAAGATAATGGCTGGTTGTAAACAGCAGCCACATGATCAAATAGGCATTCGCAACAATTGCCAGTATCCTTATTATAAGGGATATCCTGAAATTTTTAGAGCCCATATTTTTCCATTCTTCGATAAAGGGAAGTGCGTGTAAGTCCAAGTTCACTTGCGGCTTTCGAAATGTTCCCCTGATGCATTTTCATCACTTTAAGAATAATTGTTTTCTCAACTTTGTCGAGTTCATAATTATCCAAATCAAGTTCCTCTGAGACTTTATTTACAGGTCTCATTTGTAGGTCGTTCGGATTTATCCATTCTGATTCTGTCATAATAACAGCCCGTTCAATCACGTGTTGCAATTCTCTTACATTCCCCGGCCAGCCTGCCTCTTCCAACCGTTTCATTGCATCCTTGGTGAATCCACGCAGTGGTTTTTTATATTTCTTCGCATAAATATGGAAAAAATGAATGGCCAGTAACGGAATATCTCCGTAGCGTTCACGGAGTGGGGGAAGGTCGATCTCAACTGTATTTATCCGATATAATAAGTCCTGTCTGAATTTTCCTTCTTCAATCATTTGGTGCAAAGGCATATTGGTGGCGCAGATCAGGCGAATATCAATAGGAATAGGCTTATTGGATCCAACCCTCGTTACTTCGCGTCGTTCAAGCATGGTCAGTATTTTTGCCTGAAGCGGCATAGGCAGATTTCCTATCTCGTCGAGAAAGAGCGTTCCGCCTGAAGCAATCTCGAATCGTCCGGGTCGATCGACTTTTGCATCAGTAAATGAACCTTTCGTATGTCCAAAAAGTTCGCTTTCAAAGAGCGATTCGCTGATGGAAGTTAGATCGACACTGATAAACGCTTCGTCAACCCGATTTGAATTATTGTGCAATGCTCTCGCTACTAATTCTTTGCCAGTTCCATTCTCGCCCAGTATCAAAACACTTGCATCTGTAGCGGCCACTTTCGAAATGGAAGTATATACTTTTTGCATTTCTGCCGAATTCCCGATGAAATCCTTAAAAGTTCGGTTCATCATGTTATTGATGGCTTTTGCGCGGCTTTTAAGTTGCTCAATCTCTTTCTTCGATTTCCGTAAATTAAGGGCTGAATTCAAAGTCGCCAATAACTTTTCATTCTGCCACGGCTTAAGGATAAAGTCTGAAGCTCCTTCTTTAATTGCCCTGACACTCTTTTCAACATCACCATAAGCTGTAATAAAAAGAACCACAGCATCCGGATCAATTTCGAGGATCTTCTTGAGCCAAAAGAAACCTTCCTGACCGCTAATCGCATCCTTTGTAAAGTTCATATCCAGCAGGATTACATCAAATTCTTCATTTTTAAGTAGTTCTGGAATTGAGGTAGCAGCATTAGCCGTGACAATCTTTTCAACATGCGGTTTAAGGAGTAGCCTAAGCGAGAATAGGATATCCTCATTGTCATCAACCGCCAGAATTTTTCCAAATTTATCCATAACGAAAAGGTCTATATTGTTACTCTAAATTACAAACACCAAGCCACAATAATTTGGAATGACAACCTGAAATTTCCTCCTTTGTCAGGTGCTTGTTAATCAATACTATATTTAACTATTTTCTTTTCAAAGGAGATTTAATCATCCTGGTTTTAAAAAGGTAAATGTACGAAATCGGTCAGTAAATGTACGATATCGGACAATTAATTTTTTCCTCTAATTTACAATAGTTTATTAATTAGTTAATTGCAAATGTGGTACGATTTATGACTAAACAGACTTTTGATAGCGAGGTTATTTTCCTATTTTGCGGGAGAATTTTTGTTCTCCTGTAAACACGATAATAAAAATTTAAACTGTTTCACATTTAACTATGATTGAGCTGATTGATATTTCTAAGGTTTTCAGGAACAGGGACGTTGAGACAAAAGCGTTGAGTAATATTAATTTATCGGTTGCCGACGGCGAATTTGTGAGTATCATGGGACCTTCGGGATGTGGGAAAACTTCATTGCTCAATATCATTGGATTAATCGATTCACCCAGTTCCGGAAAATATTTGCTCGATGGCCAGTTGGTTTCCGAAATTACGGAAAGGAACCGAACCGATATCCGGAAGAACAATTTTGCATTTGTTTTTCAGAGTTTTAACCTGATCGACGATCTTACGGCCTGGGAAAATATTGAATTGCCACTTGTTTATCAGAAAGTTCCCCAGGCAGAAAGGGCCAGGAGAGTTGACCAGGTGCTGGAAAGATTTAACCTAAAACACCGTTCCAATTATTTTCCAAATGAACTATCTGGCGGACAACAGCAAAGTGTAGCAGTTGCGCGCGCTGTTATTGCCAAACCCCGGATTATCCTTGCCGATGAGCCTACAGGAAACCTTGATTCAACACATGGCGAAGATATTATTCAACAACTTACACAACTCAATGAAGCCGGAACAACTATCATTATGGTAACTCATTCGCTGATGATGGCACAACGAACACAACGAATTATATATCTGTTTGATGGGCATGTAGTTACTGAGAGTTACTCAAAAACAACAGCCAACTTATAATTGCATTATGAACAGTTATCTGAAACTGGCAATCCGTAATCTTCTGCGAAACAAAGAGTATTTTTTCATAAATGTTTTTGGTCTTGCAGTTGGGATGGCTTGTGCAATTATGGTTTTGGTATATATTTGGGAACAATCGAATTATGATGATTTCCATCCCTCTTCTGACCGGCTTTACCGGGTTTATATTGAATCAAAATTAGGAGGTTTGGAATCTAATGCCGCCTATTCATCACCCATGTTTGCTTCCGGTTTGAAACCTTATGTACCTGAAATTGAACAATCATGCCGTATTTTCAAGATGGATCGCGATATTCCGGTTATAGCACCAGTTTCATCCATTCTCGATAGCCGAACCCTCTTGTATGTTGATTCAACGTTTTTTGATATTTTCGGTTTTAAATTAATCGAAGGCGATCCAAAAACCTGTTTAAACAAACCACGTTCAATTGTTTTAACCCGCTCTATTGCCAATCAATTATTTCCTGACGGAGCTGTCGGCAAAACGATCATTGTTGAAGACGAGAAAAAACCCGTCATAAGCGGTGTTGTGGACGCAATTCCTGGAGAGAATGAGAAAAAATGGATTGTAACGGGTGTTGTTGAAGATTGCCCAATTAATTCTCACATCAATTATCAATCGCTCGTATCCATCTCATCTGTCGTATTGCCTAATCTTCAGTGGACTTCACACTATTTATATACCTATTTTCGTTTTCAGGAAGGGACTGATATGAAGGAAATCGCTGACTCTTCAAGCTTGCGATTATCAGTTATGGAGGATAAATTTAACAAAGGCTTTTATAAGGAGGCTGGTGATTTCATTGAAAAATCATTGGGGACAACTATTGAAGCGATGAAAGATAAGGATGAGTATTTTGTGCTTCGTTTGCAAAAGGTTTCTGATATCCATCTTTTTTCGCATTTGAAGTATGAAACTTCGCAAAATGTTAATATTCAGACGCTTTTAATTATTGCTGGCATTTCAATCTTGATCATTTTAATTGCATGTATCAACTACGCCAATCTTTCAACAGCACGTTTAGCCGGAAGGGTGCGTGAAATCGGCATCCGTAAAATATTAGGATCTCAAAGAAGAGAATTGTCAAGGCAGTTGCTGGCTGAATCGATTACGATTAGTTTTATTTCGCTCTTTTTTGCTTTAGTCATTGTCGAGTTGATTTATCCGAACACGAGCATGGCGCAGCAAAACCCAGATCTGAACATACAAATGCTTTTGTTTAAACTTTCACCTGTAATTTTTAGTGTCACCCTCTTTACAGGTATTATAGCTGGAATTTATCCCGCGTTTTATATCATACGGTTTAGTCCCGCTACCATTTTAAGGCAGCAAAAACAGTTTAGTGCAGGTGGTAAAGGTTTACGAGGGGCACTGGTAATTATTCAGTTTGTATTCTCACTTGTGATAATATATTCAACATCAACAATATATCGTCAGTTGAGGTTTGTTCAGCAAAATGGGGTAGGGTTTCAGAAAGAGCGAATTTTTGTAATTCAGAACCTGTTTGGATTAGAGGATAAGGGACAGAAATTTATTAATAAGTTAGTTGAATTAAAAAACGTTGAAGGAATTACCTATTCTAATGCTGTTCCTGGTAAACTTATGGGTATGGAAAGTTTTCAGGTGGGTATGGAAACTTTTCAGGATGAAAAAGATCTTGCGAATGTTTTGTTAATGTATGTCATGGAAGCCGATTCTATGTTTTTCAGTACATATGGTATGTCGCTTTACGATGGAAGTTTCGAAAGAAAAAAGTATTCGGGCAAAGATACCATTGATGTGATTGTTAATGAAGAAGCAGTTAAATACCTCAATCTGGAGAAACCCATCGGTTCATCTATAATCAGGCAAAACGCTGATACATCCAAAAGCATTTTAATCATTAAAGGCGTTGTGGCCAATTTTAATTTTGAGTCACTTCACACAAAAGTTCAGCCGCTCATCATATTACCTTTCAATCCTGAAAAAGTCAAATTTGCATCGGTAAGATTATCACAACCTGTAAACAGGAGGGAGATTGGTAGGATACAGAAATTATGGGAAACAGTTTATCCTGCAAATTCGTTTTCTCAGTTTACAATGAATGAGAGCCTTGGTGAATTTTATCAGGAAGAGGAATCGACGGGTCAGGTTGCGGTCGTATTTTCGTTTTTTGCCATATTCATTGCCTGTATGGGGCTTTACTCGCTATTAGCGCTGACCACTGTGTACAGGACAAAGGAGATTGGTATTCGGAAAGTGCTCGGAGCTGGAACCAAAGAATTGGTATTGCTTTTATCAAAAGAGATTTTCAGACTGATTACGATTGCGGGAATAATTGCTTTGCCTATTTCTTTTCTGCTCTCCTACTATTGGCTGGACCGGTTTGCCTACCATATTTCCCTGAGTTTTACAAACTACTTTCTTGTATTTATCGCTGTGTTTATTGTGGCGGTTTTTACGATTTACCGGCAATTGTGGCATACAATCAACAGCGATCCAGGCGAATCTCTCCGTTTTGAATAAAGCAAATAGCCGTTAAGTCCCCTTTAATCTTCTTATTTATTCTCACTGGCTTTTTCTAATGCTTTTGCAACTGCCATTCGGAACCGATACAGCGAATAAGTTGCTCCGGTAACAGCATCAACTTTCATGTAATCCTGGTTTTTAATGAGTGCCTGTTCATATATTGGATATGCAATCGAAGGAGATGTTCCAGATTTTAACATCTCCTGATTATAACTGACATCAGTTCTTTTGTTTTTCCCATTCAATTTTAGCTCGTCATAGTGAATCTGAATGATTCGTCCCTGACTAATCTCCAGAAAAACAAGGTGAAGATATCCATAGTCATCAGCTGGTGTAAGTCCGATATACTTGCCGTCTTTGCAGTTCAATGCCTTTGTTTCCAGCGCATTCTTTTTGACAAACAATTTAAAGTTTTCCTTCACCGTATCAATTGAAGAACGTTCTATTAACAGGTGGAGTTTTTCCCAGTCTGCATCGCTTACTTTAATTATCGTTTTTTGAGTCTCTTTATTCTGAATGTAAGGATTGATTATGAATGCATTGCTTAGTAAAAACGATATGAGGGCAATTCCAAGTAAAAATAGTGTTCTCATGACTGGTTATTGTTTGAATGACATGATGACATTTAGATTATAAATTACCCTTAATCAAATGTTGATTTTTTGTTTAAACCTTGTAATATAATATCAGTCAAAGCGGAAACAAGTTCAGGATGGTTAGCCTGGGAAATATTGTGAATTTGTAGAAATCAAAAAAGGAAGGGATCAATCCGGCGATTTTTCACAAGTACGAAATGTACGCTTTCGGACATCTACCGGATCAAAATCGTTCAGTTGATTGTTAATTCTTTGTGATGTTAATGTTATCAAACGTCTATCAATGAAACAAATAAATTGTTTGGCATGTTTAATGTATTGAATACAATGTATTATTTAAAACGATTAAAAGAATAAAAAAATGAAAAAGCAAATTAATTCTGTCAGCAGCTGGTCAGTAAAAGGTACAATTACTATAACTATTTTGAGCGCAATGCTTTGTACCTTTAGTGCAAATGCAAACAATAAGCCATCTTTAGCTTCGAATACTACAGGAGTAGAGAATTCAGAAAACAGCATCGAAAGCATTAATGAAGCGATCGAAAAATATAATGCAGCTGAATTTGTTCAGGCTGATATGTCACTCGAAATCGAAAGCCTGACGAACAGTAGTGAAGAGATCTTAAACGTAGCTCTTGAAGCAGAACAATATCAGGCAGGTCAATTCGTTAAAGCCGACATGGCAAACGAAATTGATAGTTGGATGAATAGCAATGATGAATATAGCGACTTAGTGATTGGCTCTAAATATCAAGCTGCCGAATTTGTTCAGGCAGATATGGCGCTCGAAATTGATAGCTGGATGAATAACAGTGGGATTTAATGTAAGTGAATAGAATTTGTTTAGTGTGAATATGAATGTAGTGACCGTTTCGGGATTAATTCCGAAACGGTTTTTTTTAAGCTTCAAAGGATAAAGTACAATCTTAGCTGCAATCGTATCTGTGAGTTTACGGTATGATTATATTTAAACCTTTGTTGATCAAAGATATCTCTAATTTTTTGCCCATTCTGCAAGGTTCTCCATCGAAGTGGATTACGCCTTTGTCTGCTCTTTCCAATAAAATATTGCTTGCTCTTTCGGTATGCATAAACGGACTTCTGTCAATATTTTTGGCAAATAGTCGGATACCAATTCCCGGAGCTTTATACAATTTGAATGGTGCAAGAATGCACATGTCAAGTTTACCATCACATATATCGGCGTTTGGAGCAATGTAAGCGTTGTTTCCATATTGCGAGCCGTTGGCAAAAGTGATCAGGAAAGCCGGAACATTGATCGTTCGTTTATTATCGACGGTGATTTGATACATCTCCGGCTTGTAGTTGAAGTACTCGAAAATTGTAGTTTTCACGTAATTTGAGAGTCCACGGCCTTTACATTGAGCAAATTTTTCGCCTATCAACGCATCAAAACCCACACCGCACGTGCAAAAGAACGGTGTATTGTTGATCATGCCATAATCGATTGCCTGAAATTTCTGTTTGTTAATAAGTTGTATGGCCTTTCGCGGTTCAAGCGGAATCTGAAGGTGACGCGCCAACCCATTCCCGGAACCAACAGGAATGATTGCTAAAATTGCCTGGGTTTTGATCAATGCTTTAGCAATTTCATTAACTGTTCCATCACCACCAACAGCCACGAAATACTTATAATTTTCGGTCAGTTTCTGACGAACAATTTCGGTTGCCTCTCCTTTGTACTTGGTTACTACGGTCTCAATATCAAATATGGACGAATCAGTCAGATCACCAATCAATCCTGGCAAATGCTTCTTATGCTTTGTGCCGGAGATCGGATTGATTAAAAACAAAATCTTCTCTTTTACAAACGATTGATCCATAGAAATATCAGTTCAATATTATCCGGCAAAAGTACACTTATGAACTGAACTTTGAAAACAACTTGCTGATTTTTCTTTTTATTGACTTCGGATACTAAGAATTGTCACATTTTTTACCTCGTTTGTACCATTTACAACGGAATTGACAATGCGATAAAAACGCTTAAACCCGAATGCAAATGCTGATAATAATGCCTGCATCATAAAACAACTTGTCATTATGGCGAAAGGGTTTTATATTTGTGCATTATTCTAATCTTTGACTATGATAATTAAAGGGCTTAAAACTCGATTTGGCGGCATCATCCTGTTATTCATTGTATTTGTAATCATTTCCTTTATCAGCCGTACGGTTCTTCTTGGAATGTCAGTTAGCGAGGTGAATACTGAAATTTTTAGTCTCCTTCGGGTTTATTTTGTTGGTCTGTTCTTCGATACAGTGGCATTTTCATATTTCTTAATACCATTCGTGATCTTCCTGATGTTCATACCCAACCGGTTTTTTAATTCAGGGTTTCATAAATGGTTTGCTTACATCGCCTATTTTATCGCTTTTGCTGTTATTATTTTTAATGGCGTCTCGGAGTATTTCTTCTGGGAAGAATTTGGGGTTCGTTATAATTTTATTGCGGTCGATTACCTGGTTTATACAACTGAGGTACTTACAAATATCTGGGAATCATACCCAATCCCGCTTTTGGTCAGTACAATTGTATTGATCGATCTGGCTATTATTTATTTGATATTCGAAAAGAAACTGCTTGTAGATTCATTACAGGGTAAAAGCACTTTTAGATCAAGGATGATTACAGGAACAGCATTGCTGGCATTACCCATCCTTTCGTTTTTGATCGTCAGCTTTAATTGGGCCGAAAAAACGCCGAACAGGTACAACAACGAACTTTCGAAAAATGGGATTTATTCTCTTTTTGCTGCCTTCCTAAACAACGAACTTGATTACCAAACGTTCTATATTACGCATAACAACGATCAAAATTTTAAGCAGTTACGAGATCTTATAAAAACGGAAAACAGTGAATTTAAGAGTAATGATTTGACCGATATAACCCATTCAGTAACCAATGGAACTGAAGAGAAAAAGTACAATGTTTTATTCATTACTGTAGAGAGCCTTAGTGGCGAATTTATGGAATACCTCGGCAGTAACAAAGGAAAAATTACACCCAGCCTCGATACGCTCGTAAATAAATCGCTGTTTTTCACTAACTTTTATGCAGTTGGGACACGCACAATCTGGGGTCTCGAAGCGGCAGCGCTATCTGCACCACCCAAACCAGGACAAAGTGTCATCAAACGGCCAAACAGCGAAAACATGTTTTCGATGGGCCAACTTTTTAAAGAGCGTGGTTACGATCTGAAATTTATATATGGCGGAAATGGTTACTTCGACAATATGAATTATTTCTTCGAAAACAACGGCTATAATATTGTTGATAATTCAGATTTCGCTGACAATGAAGTTACATTCTCAAATGCCTGGGGAGTTTGCGATCAGGATTTATTTAACAAAGCGCTCAGCGAATCGGATCGTTCGTATGCTGCCGGAAAACCTTTTCTTAATCTGATAATGACCACCTCTAATCACCGGCCATTTACCTATCCTGAAGGTGTGGTCGATATTCCTTCCGGAAAAAATCGTGAAGGTGCTGTGAAATATTGCGATTATGCGATTGGCGAATTAATCAGAAAGGCAAGTACAAAGCCATGGTTTACTAATACTTTGATCGTAATTATGGCTGATCACTGTGCCGGAAGTGCAGGACAGACTGAACTGCCATTTATGGAGTATCAGATTCCTTTGATCATTTATAATCCCACAATAGTGCACCCACAACGTATTGATAAATTGTCGAGCCAGATTGATGTGGCACCAACCTTACTGGCATTATTAAACTGGAATTACGAAAGCAAATTTTTCGGGAAGGATATTCTAAAAATGAAACCTGAAGATGAAAGGGCGTTTATTGCCAACTATCAAAAGCTTGGTTACATTAAAAACGACCGGCTTACAATTCTTAGTCCGCAGCAAAAAGTTACATCGTATAAAATAAACCGGTCTACAGGTGCTATTGAGCGTCAGGCAATCGACGAAGAAGTGGTTAATGAAGTAGTAACCTACTATCAGTCTGCCAGCTATGTTCAAAAGAACCGCTTGAATAAATGGGATAAGAAATGAGAATGAAAATTGGTTTGCAACAATTCCGTATCCTGTTTATACTAAGTATCATATATTGCTTTCCAGTCAATGTTTCGGCAGGTGACATTTACAAAGGGACTGATACTTTGGTTTACAAACCTTTCAAGGATACCGTAAGGTTAACGAAAGCGCAGGTTTTTAATCTCAAATCGTCCGAATCATTGCTTATTTATAAGCCTAGCCCATTCGAATTTGTAACAAATGTCCCTTCCGACCTGGCTATGTTTGGGAAAACTGTTGTAGCAAAGAAAAACCTGCCAAAGATCGGATTGCTAATTGGCGCGACTGCGATCCTTGTAGCACTCGATCAGCCGCTCCTTGATGCTGCTCAACAATTCGGGCGATATATCCATCTTGATGCAGAGCGAAAATTTACACGGGCAATTTCCTTCAAAGTAGGGAATTTTGATGTTCCTGTACTCGACGTACCGCAGAATCTTAACTCTGCATTTTATTTCATTGGTGAAGGCTGGCCCAGTATACTTGTTGCCGGGAGTTTTTATGGCTATGGCATTTTTACAAATGATTACAGAGCGCGGCAAACCTCATCAGAATTGGCCGAAATGTTCTTTACACTTGCCATTACCACCCAGGTTTTAAAGCGAATTACGGGACGTCAGAGTCCTTTTAACTCGACTAAGCCGGGAGGGGAATGGCATCCTTTTACCAAACCTTCGGTTTATCAGGAGGATGTTTCAAATTACGATGCTTTCCCTTCGGGGCATTTGGCTACGATAATGGCTACTGTTACAATTTTATCAGGCAACTATCCTGACAGCAAATTTATTAAACCCGTTGGATACTCAATTATGGGTCTCCTTGGTTATGCGATGATGAATAATGGTGTTCATTGGGCAGGTGATTACCCGATCGCTATTGCAATTGGGTATACATGCGGAAAAATTGCCTTGAGCCGCGGACAAAAAAAGATTTCCAAACTATCAAAAGTTTCCGGTTATAAATCATCGCTGATGCCAATGTTTTTGGGTGAGAACGGATACGGACTCAGCTATCGGCTTACATTCTAAGTCGAATATGGACTGAAAAATCCCATTAGTGGATATCTGAATATTAGAAATTCGCCAACCTATTCCATAGGTGTTTGCATGTTTTCGTACAAACCCGCCTGCAAATTGCAGAAAAAGACCGGAAATCCCCGAAACCCTCAAACACTGCTGAAAGTCCTTTTCGGAAACATCCGAAACCTTCAAACACTACTGTAAAGCCCTTTCGGGAACATCCGGCGACGGAATAGGAATATGCGGCTCTAATTCGACTGACCTTCAGTTCCAAACTAAACTATTTTTTAAGATTCAGATAAGTTTTTTATTTTATCGGTTTCAAATGGCCGTAACTTGGGTAAAATCTGCTATTTTGCAAAAAATGAATTCTCATGGCAGGATTAAAAATTCCATATCTGAAAGAAATGTTTCACGAAAACCCGTTAAACATCAGCGATCGGTTGATCACTTCGGGTGCAATGATTAATATTGATAAAATTAACTGGAAGGATTATCCTCACCGGCCTGATGTAAAGGTCTATCTGGGCTATTGTGATCAAAAGCTGTGGTTGCATTATCTTGTATCGAATGATTTCGTCAGGGTTTTTTGTCGCGAGGATCAGGAACCAGTTTGGCAGGATTCGTGCGTGGAGTTTTTTGTGAAGCAAGGCGATAACTATCGTAACTTCGAGTTCAACAGTCTGGGAGTCTGTTTATCGGCATTTGGTCCGGATCGTAATTCACGGACCCGACTTGGCGATGCAAGCCTTGCCAAGATTCTGCGCTTCCCATCATTAAGTATTGAAAATCTTCCTTCTGAAAGCGTCGCTGCAAATTGGTCGCTTACAGTTGCTATTCCACTCGAATTAATTGACCTAAATCCCGGAAGTCAATTTATGGCCAATTTTTATAAATGCGGCGATGAAACCATCGTACCACATTACATTTGCTGGTCGTCAATTGGAACTTCGGCGCCCGATTTTCATCAACCCAAGTATTTTGCTCCGCTCGAATTGGCAAGATGAACTTTTTGAATTGATTTTTAATCGAATTATCATGAGGTATGTCGTCATTTTCATAGTCATCTTTTTAAGTTTTCAAGAGCAGGTCTTTGCCCAGGAAAGAGATACCTTGGTTAATAAGATACATTCAACAGCTAAATCTCGTGCTTTCCCGGAATTTGCGGGTATGCAAATGCCGCCGGATTCAGCTGCTTTTCCTGTTTTACACCAGGATTTAAAGAACGGTTTTGAACTTCAAAAACCCGTTTTACGAAGTATGAATTTCAATTTGACGAACGGATGGAAAACCGAAACAGGGTCTTTGTTGTCATTGAGAGGCACAGGAGTTTTTCCGTTTCTGAATAGTCCTTTAAGTCTTTATGGCGGATCTATATTGGATACCTACCAGGGAATTTATGGAATACGTACTTACCAGTTGAATAATAAATTGTCAGTGGGAACAGTTGGCTACTCCGGGAAAAGCTTCAACGCCTATTCACAACAATCCGGGTTATATCGTCAAACCAATTATAGTAGTTCGTTGTTTGTTGGTTATAAGTTCTCCGAGAAGTTCAGCATTTCAGCCGGTTTCACCATTCAACGGAATGGTGATCCGCTGAATCGAAATCAGGGAATACAGAATGGTGGAATGTTTCCATAGTCATTGCTGGTAATCAATATTTTATTCTCAAAAAAGCTTTTATCGTGGATCAAATACTAGATGAAAAAATACAGAATGCCTATAATGCACTGATCTTTCAGTGCTCGAAGAGTTTGCCGGAGGGTGACCTGCCAATTGTTGAAAAAGCTTTCAACTTTGCAGCAAAAACGATTGGCAATTCGGCATGGGAGAATGGTGAGTTTATTCTGAATCACTCAATATCGGTGGCGAAAATCGCCGTTATAGAATTGGGTTTATCAACAGATGCACTTATTTCATCTTTGTTGCACAATGTTTTTGAGCACAAAGGGGCTGTATTTACAGCAGATGATGTGAAAAAACAGTTTGGAGCCAATGTTGCTGATATCCTCGACGGAATTATTAAAATAAATTCTTTAAACACTGAAAATCTTGCGTTTCAAAGTGAGAATTTCAGGAGGTTGTTACTCGCACTTTCTGGTGATGTGAAGGTGATTTTGATAAAAATTGCCGATCAAATGCAGGATATGCGGACGATGGACAAATTGCCTGTGGAAATTCAAAAACGGTATTCGATCGATACCTGGCACTTGTATGCGCCACTTGCACACCGTTTGGGTCTGTACAAGGTGAACACTGAGTTACTCGATCTTGCGCTTAAATACCTTCACCCTGAAGATTATGTGGCAATTGTTGAAAAACTGAAAGAGACGTCTGTCGAGCGTGCAAACTTTGTTTCTGCATTTGTTACTCCTATTGAGCAGAAACTTCATAGCCGGGGATTCGATTTTGATATGAAAGCCCGAACCAAATCGATCTATTCGATCTGGAATAAAATGCAAAAGCAGAAGGTTGATTTTCATGAAGTCTATGACCTTTTTGCCATCCGTATTATTCTTAATTCGGAACCCGAAAATGAGAAAGCTACCTGTTGGCAGGCTTTTTCAGTGGTCACCGAAGAATATCTTTCGAATCCCGACCGGCTTCGGGACTGGATCACCTATCCGAAGTCAAATGGGTATGAATCGTTGCATACAACCGTACTTGGTCCGGGGAAACGATGGGTTGAAGTTCAGATACGAACGCATCGGATGGATGATATTGCCGAAAACGGACTTGCCGCCCATTGGAGGTACAAAGGAGGAAAAGGGGGTGCCGAGATTGATAATTGGCTGAAGAATGTACGAGAGATTCTTGAAAACCCGCAACTTAATCCGGTTGATTTTATCGATGATTTCAAAGTTAATATTTACGAGGATGAGATTTTTGTCTTTACACCCAAGGGTGACCTGATCAAATTACGGGCGGGGGCAACATTACTCGATTTCGCGTATGAGATTCACTCCCGAATTGGCGACCGGTGTGTGGGAGGAAAGGTCAATAATAAGCTGGTAACACTGAAATATCAACTGAAAAATGGTGATCAGATTTCGGTTGAAACATCAAATAATCAGCGGCCAAAGATGGATTGGCTCGATTTTGTAGCTACCTCAAAAGCAAAAACCCGTATTAAAGCAAGTCTGAATGAAGAACACAAACGGGAGGCTGAAAACGGGAAGGAAATTCTTCGGCGGAAGTTTAAAAACTGGAAGATTGACTTTAACGATATTGTAATTCGTGATTTACTAAAGCATTATAAACTAAAGCTTGCCGCCGATCTTTATTACAATATTTCGGTAGGAAAGATTGATACGCTCGAAATCAAAGAGCAGATCGTTGGTAAACACGAAGAATCGCAACAGGAAAAATTAACCGAAATGATTCCTGATCAGGAGGTTAAGGAGTTGTCGTTTGATAATAGTGATGATTACCTTGTGATCGATAATAACCTGAAAGATGTAAATTATAAACTGGCTGTTTGTTGTAACCCTATTTTTGGGGATGAAATATTTGGATTTGTGACAATCCTCGAAGGAATTAAAATTCATCGGGTTACATGTCCAAATGCCAAACAGTTGTTCGAGCGATATCCCTATCGGATCATCAAAGCCAAATGGAGACTTACCGGAAAAAGAAACTCTTTTCAGGCTTCCATCCACATTTCAGGATCCGATCGTATCGGAATTGTAACGGACATATCGCGGATCATTTCGAAAGAAGTGGGAATTCAGATGCGTTCAATTGCCATTAACTCGGAAGATAAATCGTTTGACGGAACCTTAAGGGTATTTGTGAATGATCTTGACCATCTTGATTTTCTGATGCAGAAATTGAAGAATATTAAAGGTGTCCATTCGGTGACCAGGGCTGACGCCTGATCATTGAATGACGATAAAGTTAAGTATCTTCGTTATGCTGTATAACCATAAAAACATCAAATAAATGCCAGAATGGGAGACCCTATTAAAAAGAGCGAAAGAAGCGTTTGAGCAAAACAAAAATGAAGAAGCATTGACAATTCTGAATGAAGCAACAAATGCGAACAATGGTGATGCGATATTTCTGAAAGGTGAAATTTATTTCAAATTACAGCGGTGGGGCGAGGCACTTAACCATTTTTCGCTTTACCTAGAACAATATCCATCAGACCAAAAGGCTGAATCGTATTGTGCAATGATCCAAAATATTCTGAGTTTTTACCACAAAGATTTGTACAATCCATAAGTTTTACCCTATAAATTTTGATAATTATCAGAAATTTGTAATTTTGGCAATGTCACATTCGTTAAATCAGGAAGTTATTTAAGTCAAACCATTAAAATTGAATAGTATGAAGAAAATGATCTTTATTTTTGCTTTATGTTTTTGTTTTGGAACACTTATGGCCCAGGATGCAGCAACCTTTAAAAATGCAGGAAATGATGCGCTCAAAGTTAAAGACTATGCCAAAGCACTTGAAAATTATGAAAAAGTGATGGCAGCTGCGGGCACTGGTGAACAGGATTATGCAATGATTTATAATAGTGCGGTTTGTGCTATTCAAATCAAGAATTATGAAAAAGCAGCGAAATACTTTGATCTGACAATTGCCGGCAATTACAAACCTGAAGATTCTTTTTTCAATAAAGCAATGGTTCTGAAGTTGCAAAAAAAGAACGAGGAGTACCTTAAGGTGATGAACGAGGGTATTGCAAAATTTCCGGAAAACGCAAAGTTTAAAACAGATCTTGCTAAATACTATCTGATGGAAGGAAGTTTACAGTACAATAATGGTGCTACTTTGCTGAAAAGTGCAATTGATAAACTCAAATCAAAGAAATACGTCGATACCAAAGATCCTGCTTACGTGGCTGATATAGAGAAAGTAAAAAAAGAATTTGGCGATGCCATTCCATTATTGGATAAAGCGCTTGCACTAAATCCTGGTGACGCTACCGCGAAAACGATTAAAGCAAATTGCGAAAAACAACTGAAAACACTGTAATTCGATTATTTTACAATATGATGCCTGATCTACGATCGGGCATTTTGTTTTTTATATTGCTGATTACTAATTGTTAAAATGAAAAATTTATTATTAGTTGTAACACGCGAAGGCATGGGAAGTGCTCCCACCGAACTTCAAACAGTTCTGATCATTAATTTCTTCAGAACTTTGCTGAAAGAAAATCAAATCCCCGGTGCCATCTTTTTTTATGCTGACGGGGTTAAACTTAATATTCATGGTTCTGTAATTGAAGACCTGTTGCTCGAACTTGAAGCCAAAGGAACTTCAATTACTACTTGCACTACCTGTCTGAATTTTTATGAGGTATTGCCTGAACTGGTTTCAGGAAAGAAAGGGGGGATGCCCGATTTGATCAGGTTAATCGAAAACTCCGACAAAGTAATAACGCTCTGAACAATAGTTTCGTCTATGAAGTAACTTAAATCCAAATAAAAAAGAGCCATCAACATTTGCTGATGGCTCTTCTTTTCGAAACGAATTTTACTTGCTGTAAATCAGGCTTTTTTCGCGATATCCAGGTTTATCCAGGTACCAGTCTTTGAACTTTGTACCACCTGATTCCGCCCAGGCTCCAAAATTCAGATAAGCTTTTGATATGTCTTTCTTTTCAATTGGGTATTGAAAACTTGAAGGTACTTCCAACATCCAGACTAAATTCGTTTTTGATTTATAGTATCTTGAAGAAGAGGGGTTTGTTGAATCATCTCCTTGTCCAAAAAATGAAGCATTCGCTAAAGATGTAGGTTTAGCATCCGCAAAATGGATTTCTTTTTTACGATCAGAATTTACAAATACAAAAGGATTATATGGTGCGAAGCCCAAATTTGCAGTTGTTTGTGGTTCAGCAAAAAGTATGTGCAATTCAATCTCTTTGGGTGTAGTATAACTATTTTCAGGCACAACATTTACCCCAACTCCGCCTCCTGAAGGTAAGAGCTGGAATGCATTTTCGAAGGCAATTACTACGGCTTTCTCTTGTCCAGCTTCCAATTTAATATCTTTGGTTTCACCAGTTTGTCCGGTAATAGTGACAGACGAAACGTCGGAGGGCGCAACTGGAAATTGAATTCCAAAACCGTTTTTATATGAAGCACCGATGGCTCTCACTTTTAATAATATATACAATTCAACTATACTTGCTTTTGCATCAGTTACCTGCTTGTATTGACAGTCGAGTACCATGTCATTGAAGTCAAAATCACCTAAAGAAGGCCACAAATCTTCGACCAGTAAACTGTTGAATTGGTCTTTTCCGGGGTAATAACTCGTATGTGCTCTTTTCGGGTCGTTTGGAAATTCATCCATGGTATCGGTAACGCCATCTTTATCTGTATCTTTTGGAGAGTCAATCACTGGTACATTTGAATTATTGATTGCAGTAACAGGGTTAGATGTTACATAGAAGATAGCGTCGTTAAAGTCATCGTCAGATCCTCCGGTTACCCTGTTCAGATCCTCAAATCCCAACAGAAACTGACTTCTTGAGTTATCGTGTAACAGAACAGTGTGTTGACGTTTTGTGGCATCTGTTTCAGAATTGAATGCAGGTTCCGAATAGTAAATTGTCTGCCCTGTAACATAGCTCCCGGTCCATCCGTCTGCTACAATAAACCAACCAATCCCTGTTCCGGCAGGAAATCTTCCCAGTAAAACTTTTGAACCTGATTGTAGCGATCCTCCTGAACCCGGCAGGGATGCATTCGGGTAGATTATATTGTAAGCTTTAATCTGACTTGCAGAAGTTGGCGGAGTGACTGCATTATAGGTATAATAGCCTATTGAATTCCTGTATCCAGCCCCTTCACTTACGAATGTAATCCAAACATCAGCTTGTTCCTTCAAGACCACATCACCTTCATTGGTATCCTTCAGATATGTTGGGTGGCTCACAGTTAACCTTACCCGCTCTGGCAGCGATGCATTCACATCGTCAAGTAGTGACTGAGGAATAATATCATTGGGTATTATCAAATAGAGCGGACGGCCATCTGACGTATATTTTCCAATGTAGTTATAAGTGACAGCCGCTTTTGATTGAACAGATTTCTGTTGGGGCAGTTGAGCCAATTTTAAATTATTCCCTGCCCCATAAGTATAAGATGCGGTATTTCCGATTATTGCAAATCCAGATTCAGATTCAAGTCCAATATAATTTGTCCTTAAGTACAAACTATCATTTGAAGTTGGAATGGTAATTTTTGTGTCAATTCTTCCGTCTGAACCACTTATAAATGTTCCGACAAGTCGGGCATTCAAATTGGGAGCTTCTGAAGCCCCAGGATAATCAAGGTAAATTTCGACCGGCACATTTGTAATCGCTGCACTGGAATTTTTTACCAGAATTCCAACGGTAACTTCATTCGAAGTTTGAAAACCAAAAGAATTAGGGATAACCAGATCTTTTGTGGTGTTTAAAGTAGGATCGGTAACAGATCCAACAGGATTGTTTTTTTTGCACGACCCTAAAACTAAGATTAAAGCAAAAGCTAAAAAAAATAGGAGAGTTTTCATTTCAATGATTTTTTATCTAAAGAATTGGTAAAATGGAAAATATACAGATAATGTAAAAAAAATAACTATACCATTTCTATGAATGTAATTTTCTTTCTGCATAATGCATGCAAGTATTAATCTGAGGCCTTAAAAAATTAAGACTTCAGATTAATATGAACTATTTGAAATAAATGGTTGTAAAAGGAGTAGAGGAATTTAGCCAAAAAATCCCAAAATATTTATTGGCTAAATCAATGAAGGGTTTTTAAATGATTATTTTACAAAGCGCAAAATGTCACTTCACTATTTTTCGTTGTTTTTCAGGTAAATCTTTAACTCTAAAAGAAGTTCCTGGGTCTCACTTATCAATTCTGTAAAAATTTCATTAATTCCTTCATTGGAATTATTTTTAGCCAAATCTTCCAACTTAAGGGTAAGTTGATAAGCTTTTGGAGCCATATAATTAGCAATCACACTTTTAAGACTATGGGCATTGAAAGCCAAATTGGTGAAATCTTTTTCTTCAATATTTTTTTTTAGGTTACTGATCCTCTGATCATATTCATCGATGAATATATTGATAACTTCTCTGACAATTTCTTTATCATAATACTGGAAATTTTCGTTGAATTGAGTCCAATCTATTGCTGCCATGTAATTTATATCATTGTTATTTATTATCCGAGTCTCTGAATGCATTCTTTAACACTATCACTCCAATAAGGTATTTTGACTTTGTAGGACTCTTTGATTTTGGCTTTATTTAAAACGCTAAAGCAAGGTCTGGTAGCAGGTAAGGGATACTCTTTCGTAAGGATTGGTTTTATGTCGCAATTGATACCCGAAAAAGCAATGATAAACCTGGCAAAATCGTACCAACTGGCAACGCCTTCGTTTGAGTAGTGAAAAAGTTCTGTTCCGGAATGTTGCATTGCTGATGGAATAATATCCAGAATTGTTTTCGCGAGGTCGCGGGCATAAGTCGGTGTTCCAACCTGATCGTAGACCACCTTAAGCTCATCACGTTCAATGCCATATTTGGTCATGGTTTTCACGAAATTATTTCCGAATGCCGAATATAACCATGCTGTACGCAGAATGAGCCCTTTACCGGCAAATTTGAAAACAGCATTTTCACCGGCAAGTTTAGTCCGACCATAGGCAGACTGCGGATTTGTTTCATCCATCTCGGAATAAGGAAGACACGACTTTCCATCAAAAACATAGTCCGTTGAGATTTGAACCATTAAAGCACCAACTGATGCAGCGGATTTTGAGAGATTTTCAACTGCCGTTGCATTGATCAGATACGCCATTGCTTCATTTGTTTCTGCTTTATCAACGGCTGTATAGGCGGCACAATTGATAATTACCTGTGGCTTGTGCTCAACGAAAAAAGCTTCAACCTTTAATTGATCAGTAATGTCGAGTTCTTCAACATCAGTATAAATAAAATCATAATCAGGATAATCTTCGGCTAAAACCCGTATTTCATTTCCTAATTGACCTTTTGAACCTGTTATAAGAATTCTCACTTATGCGTTTTTTAGTTAAATATTTAAAATCAAATAATTGATGCAAAATAGTCAATCGTTTTTAATAATCCTTCTCTAAGCTCAATTTTTGGTTCCCAGCCGAGTTCCTTTTTTGCAAGATCAATATTGGGTTGTCGTTGTGTGGGGTCATCAGGAGGTAAAGGCATACTGACAATTTTTGATTTTGAGTTGGTAAGCTCGATGACGAGTTCTGCTAATTGCAAAATAGTGAATTCATTGGGATTGCCAATATTAACGGGACCAGTAAATTCATCCCGCGACGCCATCATCCTGATCATACCTTCGACAAGGTCGTCAACATATTGAAAACTGCGGGTTTGCTGACCGTCGCCATAGATCGTAATATCGTCTCCCTGAAGTGCCTGCATAATAAAATTTGAAACGACTCTTCCGTCGTGTGGATGCATACGGGGACCATAGGTATTGAAGATCCTGATTATTTTTATCTTTACGTTATTCTGCTTGTGGTAATTGACGAAAAGCGTCTCTGCCGACCGCTTACCTTCATCGTAACATGAACGTTCTCCGATTGGATTCACATGACCCCAGTAACTCTCTACCTGGGGATGAACCTGAGGATCTCCATAAACCTCGCTGGTTGACGCCTGGAGTATTTTGGCTTTTATCCTTTTGGCAAGTCCCAACATATTGATAGCCCCCATCACAGAAGTTTTCATTGTCTTGATCGCATTATATTGATAATGGATCGGCGATGCCGGGCATGCCAGGTTGTATATTTCATCAACTTCGATAAAGAATGGCATTGTAACATCGTGCCTGATCATTTCGAAAAACGGGTTATTCAGCAAATGAACAATGTTTTGTTTTTGTCCTGTGAAATAATTATCGAGGCAGGCAACTTCATTCCCTTCTTTAAGAAGCCTGTCACAAAGATGTGAACCTACGAAACCGGCGCCACCGGTGACTAAAACCTTTTTCTTAATCATTTTTTGATCGTTATTTTTTTAATACCTGATGCTTAAATATGCAGCACCAGGTAATAAATATGTGTTAATATTATTTTGTTGTATCAATTCCAATGCAAAAATAGTCGAATCCTTTGTTCTTCATTTCAGCAATTTCGTAAATATTTCTGCCGTCGAAAATTACTGGTTTATTCAATAATTTTCTCATAATATTGAAATTAGGAACTCTAAATTCGGGCCATTCAGTGACAAGAACGAGGCAGTCCGCATCGATCAGTGCCTCGTACTGATCTTCAGCATAAATAATCGTATCACCGAGCGTATGTTTTGCTTCATTCATTGCAACAGGATCGTAGGCTTTAACTTTCGCGCCAGCTTCAAGCAATTTTTGAATAATGACCAATGATGGTGCTTCGCGCATGTCGTCGGTTTGCGGTTTAAAGGACAATCCCCATATCGCAATAGTTTTGCCTTTAATATCACCGTTAAAATATTTCAGAATTTTGTGATAGAGTACTGATTTTTGATCGAGATTGACCGCTTCGACTGCTTTTAATACACGCAATTCATATTTGAAATCTTCAGCTGTATGAATCAATGCTTTAACATCTTTAGGGAAACATGACCCTCCATAGCCAATTCCAGGGTATATAAATTTATTACCGATCCGGGAGTCAGAACCAATCCCTTTTCGAACCATATTTATATCAGCACCAACAATTTCGCATAAATTTGCAATATCGTTCATAAAACTGATTTTGGTTGCGAGCATTGAATTGGCTGCATATTTGGTCATTTCTGCCGAGGTAATGTCCATAAAAATGATCGGGTGTCCATTCAATGTAAATGGTTTATAGAGGCTTTTCATTAACTCTTCTGCACGAGGAGAATCAAGACCAACGACGATACGGTCGGGTTTGAGAAAGTCATCAATTGCAGCACCTTCCTTGAGAAATTCGGGATTTGAAGCGACATCAAATGGAATGTTTACGCCTCGTTTGTCGAGTTCTTCCTGTAAAGCTTGCCTCACTTTCTGAGCAGTGCCAACAGGAACTGTGCTTTTGGTCACAATCAGCAAATAATCTTTCATGTTCTTTCCGCAATCACGGGCAACACTAAGAACATATTGAAGGTCAGCACTTCCATCTTTCCCTGGCGGTGTGCCTACAGCTGTAAACAATACTTCACAGTCTTCGAGCGCTTCCGAAATATCAGTTGTAAATTGTAATCTCCCTTTTTTCATATTCCGGTGAACCATATCTTCAAGTCCCGGCTCATAAATAGGGATAATTCCATTTTTCAAATTTTCAATTTTCTTCGTATCGACGTCAACACACATGACTTCAATTCCTACTTCTGCGAAGCAGGTCCCGGTTACAAGACCTACGTATCCACTTCCAATAATTGCGACTTTCATTTCATTTCAGCATTAGTTCTTAAATATAAACAAATATAATTAGAGTCTGTCTGTAAAGTCACCTTATTTTGATTTTTTTGTTTTTAAGTATTTTATTTCCCCGACGAATTGATGCTAATTTGCGTTTAAACTATTGCTTTCTGGTTTTTTATTTGAAAAAATGCTCCAGCATTTTCAAATAATCAATCAATTAAACATAACATCAATCAATAGGGCGTTCAAAATAAAGCGTTGTAATAATA
>Ga0209724_1000934_pt1 | contig 27471 bp, 25 predicted proteins | sample grotaG_FD_184143 | JGI IMG/M metagenome (GOLD analysis project Ga0209724, IMG submission 184143) | Glacier valley bacterial and archeal communities from Borup Fiord, Nunavut, Canada, to study Microbial Dark Matter (Phase II) -... | ecosystem: Environmental > Aquatic > Freshwater > Ice > Glacier ...
CAGCCTATTCTTACGGACAAATCATTGAATTTCAACTGGAAGAACACCTGATCGGTAAAAGCTTTCCAAACGAAATCGACCGGATTTATAAACAAGGAAGACTGATCCCGCAACGATGGATGGAAGGGGCGGTAGGTTCTAAAATCTCGGTGAAACCAATCGCCAATAAATTGGACAAGGCAATCCAATAATGATAATTGCGGTTTTAAAAAATCCGGAATAGCGATCATTCATCACTATTCCGGATTTCCTGATTTAAAAGGGGTTGGCTTAATTCAAATAATACACGAAGCCAATCGTACCCGAAATCATTTCAATTGGGATATCAGAACTTCCGCTTCCAAGTTTTTCGGTCGTAACTGTTGATGTACCTTTGGTGACCCGGATCTGCTCATATTGAACCTTGGCATTTGAACGGTAGTAATCAACGGCTACTTTTAAATTAAGCCGGTCCGTGACCGGAAAACGGACAGCAGTACCGGCCATTAGTCCATACGAAACATTGATGGTTGATGTGTTTCTATCGAGATAGAACCAATTGTTGGCTGTTTTCTCGTATAAAAGTTTCTGCTGTGGAAGGTAGGCAACATTCATCCCGCCAAGCGCTTGAAAATCCCAGTAAATGCGGTCAAAATTGAGTGTAAAGACAGGTCCTGCAAGCAATGCATTCCACATCCACGAATTTGCTCTTAACGAAAGATACGGACGATCTGCTTCATCAATAACCGGATAAAAAGCTTTCATACGTGTTTCAAGCTTCGTTCCCAACCAATTACGGTCCACTGGATTGGTATTCATCATCGCCATTCCTTTAAATCCCCAATGCTTACTGACTGGATAGGTAGCATCTAACAAAACTGCAAAACCTTTTTTTGCGAACCCCGATTCATTATTGTCGATATCGGTTTTTTGATAAGTTCCCGTTGGCCACGATCCGCCCATCGAAAAAGAGAAGTACCAGTTATCCGATTGAGAATAAGCACTGATTGACAATGCGATAAACATGAATAATGCAACTATTTTTTTCATTCTTTAGATTATTAACCTATTTCAAACGCCAAATTTACTGAAGGAAACATGATGTTTCACCAAAAAGATGGTTTTAATCTTAAAAGAGTTGCAGAAAAGGGAGAATAACTCCCTGAATAATTTTCCCGGTTTCGGGATTCAGCTGACTTCCAAACAGGCTGTGGGGAATTGAGAAAATTATAATTGTGACAGCCCAGGCTATAACTACCCAGAATGCGGCATGCTTTTTTTTGATCATCTCGAGTGCCATTAACCAAACCATGATGGCTATCAATGTTTTATTATCCGTCAGGTCCCAGCCAAATGGGATACCGGACCACCACTCATTAAATGCATACTTCTGAACAAGAGGACCAAAAACGAGACCACCGGTAAATAAGATCGCGAATGTGAGAAAAGTGAAAAATTTATAGGAACGGACTCCGAATAAAGCCAACATACCAGTCGCATTACTGAAAAACATCGCCAAAAACATCAGTAAAATATGAACGAACAAAATTGCTTTAGGAACCTCACCTGTGAAACGGATCAATACCGGAATGCCATTATTAATTACAAGCGGAGCTCCATCCTTTTCAAGATCAAGTCGGTACTCAAGTTTACCAGCGGGAGGCTGATTCGGAAGAAGCGCCGATAGCTTATCGCCTTCCCGCTTCAACTCAACTTTTGTCATTTCATCTTTACTTGGGTATTTTCTGAAAAGCAAAGCACCTTTAACCGTAATATCGCTGATTTGAAGAACAACCGGGCAATCGGTTGTTCCGGAATGAGATCGCTGAAATACAACTGGGAACTTTTGAATTCCTGTATTTACTTCTGTTTTAAAAGGTTGGGTTGGACCAGTTACTCTTTGATAAATTCCAGCTGCCAACGTAATCAGCCCGGCTAAAATCCATATGAAACTTTTCATAAATGAATAATTTGGTTTATAATAATTTCCACATGTTCAGTTGAATTCATATTATGAATTGAGCAGCACTCTAATTCATTAATTATTTAGCCGTGAAAATAACAATAAATTACTATTTTTACGAATTCAACCATCTTTAATACTAAAATAATTATGCGGTTACAAACGATTGCGATCATATTGATAATTGCGAATTCTTCCTTTTCGGCAAACGCAAAAGCGAAAAAAGAGACAGTACTTAAAATCGGGTTTGTTGTCAAAGAAGCTGATAAAAAAGTAGATGTAATGATTGGTGGAAAGCTTTTTACCTCCTACATCTGGCCCGACAATGTAATGAAACCGGTACTCTATCCGGTAATGACTTCCGAAGGCACCGAAATAACACGTGGTTACCCGTTGAAACCAAGAGCAGGCGAACGAGTAGATCATCCTCATCATATTGGCATCTGGTTTAATTACGGCGATGTTGACGGGTTGGATTTCTGGAACAACTCCGAAGCCATCCCCGCCGATAAGAAAAGCGGATATGGTACCGTGAAGCATATGAAAATTAATCAGTTAAAAGAAGGTAATGGAGAAGCGATGATGGTGACAACCGAAAGCTGGATTGATCCTTCAGGAAAAGAACTGATTTCGGAGAAGACTGAATACCATTTCATTGCCAAAGGACAAACCCGTATTATCGACCGTGTTTCCATGCTAACGGCAACTGATAAAACGGTTTCGATGAAAGATAACAAGGAAGGGATGATTGCGATACGTGTTGCACGCCAACTTGAACTTCCTTCGAAAGATGAAGTAATTATGACTGATGCACAGGGTAATCCTACCACTGTAAAGAAAATGAGTAACGATGGTGTTTCAGGGAGTTACCGTAGCAGCGAAGGAATTAAAGACGATGCCGTCTGGAGCACGCGCGCTAAATGGATGGATCTGAATGGCATAATCGGCAGCGAAAAGATTGCCGTTGTAATTTGCGATCATCCTAAGAATCAGAGCTACCCGACCTACTGGCATTCAAGAGGCTACGGTCTTTTTGCTGCCAATCCGCTGGGCTGGAGTGTTTTTACCAAAGGGAAAGAAACATTGAATTATTCCATTCCTGCCGGAAAATCATCCACTTTCAGATACCGGTTTATTATCCAATCAGGTGCAGACCTTACAGACAGTGAAATCAATGGTTATGCCGACGATTTCGCCAGAAAATATTAATAAAAAAAATAGTTCTATTCAAAATCCGGGTTCATCCCCGGATTTTTTTATTTTTACGCATTGTAACTGATTTTTCAAACCAACATCCGCGACCTGTAAAACCTTTTTTTCATGGCCCTTAATTACATCTGGATATTCTTCTTTTTAATAGCCTTTGTAATCGGGCTTGTAAAATTGATTTTCTTTGGCGATTTTGAGGTATTCCCGGAGATGGTGAATTCGACCTTCGAAATGGCCAAAACAGGGTTCGAGATCTCGCTGGGTCTGACAGGAGTACTCACCTTTTGGTCGGGAATCATGAAAATTGGTGAAAAAGGGGGAATTGTCAATATTATTTCACGGTTGATCGGACCATTTTTCAATAAACTCTTTCCTGAACTCGGAAGAAATCATCCGGCCTACGGTCCTATTATGCTGAATTTTGCCGCTAACATGCTCGGCCTTGACAATGCTGCTACACCGATGGGATTGCAGGCGATGAATGAAATGCAGAAAGCCAATCCCATTAAAGATACGGCCTCGAATGCACAAATCATGTTCATCGTTTTGAATGCTTCGGGTCTCACAATTATACCCATCTCCATCATGGTTTACCGGGCACAACTCGGTGCCGCGGATCCTTCCGATATTTTCATCCCCATTCTTCTGTCCACGTTTGCCTCCTCGATTACAGGACTGATTATGGTGTCTATTTACCAGCGCATCAATTTATGGGATCGCACTATTATTTCCTTTCTGGCAGGTATTTTGGCGTTTGTTTCCGGTTTGATTTACTGGACCAGCAGCCTTCCGCAGGAGAGTCTTTCCCTCTATTCGAAAGTCGTCAGCAATGTTATCCTCTTTTCCATTATCATCGCCTTTCTGCTGCTGGGTCTTCGTAAAAAGATCAATGCCTATGAAGCTTTTATCGATGGAGCCAAGGAGGGTTTCACAACTGCAGTGAAGATCATCCCTTATCTTGTTGCTATCCTCGTCGGAATTGGCGTTTTCCGCGCTTCAGGCGCCATGGAATATATGATTGCAGGCATCAGGTGGTGCGTCGAAGCGGTCGGCATCAACAGCGATTTTGTAGGATCACTGCCTACTGCACTGATGAAACCACTTAGCGGAAGCGGCTCACGTGGCATGATGGTTGATGCGATGAAAGTCTTTGGAGCCGATTCGTTTGTGGGCCGGTTATCGTGTGTTGTGCAGGCAGGTGCCGATACTACATTCTTTATTCTGGCAGTTTACTTTGGTTCGGTAGGGATCAAGAAGACCAGGCACGCCCTTGTCTGCGCATTGACTGCTGAGTTTGTCGGAATTATTGCATCTATTTTCCTGGGGTACCTGTTTTTCCATTAAAAAAATCCCCGGCAAGAACGCTGTCCTGCCGGGGAAATATTTATGAATTAAATTTCAGAAATTTAATTGACTTTTTTTGAATCTTTCACTTCTGATGTAGTTGCTTCTGCTTTGGACTTGCAGCAGCCAGCAGGCTTATCTGTGCTTGCAGTACTTGCACCTTTATTGGCACACGCAGCAGCAGCCTCTTTGCTACAAGTTTTACCGTCAGCCATTTTCTCGCCGCTCTTGCAGCAAGTTGAAGCCTCTTTTTTAACAGGAGCTGTAGTGCTTTTAGCATCCTGTGCATTTACATTTACTGATGCAAGCGTCATCCCGACGATCATCAAAAACAAATAGGTTGCTTTCTTCATATTTATCAATTTTAAATTAATACTAATTAGTTCTTAACAGTTACGGGCGTTAATGATAATCTGCAACGCTCCGGTACCAAATGTTAAACAATAAACCTCAGAACTAAGTTTCAAATAAAGTGAATTTTTTCCGATTTTACGACAGAATATCCAATTTTTAACATTCCGATCTTACTTTTTTTCAGACGAAATATCCGATGGACACTTATCTGTATTTTTTAAATCGCAAACAGCGCATTTTTCGGGTCCTTCATTGGTATTACTTCCGTAACCTCCGCACGAACTACGGGGAAACTCACTACCCGGACGGCTCAAAATCTTTATCAGTAACCCGGCAATTGCGAGAGCAATTAAAACAATAGAAATAAGAATTATCTTGAAATCCATACATTCAATAGTTAATTATAATTGATTAATAACCAATCAATAAACAGATTAACAGCTGAAATTATCTGCATCTATTAACCCGGTAGTTCATCTATTCAATAAAGGATTGTCTGCCTTCTTTTGTTCATTTATAACAAAAGGTACTTTTCGATGACTAATGTTGACTTCGATAATGATCTTACCGATTGAATGCTTATTATTGTGAAGGAAAAAAACAAATTACAGGAGAATAGTTTTTGAACTAATTTTTCACCCATATGGCGTTCGACAAAATTGCAATAGCTGTTGAAGAGGTTTTCAAAGAGTTGGATGATCATATCGATCGGACGACCTCAAAAACAGGAATGAAATGCCTCCATCTTTGTGGCGCATGTTGTCGGAAAACTGATATTGAAGCAAGTCCGATCGAATTTATCCCGTTGGCTTCATGGCTTTACAAAAACGGGAAAGTGGACGAGTTTCTGACAAAGCTCGATCAAAGCGACAAAACCGGTTATTGCGTTCTTTTTTCACCCGATGCCTGGAAAGATGGGAATTGGGGGTGCACAAATTACGAGAAAAGGGGATTGATATGCAGACTGTTCGGTTTTGGTTACCGTCTCAACCGCGAAGGTACACCAGAGCTTGTTACCTGTAAGCTACTGAAAGAAAGCTGTCCCGATGCTGTTGCAAGAGCCCGTCAATCAGGCAACGAAACACCCGAAGACGTTCCACTTTTCCGAAACTACTCCATGCAACTTTACAGCATCGATCCCGATCTCGCAATTAATCGTTTGCCGATCAATCAGGCCATTCGTTTAGCCATCGAAAAGCTCTATTTTCAATATGCTCCCGGATTGGAACACGATTCGGAAGATGACTAAATGTTGATCTTGAAGTCTCTAAATGAGGCCATTGTTTTTCATATAGCTTTCAATACGCGCCGCATGGTTTTTATCTTCGCCATTTAGCTTTTGAAAAATTTTCACAACGGGAGAATCTGGTGCTGAGGTCATAAAGATTTCGAAATGCGATTCGCCAATGGAGTTTTCGAACTCAGAACCATTTTTGAAAGCTTCCAATCGTGTTGGGGGAACCAATTTGTATTGCTCAATTCGTTCTTTTACAATGAGATTTATTTTCCGAAGTTCTTCCGTTTGCTTTTCTACTGATTCGAAAGGCAAAAGGTCAGTCCAAAAAATATCATTGATAGATTCAATCAGTGCCGCGTGGTTCATCTCTTCAATCGAAATTTTCCACCAAAAATCATAATCCTCGGGAAATTTAACGCTGAACAGTTGGTAAAGATCTCCAATATTGAGTTCCAATTCTACCGACTCTTTCAGAAATAGTCTAATTGCATGATCCATAGTTAACTCAGATTAAATCCATTGCTCAGGATAATTAGTTTAAAAGTATTCCAATTTCTGACACATCTTCCCTGATTTCGAAATTTATTATTGTTTAAATCGTTTGACACGTTTTTTTGAAGGATGCAATTAAGATGCTGATGTAAAGTTATCGTTTTAATTATCTTTGCGATTGCACGTATGATCTGCGATTTGTCATCCATCAATTCACTGCGTTTACAGCGGTTTAACTAAAATACAGTTTATGCTCAAATCATTATTGATTGCAGGAACAGGGGGATTTATTGGGACCGTTTTAAGATTTTTGGTTTCGCGTTATTTCCAGGAAAACACCTTTTCGCTTTTTCCCTGGGGAACATTCACTGTGAATATCATAGGAAGTCTTTTGATAGGAATTTTTTACGGGATGTCGGAACGTGGAAATCTTCTAAGTCCTGAAATACGGATTTTTCTTACCGTTGGAATCTGTGGCGGATTTACAACATTCTCATCACTCACCAACGATGCATTCATGCTGCTGCAGGAAAAAGAATGGCTTAAAGTCAGTCTTTATGCCTCATTGAGTTTTTTCCTTGGCTTAGTTGCTGTTTACCTTGGTCGTACCCTTATAAAATCAATCTAAAATGAAAACCAATGCTCCGACCGCCTTACTCCGGATATTTATCAGCTCAACTGATCATATAAAGCAGGATCTGCTATCTGAATCAATCGTATTTTCAGCTAAAAAGGAAGGACTTGCAGGAGCCACGGTATTGAAAGGAATACTTGGATATGGAGCCAGCTCTGTCATTCATTCCTATAAATTCTGGGAAGTCACCGATAAGTTGCCAATCGTTATTGAATTAATCGACGAAGAGGATAAAGTCCGGAATTTTTACGAAACCATCCGGCCACAATTGGAATCTATGCGATATGGCTGCCTTGTAACCATCGAAAAAGTGGAGGTTTTACTTTTCAAATCAGGGAAAAGCAAAAAGTAGTAATAAAAAGTGGCTCTGAGACGGATCATGTGGGTAAATTTTGTTTCCGCTTTCAAATAGGTTATGCAATGAGCAACTTGCAACTGGCATGATAGTGCTAACTATCTGACTCTATTCCTTTAAAAATTATGAAAATTCCTGATTTATTAATTAAACGAGTCCGCCAGTTGCCAGTCACTAATAGCCAGGAGCGAGCATTGCGAAATACAATTGCTCACACCAAACGTCACAGAGCCATTATATGTAATTATCAGTTTAGTTGACTTTATTTTCCAAATACATATTTCATCCAGGCTTCAGCCATCAGCTGTGCCCCGGCGACAGAAGGATGCACGCCATCAGAAGTCCAGTAAGTTGGAGGAGCAACCTTGGAAGCTTTGGCAAAAATATCGTGGTACGGGATAAAAATGGTGTTAAACTCGCCAGCCAGCTTTCGGGCAGCAACGCGGTACTGATCGAATTCAGGGAACCATGTTCCATCGACGGCCTTACAACCCAAAACTGCAAAAGGTTCGCAAATAACTATTTTCGTATCCGGAAGTGCATCTTTCGTTCTTTTCAACAAGGCCCTGAAATCCTTTTCGTAAATCTCGACCGTTCCATCATAGTTACCGTTGTGTTTATGCCAGTAATCGTTCACGCCTATTAAAATACTTAAAACTGCAGGTTTGAAATCGAGACAATCGTTCTGCCACCGTTCGGCCAACTGAAAGACCTTGTTCCCACTAATCCCTTTATTGTAAACCTTTAGATTCTTTGCCGGAAATGTATTTAAAAGATTGGCGGCTGCCAGAAAAGCATATCCGCCTCCAAGTGCACCCTGGTTATTGGGGTCTTTGGCATCCCTGTTTCGCCCTGCATCGGTAATTGAGTCTCCCTGAAAAAGAATTACATTGCTATTTTTCAGAGAATTAACATTAATTTTTGGCGATGATGACGCCATATCCAATTCGTTTGCGGATAAAACAACAGGTAAAGCTGCCAGGCCAGCTGTTCCAATAAAAGCATTTTTTAAGAAATTCCTGCGATCTGAAATTTTCATAATTTATTAATATATAGGTTTATAACGATTTCAAAATAAATTCGATTCTTCCGTCTGGTGAAATAAAAGGCAAATTAATCAATTCATAACCACTGTCCAGGTATGCTTCAACGATAAATTGATGAATCTTTTCTGCCTCTTCAAAGGTTTCTGTTCTTATAGAATCGTTTCGATATATTTGGTGCCAAGGTGGTGTCAAAAATACCTTTTTTGCATAATAATTCGCAGTAATTGCTTCTTTTAATTGCACTGAAACTGCTTTCCCTTTATACCTCGAAAAAGCGGCCTGATCGGGCAGTCCCCGGTCACTAAAGGCGACCGTTTCAACTTCAATACTTTTAAGAAATTCTATCCGTTCATTCATGACTCGTTTTTCGAAACCCAACGCATCTTTCCATGGAAGCAACTCTCCCCCATTGGCTAATTGTTGTTCAATAATTTGACGTGCAATTTCACCCCCTACCGGGTAACCCAATTCGTGAAGTTTTTGAATCAAAACACTCTTTCCAAACCCAGGGCCGCCGGTAATCGCATACACCATAACATCAGGATTCTATTTAAAGCTAAAAATAGCAATTCGTTAGCTGGCAACAGCTGTTTTTTTGCGCCCATTGATGGTAAATATTAATTTTACATTAAATCACCAAGCCCGAAAATAGGCATTCGCCTGACAAATAAACACATAGGTTACTCCGAACTATTTGAAAATATTTAGCCACGAAAATATATCTATTTTTGCCTAATTCCGTGTGCGAACACGGCTTGTTTTTCACAAAAATTCTCAAAACAGAGAAGTATCAAACAATAAGAACTAAAGAATGTTAAAACTTAACAGAAGTACAGTTCCAAATTTACCGGTTTATCCTGAAAGAATTCTTCAATTTGGTGAAGGAAATTTTCTGAGGGCATTTGTAGATTGGATGGTTACCAAAATGAATAGAAACGCGGATTTCAAAACCGGCGTTGTGGTTGTGCAGCCCATTGAAAGAGGAATGGTTGATAAGATAAACGCACAGGATGGACTTTATCATGTTTACCTGAAAGGAATCAAAAATGGCCAACCCATCAAAGAGTTTACATTGGTTGATTGTATCACACGCGGATTAAATCCATATACTCAATTAAATGAATATAAAAATGTTATAGACAAACCTGAATTAAGGTTTATTATCTCGAATACGACCGAAGCAGGAATTGCCTGGGATGAAAACGATCGTTTGGAGATGGATCTGCAAAACTCATTTCCGGGTAAGATGACTGCTTTGCTTTACCAACGCTATAAAACCTTTAACGGCGATCCTGCCAAAGGTCTGATTATAATATGCTGTGAGTTAATCGATCGCAATGCAGATTTTCTAAAGAAATATGTTCTCAAACATAGTACAAATTGGAAATTGGAATCGGAATTTATCCAGTGGCTCAATAATTCATGTGCATTTTGCAACTCATTGGTCGACAGGATTGTCCCTGGTTTTCCAAAAGACGAGATTGATGCCATTCAAAAGGAACTGGGGTACGAAGATAATCTTGTGGTGGTTGGGGAGTATTTTCATCTTTGGGTAATCGAAGGACCTGATTGGGTACAGAAAGAGTTCCCCGCTGAAAAAGCTGGTTTGGAAGTGAAATTTGTAAAAGACATGAAGCGGTTCCGCGAACAAAAAGTACAGGTCCTTAATGGATGTCATACCGGAAGTTACGCAGTATCTTATCTTAGTGGAATGGAAACGGTCCGCGAAGCTTTCGAGAATCTGGAGGTTGGACATTTTATGCAGGAAATGGTCTATGACGAAGTTTTACCGGTACTCGATGGAACAGAGAAAGAGCTTAAATCGTTTGCAAATAAGATTCTTGAGCGATTCAGAAATCCATATATCCGGCATCTTTGGCAGAGTATTGCACTCAATGCTATGTCGAAATGGGAAACCCGAAACCTCCCGACTTTGTTGAATTATTACGAAACGCATAAAATGCTGCCTCAGAAAATAGTTTTTTCGCTGGCAGCAATGATCGCCTATTTCAAGGGAGAATCGAATGGCATAAGCTATAAAGTTCAGGACGATAAATGGATCCTCGATTTTTATAAGGAAGCCTGGGCGGAATGCGACGGACGGCCGGTTTCAATTGAAGCCCTTGTCAAAAAAGTACTAAAACTGGATAAAGTATGGAAACAGGATCTTAACGATGTTCCAAACCTGACGATTTCGGTAACATGCTACTTATTTTTGATTGAACAGGTTGGTATGAAGAAGGCAGTAAAGGCAGTTCTGAATGAGACCAATCCATTGATGAAGATTGGTTTGGAATCGTAAGTTATATCAGTATTTACAAAATCAATGAAGTACACATTTAAACGCCATAAATAGATTGCGAATGGACAAATATATTCAAATCAATCCGCGCGATAATGTCGCAGTCTGTCTGGAAACGATGTCAAAGGGCGAGAAAATCAAGATCAATGGTCAGGAGATCACTCTGAATGAAGAAATCCCCGCAGGTCATAAAATCGCTTTATTTCCGATTGCCGAAGGTGAAAACGTTGTCAAATATGGTGAACCGATCGGACATGCAACCTGCTCAATCGAAACTGGTTCGCATCTCCATTCGCATAACTTAAAAACAAACCTGTCGGGAAACCTTGAATATGAGTTCAATCAAAAGCTCCGTAAACTCACTTCCTCTTCTGAAGAACGGAGTTTTAAGGGTTATCTTCGAAAAAACGGTGAGGTTGGAATCCGCAATGAACTCTGGATTGTACCGACTGTTGGCTGTGTAAATGGTCAGGCTCAGCAAATCATCGACCGTTTTAAAAGTCTGATTCATCCAAAAGAGATTGATGCTGTAGAAGTTTTCAAACACAATTACGGCTGCTCACAACTCGGCGATGACCATATCAATACAAGAACGGCACTTGCTGATCTTGTTAAACATCCAAATGTCGGTGGTGTGCTGGTGCTTAGCCTTGGATGCGAAAACCTTCAAATGGAAGAATTTCGCGAATCGTTGGGAGAATTCGATAAACAACGGATCCGCTTTTTGAAAGCACAGGATGTTTCGGACGAGATCGCCGAAGGTGTAACAATCCTTCGCGAAATCTATGAGGTGATGCGAAACGATAAAAGAACCACTTTACCTCTTTCGAAGCTAAGGGTCGGGTTAAAATGTGGCGGTTCTGATGGTTTTTCAGGAATAACCGCAAACCCATTGCTTGGTGCTTTTTCGGATTACCTGGTTACTGTAGGCGGAACGACCGTTTTAACGGAGGTCCCTGAAATGTTTGGCGCGGAAACAATACTGATGGAACGCGCTGAAAATGAAAATATTTTCAATAAAACGGTGAATCTGATCAACGATTTTAAGGATTATTTCTCAGCTCACAACCAACCGGTTTACGAAAACCCGTCACCGGGAAATAAGGCAGGCGGGATCACAACCTTGGAGGAAAAGTCGCTGGGTTGCACACAGAAGTGTGGCAATGCAACGGTGGTTGATGTATTAAAATACGGGGAAAGGATTCATAGAAACGGGCTTAATCTTCTTTCAGCCCCTGGAAACGACCTTGTGGCCACTTCAGCGCTTGGGTTCAGCGGTTGCCAGATGGTTTTGTTCACAACCGGCCGCGGAACTCCGTTTGGCAGTTTTATTCCAACGTTGAAAATTTCGTCAAATACAGCAATCTACCTGAAAAAACGGAACTGGATCGACTTTAATGCAGGTGAATTGCTTAACGGAGAATCGATGAGTGGGTTACTCGATAATTTTCTAAATTACATCATCAAAGTTGCAGAAGGAGAACAACTCAATCACGAGAAAACAGGATTCAAAGAGATCGCAATATTCAAGATGGGTGTAACTCTTTAATTTTCAATCTAAAGAAAAAAAGGGACGTGTTGTATTCAACAGGTCCCTTTCTATTATATGATAATGAAACTTATTTTACATATTCTGCTTTAGCAAGAAAGTCATAGCTTTGTTTCACACTTGCAAAAGGATCGTTGTTGGTATACTGCTCAACTTCAACATAATACTCTTTCAATCCTTTCGAATAAGCAGCATCGAAAATTGGTTTGAAATCCATTTTCCCGCTCACACCAATTTCTTTTTCGTCCTTGATATGCAGAACAGGGAAACGGCCATCGTATTTTTTGATATATTCTGCAGGCGATTGGCCGCCTTCCTGAAGCCAATAAACATCCATTTCGAAGAATACATGGTTCGGGCTGGTGTTTTCAAGCATATAATCATAAATCAGTTTATCGCCAATCTTACGGAATTCAAAGCTATGATTGTGATAACCAAAAGCAATTCCACCGGAAGCAGCGGTTTCGAAACCGACACTGTTGAAATAATCGCAGTACATTTTGATATCTTCAATTGTTGTCTGGTCATTTACAGGCATAAAAGGCTGAACCATGTATTTCACACCAAGAGTAGCATGAGCTCCGCAGGCTTTTTTCCACCACTCCATCACTTCAACTTCCTTCTCTTTCGAGTAAGTTTGTCCAAGGTGAGCACTTGTTACCTTCATTCCCAAACCTTCAACAATTTTTTTGAATTCAAGGGGAGCTAATCCGTAGATTAAGCCATCATTGTAACCAGCTGTTTCGACAGTAGAATAACCCATGTCTGCCACCTTCTTCAACGTTCCTTGAACATCTTCTTTCATTGCATCACGCAATGAATAAAGCTGAAGTCCTACTTTCTTTTTAGGTGCAGGAGCAGCACATGAAGTGATTAATTGATTCGCAACTAAACCTCCAACAACGACAGCTGCTGATGATTTAAGAAAATTACGTCTGTTTACCATATTTATTAAGAATTACATTTTGGATAAAACGGTTGATTTTATATTTGTTAAAAGTATTTCAATTAATCTAAAATGCAAAATAATCTATACTAAAAATCAGAAATTGAAGGTTGCTGTCTTTTATAAAAAAGGAATCCCCGCCGGATTTTCGTGTAAGGTGTGCGAAAGATTTATTGAACAGCAGGGATTCCAGAATATTTTAATAACCAGTTATTTTTTCCCAAAAATCAACCGATCGAGACCAACCAGGTGCGATGTCGGAAACAAAACGAACAACAGAAACAGGAAAAAAAGAATAAATAACTCATTCACTATAAGATAACTGCCCTGTACTATAGAAGTATAATTCAGACCAAAAAATGGTGGATGCGACAGGTAACCAATTACAGCAAAGACCAGTCCAGTCAGCGAGAAAAATCGTGAAAATAAACCAAATACCAATCCCATTCCAATCAATATCAATCCCCATTCATTGATAATTTCAATGGCATACATCAGATTTGAATGAGTTGTCAGCGATATAAAATACCCGGCAAAAAATCCCCTTGAACCTGACAAATAGCCAGTCAATGACCAACTTGAATTCATTGCCCTTCCAATCCCTTCATAAAGTAAAAGCCAGCCTATTGCCACCCTTAGAATAACCATTACACCCAACTGCAAACCGGTTAACGAACTTCTCGCCTTCGCCATTATAAGAAATTAATAGGATAAAAACCTGATTTAATATTACTTCTACTCAACCAACATTGCTTTCCGGAGCTGAATTGCGCTCTCCTCTCCTTTCAGAATTCTGACTACTTCAAGAGAAAACTGAAGCGCAGCACCAACTCCACGACCTGTTATGATATTATTATCAACGATATAAGGGTTACTCCGGACTTCTGCGCCGACCAGATGAGACTCATATCCAGGATAACAAACGGCTTTCTTTCCTTCCAGTATTCCGAGATTTCCAAATACAATTGGTGCAGCACAAATAGCCGCAAGATACTTCCCATGCTTTTGATAGTCAATAATCTGCCTCCTTAATCCTTCATGTTCATTCAGATTCTTCGATCCGGGCATACCTCCGGGAAGGATGATCATTTCCCCTGTTGTAAAATCAACTTCTTCAAACAAAATATCTGACTTTATATCAATATTATGAGATCCTTTTACCATCCGATTTCCGGTAACTGAGACTGAAATTACATTCAGCCCGGCACGACGTAAAACATCGATAATTGTGACGGCTTCAGTTTCTTCAAATCCTTCTGCCAACTGGATATATAAATTTTTCATAAATATCAATTTTTAAAGTATAAATGTATTCAAGAATCCAAATCAATTCCTGACTTAAGGGTTAACTACTCCTGAATCAATTTTTTGAAGTTCACCCTTCGGATAACTTTCATTTGGTTTTAATGCCATTGCTTTTTGATAATAAAAGCGGGCAATTGAATTATTTTTCTGTTTGACAGCATCGTCGCCTTTTTTGATAAAATCAGCATAAGAAGCGTCAATCTTTTTAGCTTCAGATCCGTTTACAATTGATTCAATCTCCTTCAGACGCGATGCAACATGGTCACTCTGACTTATTTCGTTCGCTTTATTATAATAGAAACGGGCAACCGGGTATTCCTGCCGATTAAAGGCTTCGTCGGCTTTGCTTTGATTTTCTGCAAACAGCTTCTGATCCGATTCATTTAACTTTTCGGCAACAAGTCTGTCAATCTCTTTTAATTGATCCTTCGGATAGGCTTCCCACTTCAGAATGTCGGAGGCACTTCGGTAATAAAATCTCGCAGAACTATAATTCTTCGCTTTCATTTCAGCATCAGCCCTCGAAATTTTATTTTTGTAATCCTGCATCTTTTCTTCTGTGATTCCAGAATCAATCATCTTATCGCAAGCATCCACCTTGTCGAGTGAATAGTTATCAGCTTGTTTGAATTTCAACGCCTCAATGTAGTAGAATCGGGCAACAGACCATTGCGATTTCTTAAAGTTTTCATCGGCGATTTTAATCTTCTCCAAATAGAATTTTTCGTTCGCGCTCAGATTTTTATCAGATGCAAATTTTTGATCTTCAAGTGCCTTGGCAGCTAAGCCATCAATAATCAGCTGAATCTCATTGATTTTTTGAGGAGGTAGAGTTTCTGCAGGTTTGATTTTCTGGGCCTCCTTATAAGATGAAATTGCTTCAGAATACAGCTTTGCAGTAAAATAGGTTCCCCCCCGACTCATTGCATCGTTATAAAGCCTCCCTTTCGCAGTTTCCTGATCATTCGCAAGCGCATCAGCCTGCATCTTAGCCACAATTTTATCGATTTCGCGAATCCGTTCAGTTGGATAAACGGGTACCGGATCAATGGATAATGCCTGTTGATAAAACTGTTTGGATTCGGGGAAGTTCTTCGCATTAAAAAGCTGATTTGCTTTGTCAATTACTTCCTTGTATTTCTGCTGTTTCAAAGCGATTGCCTGACTTTCAGATTCCTTACGAGCACGTTCAGCTTCAGCAAGCTGCAGAAGCCGTTCTGTCTCTGCAATTTTAGCGACAACCACCTCATTGCTTTTCAATATCAATGCACTTTTGTAGAAAGTTAGTGCCTCCGTATATTTTGTGAGACCAAAATTGGCATCTCCGGTCGCAACCAAGCGTTTAAATTCAGCTTCTTGCTTTGCTTTATCGCCTGCCAATGCCAGTTCTCTCTCTGCACCGGCAAGTCGGGCCAAGGCTATTGAATCATTTGGTTTGATGTCGAGTGCAGACTTAAAATTAATAATTGCTTCGGCATATTTTGATTGACCGACATTGGCATCTCCGGCAGCAATCAGACGGTTAAATTCAGCATCTTTCTTCGCTTTATCACCCGCCAATGCGAGTTCTCTCTCTGCACCCGCAAGCCGGGCCAAGGCTATTGAATCATTTGGTTTAATGCCCAATGCTGACTTAAAATTGATGATCGCTTCGGTATATTTCGATTGACCAACATTGGTATCTCCGGCAGCAATCTGGCGGTTATATTCAGCCTCTTGCTTCGCTTTATCACCAGCAAGCGCCAATTGTTTTTCAGCTTCAGCAAGCCGGGCCATGGCAATTGAATCATTTGGCTTAATGCCCAATGCTGACTTAAAATTGATGATCGCCTCATTATATTTTGATTGACCGACATTGGCATCTCCGGCAGCAATCTGTCGGTTAAATTCAGCTTCTTGCTTCGCCTTATCACCAGCAAGCGCCAATTGTTTTTCAGCTTCAGCAAGCCGGGCCAAGGCTATTGAATCATTTGGTTTAATGCCCAATGCTGACTTGAAATTGAGAATTGCTTCAGTATATTTTGATTGACCAACATTGGCATCTCCGGCAGCAATCTGACGGTTGAATTCGGCTTCTTGCTTCGCTTTATCACCAGCAAGCGCCAATTGTTTTTCAGCTTCAGCAAGCCGGGCCAAGGCTATTGAATCATTTGGCTTAATGCCCAGCGCTGACTTAAAATTGACAATTGCTTCTGCATATTTTGATTGACCAACATTGGCATCACCGGCAGCAATCTGACGGTTAAATTCAGCTTCTTGCTTCGCTTTATCACCTGCAAGTGCAATCTGCTTTTCTGCGTTTGCAATTCGGGCAAGGGCAACTGAATCATTTGGTTTAACATCAAGCGCTGATTTAAAATTGAGAATTGCTTCAGTATATTTTGATTGACCGACATTTGCATCTCCGGCAGCGATCAGACGGTTAAATTCAACATCTTTCTTCGCTTTATCACCTGCCAAGGCAAGTTGTTTTTCGGCATTTGCAATTCGGGCAAGGGCAACTGAATCATTTGGTTTAACATCAAGCGCTGATTTAAAATTGAGAATTGCTTCAGTATATTTTGATTGACCGACATTGGCATCTCCGGCAGCGATCAGACGGTTAAATTCAACATCTTTCTTCGCTTTATCACCTGCCAAGGCAAGTTGCCTTTCAGCATCTGCAATGCGCGCCAAAGCAATAGAATCACCAGGTCGGATGTCCAACGCCTGTTTAAAACTAAGAATTGCTTCCGCATATTTTGATTGACCGACATTGGCATCTCCGGCAGCGATCAGACGGTTAAATTCAACATCTTTCTTCGCTTTATCACCTGCCAAGGCAAGTTGCCTTTCAGCATCTGCAATGCGCGCCAAAGCAATAGAATCACCAGGTCGGATGTCCAACGCCTGTTTAAAACTAAGAATTGCTTCCGCATATTTTGACTGATTCACATTTGCATCGCCCGCTGTAATAAGACGGTTAAATTCAGCATCTTTCTTTGCTTTTTCGCCAGCCAAAGCAAGGAGTCGTTCCGCATCGGCAATCTTTGAAACAGCCACCGCATCATTTGGTTTTACCTTTAATGCACCCTTATAGTATTGAATGGCATCGGTATACTTAAGACTATTCACATTGGCATCGCCCAACGCCATAAGCCGGTCGTACTCCGCCTGAATTTTAGCTTCATTGCCAAGGTTTTTCAGATCGGAGGCCAATTCTTTCAATTTCTCCTTTACAAATTTATCGGATGGTTTTATTTTGGAAGCAACACTATAGAGGCTGTAAGCACCAGACAGATCATTTTTCTTCTCAGCCTCAAGTGCTTCGGCCATTTTTTGATTAAAATCTTTGTCATCAATATTTTTAAGAGCTGTATCAATCTCATCCTGAATAGCCTGATCATCGATTAAAACGTTCGAATCGAAATTATCAAGTGTACCATTCGGAGAATAGGATACATTGCCAATTGACTTGCCTTCGAAGCTTAGTTTAGCACCCGGCACCTTTTTATACAAAGTAACAACAATATAAAACGGAGGAAATACACTGTCCTTTTCCCAAACATCGCGGGGAATTACTGTTGATACATTAATTTCTTTATCGTAGTAGCCCTCTTTGGAAATGGCGATTTTATATTCTTTAAAAAAGGTGAGCTCAAGGTCAAATTTACCGGAAGATGGAATTGCCAGACTTTTTTCAATTTGTTTCGAATCAAGGTCAATAAGTCTAACTACTGCCCCTGAAGGGTCACCTTTATCCTGTTTTACCCTGCCCGGAATTTGAAAATATTTTAATTTTGATGTGCCGGCAGGTACACGCGAAGATTGTCCTTCAACTTGAATGACAATTAAAAGCATTGAAAAAACAAGAAAAACCTGGAATAAACGACGAACCATATACCAATGAGTTGAGCAATCAATGAAAAATATTCTTGCAGCAGATACTATTAAGCAAAAATATCATTTTTTGAAGATATAAATCCATCATTCCCGTTAAATAGACTTAATTTGAATATTTCAATATGGAAATCTACCAAACTGTACCACCTTTAAATTGTGATATTTAACACTGTAATCAAAACTTGTTGTAGTTTTGATTAGTTGTCGATAGAATGAAAATCAGGCTATTTACCAATCTGCAGATCAGCCAGATTGGGATGATTTAAATGGCTTTTTCGCGAACCATAGCTAAAATAAAGTATCAGACCAATTACAAGCCAGATTCCAAAACGCATCCAGTTTGTAATCCCTAACTCACTCATAAGATACAAATTAGTCAAAAGTCCGAGAACCGGTATTAATGACCATTTCAGCCGGATTGCATAGACCGTAACAACCGTTGATACAAGGATAAATACGGTATAGGGAATCAAATGAAACGAATCTAAAAATTCAGATAGAATGCCTCCAAATACATCATGACCAGGAGTTTTTCCCATCCCTGAAAATGACAAAACCAAGATGATAAACAGCCAGATCGGCAATAAAAAGTACCTGCTGTTCAGATAAGGCACCTTAAAACCTTTTTCACTGGCCCCTCTTTTTCCCAAGGGATTTAAAACAAGAATTCCACCAGAGACCAGGATAAATGCGAACAATGTTCCTATACTGGTGAGATCAGTTACTTCCGTCAAATTCATAAAAAGAGCAGGGACAGCTACCAGAATACCGGTGATGATGGTTGAGAATGCCGGTGTCCGATATTTAGGATGTATCTTGCCAAAAACTTTGGGCAGCAAACCATCGCGGCTCATGCTCATCCAGATACGCGGCTGACCCAGTTGAAAAACAAGCAAAACACTGGCCATTGCGATCACCGCACTTAATGCAATTATTCCAGATAGCTGATGAAGGTTCAGCCGTTCAAAAACAAATGAAAGCGGATCGGCAACGCCTAATTCGCCGGAAGATACCATCCCCGTAAGAACCAAACTTACAGCCACATAAAGGATTGTTGTTATAATTAATGCGAGAAACATCGAAACGGGAATATCTCGACGCGGATTGTTACATTCTTCAGCAGTTGTCGATATTGCATCGAACCCAATGTAGGCAAAGAAAACCCCGGAAACACCTTTCAGCACTCCCGTAATTCCATTAGGAGCAAAAGGGTGCCAATTATCCGGATTCACGTAAAAAGCACCAACGCCAATCACTAAAAGCAAAATCCCGATTTTTAGCAGCACCATGATATTATTGGCCACTTTCGATTCCTTAATTCCCACATAACATATCCAGGTGATTAAGACGACAATACCCAAAGCCGGAATATCAGCGATGATGCGCAAATGACCAATCTGAGGCGCTGAAATCCAGGCATTGTAGGCATCCTGAATTGAAAAACTAAGTTTACTGAACTGTGTTCCACCCTTTAATGCTTCGACCGCCAGATCATAACCCCTTGAAGCAGATAAATAATCGGTGGTCAAAAAATTTGGAATATGAAGACCCAAACCATCTAACAGCCCTGTAAAATAGCCTGACCAGGATATCGCAACTGCAATATTTCCAATGGCATATTCCATGATTAAATCCCAGCCGATAATCCATGCAACCAATTCGCCAAAACTGGCATACGCATAGGTATATGCACTTCCGCTAATCGGTATGGATGAAGCAAATTCGGCATAGCACATTGCTGAAAGCCCACAGGCAAAAGCGGTGAAAACAAACAGCAATGATACAGCAGGACCACCGCTTGCAGCTGCGTTACCAATCGTACTGAAAATACCGGCACCGACAATCGCCGCAACACCAAGTGCCGTAAGATCTACAACACTCAGATTTCGCCTCATTCTATTCCCGCTTTCTGACAAAAGATCAGCTTCGCGAAGAATATGCGGAACAGATTTTTTACGGAATAAATAGGATATCTTCAAAAAATCATTCTTTAAATTTTAGCAATTACCTATTAGATAAAATTTTGCCACTGATACGAAGTAATTCTGTTTCAGTTTGCTTTGCCTGAAACTGCGCAAGAAGCCGACTATTTTCAGCCTCAAGCTGCATAATCTGAATTTGTCGCAAATCGATGTCGCTCAATTCACCCAACCTATACTTTTCGAATGCAATGAAAGTGTTCTTCTTTGACATTTTAACATTTTCAGTTTCAAATATAACAAGTTTAAGATTATTCTGATAATCGTTATAAAGCTGAAAAATCTGAGATTCAATCTGTTTTGTAACCTGTTGAAGTTGCATATCTGTCGTTTCACGTTGAATCAGCGCATTGGCTGAGTTTCGGCGTCTATTGAACCCGTCAAATATAGAATAGGAAATGCCCAATCCGACAACGGGTCCATAATTTTTATTCAAACTTGTTGTTCCAAAATCATATTTGGAACGGTTAAAATTATAATCCGTGAAAAAGTCGATCTGCGGGTATTTTGGTGAATGCGTAAGACGATAATTCATTTCAGCAATCGAAGAATTCTGTGTTGCAAGTTCAATCTGCACATTGGATACCGGAAGCGATGAAACCAGTGTTTTATAATCGGGCAACTCAAGAAAAGTGATCGTGTCGCTCACTTCATAATCAGATGCCGGATCGGTAACGAGTAAATAATTCAGACCTGCTTTTGCATTCTTTAACGTCGCTTGTTGGCGTAAAAAGGCGGCACTGTCTGCATTCAAATCAATAACAGATTGCAAATAGGCAAGTTCAGATGCCGATCCAATCTGATATTTTCGCATGATCAATTCACGACGCCGGTTTGAAAAATCGATGGCATCCTGCAGTACTCTTAATCGATTTTTATTCTGAATAATAGAGTAGTAGGTGACAACAATTTCAGAAAGAACATTTTCCACAGTCACTCTTGCCGAAGTTTCACCTTGCTTTTGAAGCAGTCCAAGTTTATCTTTTTGAATAAACATTCTGAAACCATCGAAGAGCGTCCAATCGAGCGCGGCTCCCAGACTTAGCGAAGAGGTTACATCGTTGTCACTTTTGGAAACAACGCCGCCGACAGATGTTATTTCGGTACTTAATGCACTCCTTCGGGCAGTACCGCTAACTCCCAATTTAGGGAGAAATCCTGCATTCCCGATCGTATTATTGTTCTTAACTATTTCATTGTCATTCTTAGATATCCGGATCGAAAAATTGTTGCCAAGTCCTGTTGTGATTGCATCCTCCAAAGTCATCACATTCGTCTGACTTCGGGTCTGAAAAGACTGGATAAACAACAAAAGAATACATGTTATTATAATTCTCATTTTTAAGAACATTGTTGATTTAAAATACATCAATTAATTTTTAATTCTTCTTTACGAATTATCTTCCTCTTTCCGGAAATTATGGTGTAAAGTGTAGGAATCACAAATAATGTCAGAATCAACGAAAACATTAAACCACCAATAATAGTGATTCCCATCGGAACCCGGCTTTTTGCAGCTGCACCAAGTGCAAGCGCAATGGGTAGAGCACCTAATGCTGTTGCCAGACTGGTCATCAAAATAGGACGCAAGCGCAACGTTGCAGCTTCGAGAACGGCATCATGCAAAGACAATCCAATCTCTTTCTTCTGATTCGCAAATTCAACAATCAGAATTCCATTTTTCGTTACAATTCCAATCAACACGATAATTCCAATCTCGCTGAAGATATTCAATGTCTGATTAAAGAAATAAAGAGAAAGCACCGCGCCTGCGATAGCCAGAGGAACAGTAAACATCACAACCAAAGGATCGCGATAGCTTTCAAACTGCGCTGCCAATACAAGATAGATCAATACAAGTGTGAAAAGAAGGGCATTAAGCAAACTGCTGCTGCTTTCGGCTAAATCCCGTGAAGTTCCTGCCAAAGTAGTGGCAAAACTCTCCCCTAAAACTTCTTTACCTATTTTACGCATTTCTTCAATTCCATCTCCAAGCGCAACACCTTCAGCCGGCTGAGCAGAAACAGTTGCAGACACATACCTGTTAAAACGATAAATCTGAGGCGGATTGCTTTGGTTTGAAAGACGCAATACATTATCGAGCTGAATCAGATTTCCTGCCGAATTACGGATATAAATTGACGACAAATCGCGTGGATCGTCACGGTTGGGCCGGATCGCTTCGCCTATCACCTGGTATTGTTTATCACGCAGAATAAAATAACCGTATCGCTGCTGACTGAAATACAATGACAAGTTTTCTGCCACATCTCTCACAGAGACTCCCATTGCCTTTGCCCTGTCGCGATCGATTTCAACCCTAAGTTCCGGTTTATTGAATTTCAGATCGACATCAACAAGCTGAAACACCTTGCTCTCCTGCGCCTTTTCCAAAAATTTCGGCAACGCCAATTTCAACGATGCAAAATCAGGTGCAAGAATTACAAACTGAACCGGTAAACCAGCTCCTCGCCTTGTTGTAGCAATCGTCTGCTCCTGTGTCGCGTAGGCACGCGAAAAATTCATTTTGCGCAGTGTTCCGTTGATATAATCAGTTATTTCCTGTTGACTTCGTTTCCTTTCAGCAGGTGGCACCAGACCAATACGGGCAAATCCACCATTTGACCCACCACCTGTTCCTGAAACCGCCATTAATGTTACTTTCTCAGGAATGGTATCCAAAAATTCAGTAATTTCCTTCACATATTGATCCATTGCCTCAAATGCAGTGCCTTCCGGAGCTGTCATACTAATCCTTACCCTGCTTTTATCTTCCATAGGTGCCAATTCCGTTGGAATCTTTGAACCTATCCAAAATATAATCACCAAAGAAGCCCCCATGACAAAAAAGGAAATCCATTTATGGAGAATAAAAGATCGAAGCCAGCGGTTGTATCCGGCGTTCATTCGTTCGAATTGTCTTTCACTCCATACGTATAGCTTGCTTTCCGATGTCGATTTTTTCAGCATCCGTGAGCACATCATAGGAGTAAGTGTCAGGGAGACAAAAGCCGAAATAATAACAGAACCGGCAACAGTAACCGCAAATTCTCTGAAAAGTCTCCCGGTTAATCCTCCCAAAAAGATGATCGGAAGAAAAACTGCAGCCAATGTTATAGTAGTCGATATAATCGCAAATATAATCTCCTCCGATCCTTTGTGACCAGCAACCATCGGGTTTTCGCCTGCCTCAATTTTCTTATAAATATTTTCGAGTACGACAATTGCATCATCCACGACAAGGCCGGTTGCTAACACGACGCCAAGCAACGTGAGTAAGTTGATTGTAAAACCTGAGATATACATCAAAAAGAAAGTACCAATCAGAGAGATCGGGATGGCCAAAACAGGAATCAGGGTTGTACGCCACTGACGCAGAAATACAAAAATGACTAAAACCACCAACGCAAAGGCGAAAAATATGGTTTCTTCCACTTCCTTAATCCCTTTTCGGATGTTTACCGAATTATCGCTAATGATAATCGTTTTTATATCGGGGGGAATCTCTTTTTTTAATTGATCGACACGTTTATAAAATTCATCAGCAATGGCAACATGGTTTGAACCGGGCTGAGGTTGAATCGCAAGTGCTATCTGCATAATTCCTCCGTTACCCCTGTTCGCATTCCTTAGATTTTCTGCATCAAGATGCGCCTGACCAATATCTTTGAAGCGGACCACGGCACCATTAACCTCTTTGATTAACAGATTATTAAATTCTTCTTCAGTTGTAAGCCTCCCTAATGTTCTTATTGTCAATTCTCTTTCGTAACCTTCTATTCTCCCGGATGGTAACTCCACATTCTCGCGAAGTAAAGCCGTTTTAACATCACTTGGAGAAACCTGAAAAGCGGTCAATCGTGCAGGATCCAACTGAAGCCGCATCGCATATTTTTTCTCACCAAAGAAACTTACATTACTTACACCAGGAATAGTTTGCAGGCGCTCTTTAAAAACATTAATTCCAAAGTCGGTGAGTTCCAGTAAACTTCGGGTATCGCTCTGAATACCAAGAATCAAAATAGCATCGGCATCCGCATCCGTTTTTACGACTACCGGCGGATCACAATCCTGCGGCAATTGGCGCATGACACGCGAAACACGGTCGCGAACATCATTCGCTGCAGCCTCCATATTTTCGCCAATATTAAACTCCACAGAAATATTACTTCTTCCATCTGAACTCGAAGAGGTAAGCGTGCGGATTCCAGCAATCCCATTGATCGACTCTTCAAGAATTTCTGTAATTTGTGTAGAAATGACATCGGCATTAGCACCGACATAGGAAGTCGAAACTGTTACAATAGGTGGATCGACGCTTGGAAATTCTCTCAGTCCCAGCATATTAAATCCAACAACACCGAACAGGATGATTGTAATGGATAAAACAGAGGCAAAGACGGGTCGTTTTATGCTAAAAGAAGCAATATTCATTTATTCAAGATTAATTGATTGGATAATTATTTGGCAATTCTGACCTTTACCGGCATACCTTCTTTTACCTGAAGTAAACCACTGGTTATCAGCGTGTCGTTTATCTGAAGGCCCTTCAGAATTTCAACTTCAGTTTCGGTTCGAATACCCGTGGTAACTTTTACAGAAGCAACTTTACCATTTTTCGCAATAAATACCTGTTCCCCATCAATTAAAGGAACAATGGACCTTGCCGTGATAAATATCGTTTCTTTATCAGGGAAAAGATTTAATTTTATTGAAACAAACGAACCAGGGAATAAACTTCTGTCTGGATTTGGTGCAAGCGCCCTTATTCGTATCGAACGGGTTGATGCATCAATTTTTGATTCAAGTGCATAAATTTTGGCGGAATAAACACGATCTATCCCTTCAACCGTAAATTTAATCTCCATACCGTCCAGAAGATTAGCCTTGTATTTTTCGGGAACCGAGAATTCAATTTTGATAGGGTCTATCTGTTGAAGAGAAGTAATGACTGTAGATGTTGTGACAAAGGAACCTTCGCTAACCATTCGTAAACCTACAATTCCGTTAAAAGGAGCTATAAGTTCGGTTTTCGAGATCTGTGCATTCAACAGATCTTGCTCGGCTGTCAATGTATTCAATCCATTTTCGGATGTTTCATACTCCTCTTTACTGATTCCGTTCAGTTTTAAAAGTTCTTTTTTACGATCAAACTCTTTCGCCTTCAACTCAATCTGCAGTTTGCTTTTTTTAAGTTGCGCCTGTAAATCAGCATCAAACATCTTTACCAAAAGTTGCCCTTTGTTGACTTTTGTTCCTTCCTTAAAAAGAATCTTAGTTACTTTGGCTGAAATCTCGGGACGAACATCAATTTCTTCGTTGGCTAATAATGAGCCGGTATAAGCATAGGAAAGGTCTTTTGATGACATCGTGACCACTGAACCATCAACAGTAAGCGAAACTTTTGGAGTTTTTTCCGCTACTTTGTCTTTTTCTTTTCCCCCACCACACGATAAGAATGAAATGAGCACTGTGAGCAACAGGCCGGCTAATAGTTTATGCATCTGTAAAAATTGGTTTTATAACACAAAATAAATCATTTTATTGATTATTTGTCAGAAATAAATTTAAAGTGCTTTGACTTTTCAATTGGCTTTTGGTTTAACATCCCGATAAAAAAACATCCGTAAATAAAAAGAAGGGCCGAGACCCTTCTTTTTACTATTTTACCGGAGCATAAAAGCATCTTACCGGTGAATTAATTTTACCCTCGGTGACCAGTTTTTTAATCGCCTTATCGATCTCTTTTTTATCGATTCCCGTGGCTTCAGCAATTTCGCCACCTTTTACAGGTTTTCCGGCATCCTCGATTGCTTTAAATACAAGTTCCTTTGTTTCCATAACGATACTTTTTTAAGGTTTATTTTAAAGAAATATAAATCAATAACTTAAGAATATTTGATATCTAATTGTGATGTCTAAAGTTTCGATAATCTGTTTAGCAAATAATGATCTGCAAGAACTAGGGCTGCCATTGCTTCAACAATTGGCACTGCTCTGGGTAAAACACATGGGTCGTGTCGCCCCGAAGGATTAATCGTCGTCTCTTTCTCGTTCTTGTCAATCGTCTTTTGCTCTTTCAAAAGCGTAGCAATCGGTTTAAAAGCCACGCGCCAGTAAATGTCCTGACCATTGGATATACCGCCCTGTATTCCTCCGGAGTGATTTGTAAGTGTGGAAACAAGATCACCCGTTTTGATAAAAATATCGTTATGCTCCGAGCCTGAAAGTTCAGTTCCTGCAAAACCAGATCCATATTCGAATCCTTTCACCGCATTAATTCCAAGCATCGCATGTCCCAAATCAGCGTGGAGCTTATTAAAAACTGGTTCACCCCAACCTGACGGCACACCAGTAATAACACCACTAACTACTCCCCCAACTGTATCGTGATTCCTTCCGGCCTCTTCAATTCGGGCAATCATGCGCAAAGCAGTTTCGGGATCGGGACACCGGACGATGTTCGATTCAGTCAGTGTCAGGTCAACATCCTGGTAGGCTTTATTCAACGAAATCTCCCCGACACTTGAAACCCAGGCATTGATTTTTATTCCCAAACCAGCCAGCAATTGCTTTGCGATTGCACCTGCAACCACCCTTGCAATCGTTTCGCGTGCTGATGAGCGTCCGCCACCACGGTGATCGCGTGCTCCATATTTTTGATCGTAGGTATAATCGGCATGTGAGGGACGATAAACATCTTTCAGCGTGTCATAATCGTCAGAATGATGATCTTTATTCCGGATGATGAATCCAATTGGGGTTCCCATGGTTTGTCCCTGGAAAATACCTGAAAGAAATTCAACTTTATCATCTTCATTACGTTGGGTTGTAATATGCGACTGCCCTGGTTTGCGCCGATCTAATTCGCTTTGAATGAATTCGATATCGACCT
>Ga0209724_1000936_pt1 | contig 27453 bp, 22 predicted proteins | sample grotaG_FD_184143 | JGI IMG/M metagenome (GOLD analysis project Ga0209724, IMG submission 184143) | Glacier valley bacterial and archeal communities from Borup Fiord, Nunavut, Canada, to study Microbial Dark Matter (Phase II) -... | ecosystem: Environmental > Aquatic > Freshwater > Ice > Glacier ...
CTAAGCCCAATCACGTAAAGTTTGATCTTTTTGCCGTTTGCAGACTCTACGATCGTGCTACTCCAGAAAGGTCAAACCACGATCGCATCCTCAAAAAAAGCTATGGATCAAGCAGAACGGGCTACTTGGCTAAAGCAAAACACAGTGCTGGAATCGCTTTCAGACGAGACACTAGGAGCGATCGCGGCGGCAATTCAAGCAGAATCAGTGCAAGAAAATCGACGGTTGGTGCTGGAGGATACGATGCCTGCGGCGGTCTATATTCTGCACACAGGACGGATTGAGAGCTATCGCACCAGCTTGACGGGGCTTGCCAAGGCAACGAGCTTATTGCCCGGAGCGATCGTCTATCTCAAAGAGCTGCTGATTAACGCAGTCGCCGAAGACACGACGATTACGCTCAGCGATTGCGTGATGTGGGCGATTCCTCGCGCTGATTTTCTAGCCCTGACTCAGCAATACCCAGAGATCTCACAGACATTTTCTCGGAATCTGGCAAACGAGTTAGAGGAGGTATCGCTGCAACTGGCATTTGAGCGCGATCGACAGGCAGCGCTGCGTCCCTATGTGGTGCCCAGGGTCAAGCGGGGCATTGTGGGCACGAGTCGCTACGCGGTGAGAATTCGGCAGGAAATTAAAAAGGCAGCCAGCGATCGCCAATCAGTGCTGATTTTTGGAGAGCCGGGACTAGAGAAAGACAACACGGCGGCGTTGATTCATTTTGGGTCGGGCGATCGCAAAGAGCCGATGATTCAGGTAAATTGCAATACGCTACAGCCGAGTGGATCAGAGCTATTTGGACGAGTCGGCGGCAAATCGGGACTGCTGGACTGGATCGGACGTGGCACGATTTTACTCAACAACTTAGAAGCAATTCCCACTGAGCTAGAAGAGAAGTTGGCGCACCTGTTGGCGACTGGGGAATTTAGTCCGCTCGATCGAGACGATGCAACCCCAACTCCGCGACGCTGTGAAGCCCGAATCATGATGACTTCTGAGAGAGTTTTGCCACGATTAGAGCGAGGAAAACTGGTCGGACATACGATTAAGATCCCGCCGCTGCGAGTGCGGAAGGCAGACATTCAGGCTCAAATCGAGTATTACCTCAGTTTGCTGTCTCGCTCTAGAGGCATTCCCAAGCCCACAGTCGCACCCGAAGCGCTGCGTCGTCTCCAAGGCTACGATTTTCCGGGCAACGCCGTTGAGTTGCAAAGTTTGATTGCTCGCGCCCTGACTCAATCGAATGGAGCCGCCGAACTGACCGAAGAAGTCTTTTGGTCAGCCAGTCTTAAAACCCGACGGTTTCGGATTAATTTACTCAACGCTTATCCCAAGCTGCGGCAGTTTCTTCGCAGTCCGTGGTATCCCGATCGGATCAATTACGGCTTCACCTTGGGATTTTTTGCCGTCGTGGTAGCCGTGCTGATGTTGGGTCCACAGAGCCGCGATCGTAACATTGCGCTCAATTTCTTTTGGGCATGGTGGTGGATGCTGATGCTGGTGGCGTTTCCGTTTGTGGGGCGTTTGTGGTGTGCGGTGTGCCCCTTTATGATCTATGGCGAACTGGCGCAAAAGATCTCGCTGTGGATCTATCCGCGTCAGCTTCAGCCCTGGGCGCGAATCGAAGCCGAAAAGTGGGGCGGCTGGTTTTTGTTTGGGATGTTTGCCCTAATTTTGCTGTGGGAAGAACTGTGGAATCTGGAGAACGTCGCTTATCTATCGGGTTGTTTGCTGCTGCTGATCACGGCGGGAGCGGTGATTTTTTCACTGCTGTTTGAGCGGCGATTTTGGTGTCGGTATTTGTGCCCGATCGGAGGCATGAATGGCTTGTTTGCCAAACTCTCGATGATCGAACTGCGCGCCCAGCAAGGCATCTGTTCGGCAACCTGCACCACCTATCAATGCTATAAAGGCGGACCTCAAAAGGGCGAAGGCTTAGAGACGGGCGGCTGTCCGGTTTATTCTCATCCGGCTCAACTTCAAGACAATAAAGATTGCGTCCTCTGCATGACGTGCTTAAAGGCGTGTCCGCACCGATCGGTCGAACTCAATTTTCGTCCCCCTGGCATCGAACTTTGGACGACTCACAAGCCGAGCTACGCCGAGATTGCTCTCTTATTTTTGCTGTTTGGTGCCGTGTTTTTACATCGATTACCAGAGATCGAACAGCAGTTTGGCTGGAATTTGCACTTAAATAATTTCGGCATTCACGCGGGTGTTTCAGTTTTGGCGTTGCTGATTCCTGGCACGATCGCGCTCGTTGCCCACGCTGTAATTCGCTTACTCAATGCCAAGCCGCGTCCCTTTTTAGAACTGGCGTATGGCTATTTGCCGATCGTCTTGGGCAGCAGTCTCGCTCATTATCTAAGATTGGGCTTGACCGAAGCGGGACGAGTCATTCCGGTGACGATCGCCACATTTGGCGCAGATACTCAAAATCTGTCGTTACCGATCGCCGTTGCCGATCCGGCTGTGATCGCATTCCTTCAGGGCGTGACGTTCACCTTTTCATTCTGGCTGAGTGTTTTTCTCACTCAAAAAATTGCTCGTCAACCGATCTGGAATTTGTTGCCACAGCATATGTCAATGGCAGCGATCGGGTCTATCCTATGGGTAATCGTGGTGGGCTGGTAGCCATTCTTCTCAGCGATGTAGTGAGAGTCCCATTGTTTAATCATTTCATACGGCTATTCCTTCATTAGATGGATTTTTATCACAATCGATCGTGCATTATTAGCCAAGCGGGAAATTATTCAGTAGAATTTGAACTCAATTGGGGTAGAAGAGTTCCTAGAAAGCGTCGTGGGGAAAACAAGCGTGAAAGGGAATAAGCAGAAAACACTCTTTGGAAAAAGGTCTGCTCACCGTTCTAAAGAAAACCTGTCTAGCGATCGTGACATTATTGCTGGACGGCGACTCAATCAATTAGTAGCGATTGTGCAACGCTACCCTGTCTTAGTCTGGAGTGGTGCCTGGGTCATGATGATGGCACTGTGCTGGATCAGCGTCACCGGGTTGCTGCACGTTGACACCCTAAAGGTCGAGCAACCTCAGCCCCAGATCGTGGCGGACGAGCCTCAGATTCCGCAGCTAAAACCGCGACTGCACGCAAAACCCGCCTCTTCGTTTGGGCTGTTAGCGGCGATCGCCGTCAGTTGTGGCGCGACTTCTCTACTTCTCGCCAAGCAGCTTTCGCCGACAAAATCACAGCGCAGACTTGTGATCAAACGCCCAGCTTCCGTTACTACTGCGATGGCAACGCGCCAGCCTTCAACAGAAGGAAGTAACCTCAGACGACACCCTCCGGCTGACGGGGCGACTCGGCGATCGAGTCCTGAGGCGACGCAGCCAACCGTCACGGTGCTATCACCCGAAGAAACCCATCCCTTAGATTGGGGCGACGCAAGTTTGGCAGACCTGATGGACATCCGTAAGCAAAAATCGATTTCTAACTATCCGTAAAAAACGGTTTAGGATCTGGCGTTGCTGAATGCAGATATGAAATACTCTCCTCACGAAGCGGGGCGAGCGCTTTGCCCAACCCTTCTCCCCAGGGAGAGCCAGAAATCTTGTCCCCTCTCCTTTTGGGAGAGAATACCCTCATCCCCAACCCTTCTCCCTGGGGAGAAGGGAGCCAGAAATCTTGTCCCCTCTCCTTTTGGGAGAGGGCTAGGGTGAGGGCGAAATCTGTGCTTCATAAATCAATTCAGCAACGCCTAGGATCTCACCGCTAATAGGGCTTTCCAGTCAGCGATCGCGCCCTCAGTCCAAAGCCAATTGTTAGCAAGCGCGTCTGGCTGAAACTCAGTCGGAGCCTGACGGAGAACCTGATCGCGGAGCTTCACCGCCTCCCCTTTAAGCCGCGTCTGCTGGTTGGCAGGCTGACCGTTGAGCGATTTCATTGACACGAGCGCTAACCCTGAATAGGCAACCAGCGCATCTTGAGAAAGGGGTTTAGCGCTACCCTGCTGACTGGCTTTTTGCGATTTGGTCAGCGCGATCGATTGAAACCAGGCATCACTGGCGCGTCTGAGATTGCCTTCACGGTAATAGGCAAACCCCAACGCATTGTAATAGCGAGGGTTAGGGCTGCCTTTAACGGCGGTTTCCCAATAGCGACGGGCATCTTCGCCACTGTAGTTGCCGTTTTTGGTCTTCACAAACTGCCACGCCAGCCGACCTCGTAAAAAGCTAGTCGTCGGAACGTCTTTGTCAGCCGGAAGCGACTGTAAAGCAGCCCCTGCCGATGAAAGCGCATTGCGATCGAGCAGCGATTCTACGGCTTTCTGTCCGGCTTCTAGGTTGCCCTGGCTAAAACTTGTGGTAGCAATTCTCGTCAGATTGTTAGTATCAGCTTGATCAGAATTGGCGGTCGTTTGATTGGAGGGTTGATCAAGGCTAGGAATTCGCCGCAGAAGGTCATCGGGGCTGGGATTAGAGGCTGACCCAAACTTAGACACTCCCCAGATGCCCAGCACAACCACCGATGCAGCGCCAACTCCTGCAATCGCCCACTTCCAAGGGGGGCGAGTCTTCTGTCTAGGATGCCCAAAGACGCGATCGACGGGCGCGGCTGCGGTTAAGCCAGAATCGAGTTGAGGCGATTGAGCGATCGTGACAGACTGTTGGGCAGCGCTAGAGGAAGGTTGCTCAACTAGAGCCGACTGACTCAATGAGTGTTCAAATTCTGACTCTGAATCGGTCAGATGATGGGTTTTATAAAGCCGCTGCAGGTTTTGTCGAGCGCTCTCATCGTCAGGGTCAAGTTGCAGCGCTAACTGGTAAGCCGCGATCGCCTGAGCGACATTATCGCCATAGGCTTCGAGGGCGATGCCCAACTTGCTATATGCCTCAGCCGACGAAGTGATTTGAATCGCATCGCCATACGCCCCGATCGCGCCTGCCACGTTGCCCTGAGCATAAAGCACATCACCCAAAATCAGGTAATCGTCTGCCCCATGCAGGTCTAACCCGATCGGATTCGATTCTTGTTCGCTTCGATCGTCAGCGTCCAGCAAGAAGCTTTCATCGCCCGGAATCGCGCCAAACGGATTGCTGTCTTCTCCAGATAGCTGTCGGATCAGATCGAGAACGGCATCGCGATCGTCGTCGTCTGGCTCTTCGTACTGGTCAATTTCTTCTGAGTCGAGCGGATCGATCGCACTGATGGGAATGGAGGGCGATGGAGTCTCGATCAAGCGTTCTGCAACATAAGGTTGACTTCCATCACTCTCGATCTCAGGCTGCAAATAGCCGTCAAAGTCAGGATGCAAATAGAGAATCGGCAGTGCCCAATACAACTGATTTGAGCCATAGGAAGACAGCAGCCCTTGTCTTGCTCGACTCAAACTCAGGTCGATCGGCGATCGCTGTCTCAAGTTGCGATAAAACAAACGGCTCAACGTCAGCGCTACATCGTCAGGAATGCGTTCTGCCATCGCCAACACCGCCGGAACGCCTCGTCTCAGCAGCGCTTCGGTCAGATTGCCATTTTCGCTGGTCGGATCAGACGTAGCGGTATAGACACCGCGACACGAGTTGAACACCGCCATGCGAATGCCGTTGTTGACCAGCAACCCGGCTAAGTCGTCACCGCTCAACACTTCGGTGAGACCCGTCTTATCGCTGACTAAATATAAGTCGCCGCCCGACCCGCCTAAACTGCTGTGCCCTGCATAGTGCAAGACCTGATAGCAGCCCTGCTCTAGCGCTTGAGTGAGTTGTTCGCGCCCCGGCTGATCGAGAATAGTGAGTTCGATCGCTGGAAGTAAAGCCGTGCCCGATCGGGTGGCTTGCTCTCGCTGAAGTTCTTCGTTGAGGTGGTTGGCTTCTTGCCTGAGCGCCAGCACTTCTTGATCGGTAGGAGCCGCCAGCACCATGAGAATTTTGAGCGGTTGATTTTGCTTTAACGCAGGCAGAGGCTGAGAGTGCAGCACGGTTGCCATTGGCGCAAATGCAGACTGATAGCGCGAAAACACCACATCTGTCCCGGTGGCAAGGGGGCGACCTCCCGCGTTTAGCACTTCCCACGGCAGGCGAGGAAGCCGATCGCCTCTCAAACCCAGGCGCAGCCGCAAATCTTCTCGGCGGTTTTGGGCGACTCCTTGTGCGGTCATCCAACTATCGCGAATGGTGCCTTGAAAGAGAGCGTTGTAGAGCGTTTGCCCCAGCGCTACTAGGCTATGAGACAGAGACGAATCAGTTGCTTCACCGCTCGTCGATCGTCCTGGAAAATGCCCCCGCAGCAGTCCCAATAGCGGATCGTGCATCAGTTGACTGGCTTGATCCAGCCATTCATCCACGTTCCAGGTGACTAGCTCTTCGGCTAGGGGCACCCCCGGCGACACCCGCTCGGTGCGAATCCAATACTCGTCTTCTCTGACCAGAGTCACAGAAATATAGAATTCCTGAGTCACAACTATTCTCCAAGAAGACCTAATCTACAGGTGTGTCCCAATTGCATCGTTGACTCCCTCATTTCTCATAACCGCTGATTGAGGTGGCGAGTCAGGCAAAACATTTGAAATTTAGGATTGTTTGAGGATTTGTTTACAAAGTCCTTGTCTCCAAGATTACAAATTTTTGACCCTTCTTGCACAAAGCAAGCAAGAAATCTGGAGTAGAAACTGTGCGGCTTACAAAATTTGACGAATAAAGCTCGATCGAAGTGCCGTTTTCAGAACCATGATTTGCCGATTCTTATATTAGTGTTAGCCCCGATCGCGACTCGACTCATTCTCACTCCCATCTCTTCCTTTTAAGATAGAATTAAGTATGAAGTTATGTTTCCGTCAGCTTTGTAGATTCAACGGCGGCGTGAGACATCCTTAATAGAGTGTGAAGATGTCTCTATTCGAGAGCTTAAAACCAGACTATAAGAGGACGCACAATGGCAGTTACACAGCCCCCTTTACCTTTTGCTAAGGATGCTCTTGAGCCTTATGGCATGAAAGCAGAGACGTTTGATTATCACTACGGCAAGCACCACGCGGCTTATGTGACCAACCTCAACAACCTGATCAAAGACACTGAGCTTGACAGCAAACCCCTCGAAGAAATCATTACCTCGTCGTTTAAAGATTCTTCTAAAGTTGGGGTCTTTAACAACGCGGCTCAAGTCTGGAACCACAGTTTCTTCTGGAACTGCCTCAAAGCAGGTGGTGGCGGCGCTCCAACAGGCGAACTCGCTGAACGAATCACCAAAGATTTCGGCAGCTATGACAAGTTTAGAGAAGAGTTTAAGGCAGCCGCAGCGACTCAATTTGGCAGCGGTTGGGCGTGGCTTGTCGATGACGGTGGCACCCTTAAAGTCGTCAAAACCCCCAACGCAGAGAACCCTCTCGCTCACGGGCAAAAAGCGCTCCTCACTCTCGACGTGTGGGAACACGCTTACTACATCGACTTTAAAAATGCCCGTCCTTCGTTTATTGACAACTTCCTAGACAAGCTCGTCAACTGGGATTTTGTTGCCCATAATCTCGCAGCTTAATTCAGCCACGCCAGTATTTAGGATTGTGGGTTCAATAAAACCGGATTCTCCCTTACCCCAACCCTCTCCCTCAGGAGAGGGAGCCAGAGTCTAGTTCTCCTTCTCCTTGGGGAGAAGGGGTTAGGGGATGAGGGCAAAATACGGAGCCGTAGATCGACCATTTTTCTACATCATTTAATCCACAATCACTAGGATATTTAGACAGTCACGATCGCTTCGTGGCTGTTTTTTTTAGCAACTCGTGCTAGATAACACCCATAAATCCGGCGAGTACGATAGGGTGATTGTGTAAAAATCCCACTATCTTGAGTCCCTCATGGACAGCAACGAACTTGCTCACTATATAGAAGCTACCGATGGCATCTCAAAACCCTGGCTTTTGGCGCAACTCAGGCTGATCAAATTAAAAGAGCGGCAAATCACCCTCTCGCCCGAAGAATTTGAAACTGCCCTGGCAGACATTCATCAAGACTTGATGAGCCTGGGCAACTGGTGGGTCGGTCTCGAAGACGAGGTATTTTAAGTCTTATGCGTCGTCGTAAAAAAGCTCCCGAAGACATCAATCTCAGCGATCCGCAATACTACTTTAGCCGTGAGATGAGTTGGCTAGAGTTTAACAATCGAGTGTTGCATGAGGCATTTGACCCACGCACTCCATTGTTAGAGCGGCTTAAATTTATGGCAATTTATAGCTCTAACCTTGATGAATATTTCATGGTGAGAGTGGCAGCGCTCAAAGAACAGGTCGAAGCACAAGTCAGCAAACTCAGTGCCGATGGACGCGCCCCTAAAGAGCATTTAGAGATGATCTATCAACGGCTGCACCCCATGATCGAAAAGCAGCATCGCCATTTTGAGCAAGCGTTGCGCCCTCAGTTAACGGCTCAAGGTATCTACCTGCTCGACTATATTGACCTCAATCAAGAGCAACGCACCTACCTGCAAACCTACTTTGAGGAGCAGGTGTTTCCGGTGCTGACCCCATTGGCGATCGACCCTAGCCATCCCTTTCCCTATATCTCAAGTCTCAGCTTAAATTTGGCGGTCGTCGTCAAAGACGGCGTTACAGACGAAGAATTATTTGCCAGGGTGAAGGTGCCCAAGGTGTTGCCTCGATTTATTCAGATTCCGATCGAGACTCAAGATTCGCCCTCCTCAGTTCCAAATCGCCCTCCTTTGTGGGTGGGTGTGCCTTTAGAGCAAGTCATCGCCCACAATTTAGATCCGCTGTTTCCAGGAATGAAGATCCAGGAATATTATCCGTTTCGCATCACCCGCAACGCCGATCTCGATCTAGAAGAAGACGAAGCCGAAGACTTGATGTTGGCGATCGAGCAAGAGTTGCGAAAACGTCGCTTTGGGGGTTCCGTTGTTCGCATTGAGCTTCAGCCTTCGATGCCCGAAGGTCTCCGCGCAATGTTGATGAATGAAATGGGCTTAACCGCCAGTGATGTCTATGAAGTCGAAGGATTGCTCTGTCTGGGAGACCTCTTCAGCCTGACCGACTTGCCCGCACCCGAACTCAAAGATCCGCCCTGGAGTCCGGTGACACCGCCCCGACTCAAGCGAGTTAATGAGACCGATATCGAAGACCTAGCCGACAGCGAAGAAGACTTTTTCTCGGTGATTCGCAAACAAGACTTGCTGGTGCATCATCCTTACTATTCATTTTCGCGGAGTGTACAGCGATTTATCACCGAAGCTGCTCACGACCCCAATGTATTGGCGATCAAAATGACGCTCTATCGGACATCGGGAGACTCTCCGATCGTCAGTGCCCTGATCGCGGCGGCTGGAAACGGCAAGCAAGTTGCAGCCCTCGTCGAGCTTAAAGCTCGATTTGATGAAGAAAACAATATTCTTTGGGCAAGAAAGCTAGAGAGTGCCGGGGTACACGTCGTTTACGGGCTAGTCGGACTCAAAACCCACACCAAACTCGTGTTAGTCGTGCGCCGCGAAGAGGGAAAGATTCGTCGCTATGTCCATATCGGTACCGGAAACTACAATCCCAAAACCGCCCGACTCTACACCGACTTGGGGGTGTTTAGCTGTCAGAACGATCTCGGTGCTGACCTGACCGAGCTGTTCAATTACCTCACGGGCTATTCACGTCAGCAGTCTTATCGCACATTAGTCATTGCTCCGGTCAACTTGCGCGATCGCCTCCTTACTCTGATCCATCGCGAAATTGAGCATCAGCGCAACGGAGGTCACGGGCGCATCGTTGCTAAGATGAATGCCCTTGTCGATCCGCGACTGATCGCCGCCCTTTATGAAGCGTCTCAAGCAGGGGTCTCGATCGATCTGATTGTGCGCGGCATCTGCTGTTTGCGCCCCGGTGTCAAAGAGGTGAGCGAAAACATTCGCGTGGTCAGCATCGTTGGGCGATTTCTGGAACATTCTCGAATTTTTTACTTCCATAACAACGGCGAGGAAGAAATTCTCATGGGCAGCGCAGACTGGATGCCGCGAAACCTCGATCGTCGCGTCGAGGCGGTGGTTCCGATCGCAGACCCTGACCTCAAAAAAGACCTGGAGGAGATTCTCGGCATCATGCTGGCAGACAACCGCCACGCTTGGGATTTGCAGCCCGACGGACGATATGTTCAGCGTCGCCCCACCAATGGCAGCCCAGAACAAAGCTCGCAAAAAATCTTTATGGAGCTAGCGCAGCAGGCAAACGCTACATGAAGGGTCGGGAGTCATAGGTCAGGAGAGAGAAAAGCCCTTACGTCTGACCACTGAACTAAAGAAAACTTGGTTGGAAGTGAACAATCGGCGATCGGCAATTAATTCCGGATTGCCGATTGTTTTATTTACGATCTTTATTCCTACAATATCTTTTGTTTAACTCACCTATCCTCTAGCCAGACTCAATATTCTTAATCAACAAAATCGTTCACGATAGCGCTTTTGTACACCCCTGTTCCTTCCGTAAAGGCACGGATATTAGGTTAAAAAAAGCTGAATTTCCGGCTTGTAAACAAAAAATAACAACCCTACTTGAAAAAACAATCAAAAAAGTCGATCTTTCTTGAAAAAGATGTGAACGATGGTCGAAAAGTAAGCTAAAGTTGGATTCAAATTTTTGAATAATAACTAGCAACCTTGCCCCAACTCTAATGACAACTAAAGTTCCTACCACCCCCTCTCTTGCTGACTCAGTTCCTGTTGATATTGACATCGATCCGATCGAACTAGAAGCGTTAGACAACGAAGATCTCAGTCCTGAAACTCTGGCGCGATCGGTGAAAGGAAAAACCAGCGATTATCTCGGTCTTACTGATGACTCAGTTGGCATGTTTTTGCGAGAAATGGCACGCTATCCTTTGCTGACTCAACCCCAAGAGATCGAACTCGCTAGAGAGATCGCCAAAGGAGGTGCCCAGGGTGAGAAGGCAAAGCGCAAATTAGTCCGCGCCAACCTTCGTTTAGTTGTTTCTATTGCTAAAAAATATTTAAATCGTGGGGTGCCCTTTCTTGATTTGATCCAAGAAGGCGCAATGGGGCTGATGAGAGCCGCCGAAAAGTTTGATTATGAGCGAGGCTACAAATTCTCGACCTATGCATATTGGTGGATTCGCCAAGGCATTACCCGCGCGATCGCGTCTCAGTCAAGAACGGTTCGCCTCCCAGTTCACATGGTCGAAAAACTCAATCAAGTTCGCAAAGTGCGGCAAACGCTCACCCAAACTTTTGGACGGAAGCCTACTAAGCAAGAACTTGCTGGGGCGCTAGATATGGATGAAGACAAGCTAGAGCAGGTGTTAGATGTGAGCCAGCGCACATTGTCGCTTCATGCGTGGGTTGGGCGCGACGAAGACACTGAGCTAATGCAGCTCATTCAAGACGCAGATAACATCGCACCCAATCAGTCACTCGATCACAACCTGCTCTGCGATCGCCTCAATTCAGTCTTAGACCATCTCAGTGATCGCGAGCGAGAGATCATTAAGCTGCGGTTTGGCTTAACCGATGGGCAACATTACACGTTGACTGAGATTGGTGAACGCTATCAGCTTTCTCGTGAGCGAGTGCGACAGATTCAGGCTAAGGCGATGAGAAAACTGCGCCATCCTCGCCGTCAAGCCCTACTAAAAGACTGGATGTAAAAATTTTGCCTGAATCTGGCAATCATTTGCGCTTAATAGACTTGGCTAATCCCTGCGATAGAGGACGCAATATGTAGAAACCGCTACATTAACGCTAAGTATTAAACAGTTTGCGTCAGGTATCAATGCTGTCTTGTGAGCCTCAAGTGTTGCGTGTATTAGTTGTTGATGATCATGAACTAACTCGTGTAAGCCTCAAGCTTGCGTTACAGCGGCAAGCGGGGCTAGAGTTAGTGGGGTTGGCAAGCAATGGGCAAGAAGCGATCGAGATGGCAGATCGTCATTTGCCCGATGTGATTATCATCGACCTACAAATGCCAATCATGGATGGGTTGAGTGCATCCACTCAAATTAAAAGTGATCATCCAAATATCAAAATATTGGCTTACTCGTCCCTAGAAGACCCTCAAACTGAGGTAATGCTTCAAACGGCGAAGGTGGATGCTTTTTGTAAAAAAGACGTGGCTCTTCAAGACCTTGTGAAGGTCATCAATCGATTAGGTCAGCGTCCAGCAGCGAATGATGCCTGTTGAGGTTAATCTCTAACAGGCAGTTGTTCATAAACAGAGTAACGAGCAAAAGAGTTCGTCTGTTGCCCATACATTTTGTAGCACTACGAAATTACATTAGGATGCTGGGTTGCGGTCGAAGCAACAAGGAACCTAAGCCCCTTGTTCTAAAGTAGCTGCGTAGTGCTATGGCAATCCTATTTCGGAGTAATCGATAGAGTGTAGGGGTTGCGACCCTGAGCACGATCGCCGACGTAAACAGAATAGTTGCCTTTACTCCAGCGTCCCGGAATTTCAATTTTGCCGCCCGACAGACTATCTGCCTGCACACAGACGGTTTGCCCCTGCGCACCATTAATCAGCAGCGTCGGTTGACCAGCACCCTGTAGTTTGAAGCGAAGGTTGCTATCTGCGGTCACTTGAATCGTATGGTTAGGGCTGCTAGCGATAAATCCTGCACAGCCTGGGTCTTTAACCGATCCTCCAGACGTGCCGTTCAGCGTCACGGCTGGAGAATTTGGAGCGATCGCCACGGTTTGGCTAGAGGCAAGCCCTGCCAATGCAAGGACAGCCGCGATCGTAGTCGGCACGACTGACCAACGTAAGTATGATTTCATCGAGTTCACCCCCTTAAGCTTGTAATACCTCATAGTTTTAGTATTACAGGGACGAAATAGACTGAACTAAGGATTGTTACTCTTCTTGAAGTGGCACTCATTTTTAGGGATGGGCGCTCATCCTAGCCTGATGTTCGATAGCGATCGAGCAACTCCGACAGATAATCATATCCGTCTACGCCGATCGCTTCAAGAATAGAAGGGCGCTGTCCTTGCAGCACGGTTTGAAAGGAGTCTCCCAATCGCCCTTGCAAAATGGTGAGCAACCCTGCGGTCTGTTTCCAGTCGTTGGAACCCAGTTGTTCAAGCTTATACATCGCCAGAGAGCCAGATAAAACCGCCTTATCGTAGTTCTCTAGTTGATAGAATGCCTCAGCAAAGTGAGCCAGGTTGATTGCCTGAATGTATAAATCGCCTGAAAACTCAGACAGTCGGATGCCGCTCTCCAAAAATTTCAGCGCTTTCTCCGGTTCGCCCAGAATCACGTAAGCACTTCCCAGACTGGTGTAACACAGGGCTTTGCTTTGCCCATCGCCTAATTTTTCTGAAAGATCTAGCCCTTGCTCAAGATAGGAGATCGCCGCTTCATAAACCTCTGGTGCCGATTCGAGCTGCTGCGCCTGAAAGACTTCGCCATAGCCTAAGTTTGCCAGGGCGTTTGCTTCTCCCATGCGATCGCCGCTCTGCCGACTTAAAATCAATGCCCGTTGACTATAGCTAATGGCTTCTGCATAGGCTTTTTCAGTGACGGCAATGCGGCTGAGATGGTTTAGATTTGCAATCTCACAGGGACGATCGCCCGCCTCTTGAGCAATTTCTCTAGCAGCGGAGTGCATCTCTTTTGCCAAATCGAGCGTCCCTTGAACTCGCTGCGCTGACCCCAACAAGGTCAGAATCCGCGCTTTTTCTTGCGTCCCCTCCGCCTGTTTGAGCGGCTCACTCAGATAGCTCATCGCATTGCGAAAATAGCCGCCTGTAAACGAAGCAAACACAGTGCCATAAAGCGGAAAATAGTCGCGCTGAGAAAAGACTCGTAGCCCTTGCAGCGTGATGCGGAATGAAGCCTCTGTGTAGCGATCGCGGTTGAGAGAATTTAGCGAGGTCGATCGACTAAAGCCATTTGCCAACTGCGACCAAATCACGCCAAACGTCAGAAAAATCGTGATCGAAAGTTTCGCCCCGGCTTTAGAGTTGTAGACCAAGTTTTCTGCCCAACTCACTAGCCCATGCTCGATCGCTTGCAGCACGATCGCCAGCTCGACCCAAGCAGCCAGCGTCATCTCAGTCTGATTTGCCGCCCAGTCGCTTCCAGACTGCTGCTGATGAAGCGCTTGAAACAGAGATTTTGGCACCGCTCCGATCGGCTGCTTTGCCCACGATGCCCAGGGGTTGCTCTGCCCTGACGACCCTTCAAACCCCAGTTGATCAGGGTCATAAATCCAGCTCACCAAATGATCCTGGAGGTTGCGCCAAGAATCTAGCCCGCGAGAAATGCCCTCCGCAAGCTGCCCCATGTCTTCTTTAGTAGCGGGGTCAGAAATCGACTGCTGACGCAGTGTGGCGGCTAACTGTTTAAGCTGGTCAGACGTGAGATTTTGGGGATGATTAGGGTCAGTGAATTTGAGAAAAGCCAGCAACCGTTGCGCCGATTCTGCCTGAGTGATCTGATGCAGCGCGGTGACGATCGCTTCTCGTGAGCGATTCTGAGTTTGCCAGCGATTCCATTCGCCTTGAATCGTCTGCAACGCCCTCAACGAACGAGTCGCCCTCGCTTGTTTTGCCTCATTGGTGCGATCGTCCGCCTGTTTCTGTGTCGTGGTGAAGCGATCGCGCAAACATTGCTCAAACTCTTCTCCGGTGCCTGGTTCGGCTTCTTGCAAAAGCATCTGATAGACCTGCTCTTTAGAGCGAATATTGCCCTTGAGCGTGAGTTGCACAATCTGATCGATGAGTTCTAAATAGCGATCGTGAAGCGGAGAGATCTCAGACATGGATGCAGATTCAACACTAGAGAAGGTGGGCTAACGAAGGAAAATTAGAGTTGAATGCTTCTAATCATAAAAGCAACTTGCAAAAATCACCTTAAAAAATAAAGGCGCAACTGCTTGCGCCCTTAACCTTCAGATTTTCTGGCTTACCCAAAAACTACCACTTGAGCAAATTGAACTGCTCCATATCCACGGTGTCGCGGTTGCGGTAAATGGCAAGCACGATCGCCAGACCGACCGCCGCTTCTGCCGCCGCGATCGTGATCACAAAAATGGTGAAAATCTGTCCTTTGATCGTCTGCGGATCAAGATAGTTAGAAAACGCCATCAGATTTAAGTTGACCGCGTTGAGCATTAGCTCGATCGACATCAGCACTCGCACCGCATTTCGGCTTGTGATCAACCCATAAATGCCAATGCAAAACAGCGCGGCAGCAATAAGCAAAAAGTATTGGAGTTGCATAAGTCTCAGATTATTGAATGGTGCTATCGCTACGACCTGTGGTGATTAGCTCACGCGGACGTTCGGGCAAAGTGAGCGCTTCGGTTTCACCAGGAGTCAGATCCTCTTCTGGCAGAAACTCGCGACGGGCAAGCACGATCGCGCCCACCAGCGCCATCAGCAGCAAAATCGAAGCCAGCTCAAAGGGCAGCAAGAAATCACTGAAGAAGTGCAGACCGATGCGGACGATCGAGGAATCTCCGCTAGCAACCTCGGTCGAAATCGCCCAAGGAGTCGTCACCACCATTGTTCCCAGTAGGGCAAAAATGCCAAAACATACTGCTGCCGTTGCCACTTGGCGAATCCAGATTCTCGGCACCACCTTAAAATCTTCGCGCTTGTTGACCAACATAATGGCAAACAAAATCAGAACGTTGACCGCTCCCACGTAGATTAAGACTTGAGCAAACGCCACAAAGTCGGCATTCAACAATAAATACAGCCCAGCGATGCTGATAAACACGCCGCCCAGCAAAAACGCTGAGTAGACGATGTTCTTTAGCAGCACGACTCCCAGTGCAGACCCCAGCATCATCAATGCCAGCACCCCCAATGAGACGATTTGAACTCCTTCCGCTAAATTCACGCTCTTAACTCCTTGTGGTATGGACGCGGCTCAATTCGACGCGATACACACGTCGCACAAACCCCTATTTTTTGGCTTCTTTGTCTAAAATCTCTTCTGGACGCAGCCCAGCCCGACGAGACCCCGCAGGTAGATCGTGGGGATCAAAAACACCTTTGGGCAGGTAAGCAAACTCTCGCAAAGGAGTCACCATTGGGTCTTGAGTCACTTTATAAGGCAGACGACCCAGCGCCACGCTGTCATAATTTAACTCGTGGCGATCGTAGGTTGACAGCTCATATTCTTCGGTCATCGACAAACAGTTTGTCGGACAATATTCGACGCAGTTACCGCAAAAAATGCAGACTCCAAAGTCGATACTGTAGTGCTTAAGCTGCTTTTTCTTGCTTTCTTTGTTGAATTCCCAATCGACCACAGGCAGGTTAATCGGGCAGACTCGCACACAGACTTCGCAGGAAATGCACTTATCAAACTCGAAGTGAATCCGCCCTCGAAACCGCTCTGACAGAATCAGCTTTTCGTAGGGATATTGAACGGTGATCGGGCGACGGCGCATGTGATCAAAGGTGACAGACAGCCCTTGACCGATATATTTACCCGCCTGGAACGCCTCTTTGGTATAGTCGCCCACTTGCTTAAGAAACTTGAGCATTCGTGTTCTCCAAAAAATGAGAGTAGGGTCAGCCGCCAAACGCGATTGGGAATGCCAATTTTAGACCCGCCGTGAGCAGCAAATTGACAAGCGAAACGGGTAAGAGAAACTTCCACCCTAAGTCTAGCAATTGGTCGATCCGCACGCGGGGCACCGTCCAGCGCAATAAGATAGCAAGGAAGATCAGAAAATAGGCTTTAAGCAGCGTCATGCCAATGCCCAGCGTAGCGGTGATCACTTGCAGCCAGGGAGTATTCTCACTTACGCCAATAAAGTTTGCGATCGTGCCCACGTTCACCGGAAATTCCCAGCCGCCCAGATATAGCACCGCAAACAGCAGCGCAGATAGCGTCAGGTTGACGTAGGAACCCAGATAGAAGAGAGCAAACTTCATGCCAGAATATTCAGTCTGATAGCCCGCGACGAGTTCTTCTTCGGCTTCTGGTAAGTCAAAGGGAATTCGCTCACATTCTGCCAGGGCTGCGATCCAGAAGATCAGAAATCCGACAGGTTGCCGCCAAATATTCCAGCCGAGAATGCCATAGCCTGATTGCTGTTGCACGATATCGACCGTGCTAAGCGAGTTAGACATCATGACGATCGCCAACACCGACAGCGCCAGTGGCAATTCATAACTGATCGATTGTGCAGCGGCTCGTAACCCACCTAATAGCGAATATTTGTTGTTAGAGGCATAACCCGACATCAACAGCCCGATCGGGACAACGCTAGACAACGCGAGCCACAAAAACACGCCCATTCCCACGTCAGAAACGATCAGGTTCTGCCCAAACGGGACGATTAGGTAGGACAGAAAAACGGGAATCACGACGATCGCCGGACCCAACGTAAACAGGAGCGCGTCTGCTTTAGACGGCGTAGTATCTTCTTTAAAAACTAGCTTTAGCCCGTCTGCCAGAGGAGCCAAAATGCCCAACGGACCGATAAATTCTGGACCGATTCGCTGTTGGGCAGCAGCAGAGATTTTTCGCTCTAGCCAAACCACGACTAAAACGCTTACCGTTGCTGCCACTAACACGATCAGCATCGGCAACGGCAACCAAAGTGCTCTCGCAGCCCCAGGTGGGATGCCAAAACCTTTGACAGATTCAATAAAATTTCCTTGAAGGTCGATTCCTGGGTTCATGTTTCCCAACTTGCGTCAAGTCATTGGTCAGTCGCCGTTCGCTTAATCTTAGAGACGAAGTTTTTGACGACCTTAACGCCTATCAGTATATCTTTCCAAATGGATCAGAACCGCACCAAAGTATTGAATTTATAGCCCTTTCGACCATCAAACTATCCAATCGTCTGCATTCACTTTTATGAATCGTCAGGCGGAGGGCGGTCGATTTTGGGTTCCATGAAAGAAGCCCCCAAGAGCAAGAGTCTTGGAGGCTGGAGTTCCTGAAAATCGTCACCTGACTATCGTTGCAAGAGATGAACGATCGAGCAAGAGGGGTGACACCCTCTATCTGGAGTTTTCGCGATCGTCGATCGCAATATAAGGGGCTGAATGCAACCCCGTATAGATCTGCGTCGGTCGGAAGATGCGGTTTTCGTTGAGTTGTTCTTTCCAGTGAGCCAGCCAGCCAGCGACGCGAGAAATCGCAAACACGGGCGTAAATAGATCGGTAGGAATTCCTAGTTTGAGATAAACCAAGCCTGAATAGAAATCGATGTTGGGATAGATGCCCTTTCCGCCGAGCTTTTCTTCAACGGCGCGTTCTAACTCGGTGGCGATGTCGTAATATTTGTCGTGTCCAAATTTTTCAAACAGTTGTTCTGCCAACCCTTGCAGGATAATGGCTCTAGGGTCTTTCACCTTATAGACTCGATGCCCAAACCCCATAATTCTCTCTTTGCGCTGAAGCCGATCGTCGAGATAGGGACGAACGTTTTCAACTGAGCCGATTTGGTCGAGCATTTCAATCACTTCTTCGCTGGCTCCCCCGTGGAGTGGACCTGCCAAAGTCCCGACCGCAGAAGCGATGACCGCGTAGGGATCAGTCAACGTAGAAGCCGTCACCATCGCTGAGAAAGTAGACGCATTAATCGTATGCTCGGCATGAAGCACCAGACACACTTCAAAGATCTTGGCGGCTAGAGGGTCAGGTTCTTTCTCGTTCAGCATGTAGAGAAAGTTGGCGGCATAGCTTAAATCATCGCGAGGCTGAACGGGATCGTTGCCCTTTCGCATCAGTTGAAAAGCAGCGACCATTGTCGGAATTTTTGCCAAAAGTCTGACGACAGCAGCCCGAATATACGTCGGATCATCTAAAGCGCGACGAGAATAAAACAAACCCAATGCCGCCGCACACGCTTGGAGTGCATCCATCGGATGACCGCTTTCAGGAAAGCACTTCATCATGTCTCGAATGTGATATTTGAGCCTTCGATGATATTGGATCTCATTTTTGAAGGCTTCTAACTCTTCTTTGGTTGGCAATTCTTTCCAGATCAGCAAATAGGCTGTTTCCAAAAAGGTGCTTTTCTCGGCGAGTTCATGGATGGGGATGCCCCGATATTCCAAGATGCCGTGTTGCCCGTCCACGAAGCTGATGCTGGACTGGGTTACTGGAACGCCTTCTAGACCTGCTCTAAATTCGCAGACAGTCATGATTTACCGTTGTCTTATTTTGAGTGATCTCAAGCTAACTTATCAGATTTAGCAGAGCAGAATGTAGTGTCTGAACTAAACACCCGATCGCTCACGTCTGCATATCACATTTTTGTGAGCGTTGATACTCATCTGACCTATAGATAAACTAATGTTTGCAGTTTATTAGAAAAGATAATAGTATCAAGTTATAAAGGTTTACACCTTGACTTACGTTGCGTTTACCGATAGGTCGATCGACTTCCGATAAAGCCTGCGACGAACTAGGTGGGAATCGATTGGTCACATTTTTATACTCTCGTAAGGAGTTATATGCCTCACAGACATTCTCGTCCGAAGTCCAATTCTCAAAGTCGGAAGTCTGATCTACCTGAATCTCAATCTGCGATTCGCCCCTCGCAGCAATGGGGATCGAATCACAGCCGTCCTGCTAATACTAAGATCAGTTTGACGAAGCTAATCGAGCAAGATTCTCCGCTTCAAACCAACAGTCAACTAGTCTTGATGTACGGTCCTTTTCAAACCGAAATGCTGCCTGAAGCAGGACAAGGCGTTGCATCCTGGATCAAAGACTGTCTCCGCAAACACGGGTTGCCCAGCTTGGTCAGGTTCGATTATCGCCGCCGCGCTCAGATCTTTCGTCGTGACGAATTTCAACCCTGGCTAGAGCCGCTGATCGAACGGCAGAGCTACTAGATTTATTAGGCAGGTCAATAATCAATAAAAGCGCAGGGTCTTGCTACACCTTTGCTTTAACGTAGAGCGGGTTAGTGAGTCATAAACACTAGCCCGCTTCGCTTTGCAGAATGCCAGATCGGGCACCCTTTGCAGAGTCTGCATCCGATAAAGTGAAAGGATGTTGACGATCGCCAAACGGCACTAACCCTATGACTACACCAACCTACGACATTATTTTGCGGCAGGGTCGATTGCTGCGATCGGATCTCATTGAAACAGTAGACATCGCCATTCAAGATGACAAGATTGCCGCGATCGCGCCGCAAATCGAAGGCACCGCCAAGCTTGAGTTAGACGCTCACAATCAGTTCATCAGTCCGCCTTTTGTCGAGTCGCACATTCATCTCGATTCAGCGCTGACTGCTGGAAATCCGCGTTGGAATCAAAGCGGCACCTTGTTTGAAGGCATCGACATTTGGCGCGAGTATAAGCAAACTCTCTCGCTAGACAATGTGAAACAACGGGCGATCGCGACTCTCAAACAGCAGGCGGCTCAAGGAGTGCTCTTTGTTCGTAGCCACGCAGATGTGAGTGAGACAAGTTTAACGGCTCTGCAAGCTCTATTAGAGGTGCGAGAAGAAGTCAAAGACTGGGTGACTCTGCAAATCGTGGCGTTTCCGCAGGATGGGATTTATGGCAATCCTAAAAATGATGAACTGATCGAAGAAGCGATGAAAATGGGGGCGGATGCAGTCGGAGGCATTCCCCACTATGAACTGACTCGCGAAGATGGCGTGCGATCGGTGCATCGCATTTTTGAACTGGCAGAGAAGTACGATCGCTTAATTGACATTCACTGCGACGAAATTGATGATGATCAGTCCCGATTTCTAGAAGTGGTGGCTGCTTGTGCGATTCGATCTGAGATGGGTTCGCGAGTCACTGCCAGTCACACAACGGCTTTTGCGTCTTATAACAATGCGTATGCCTTCAAGCTTTTAGGCTTTTTGCAGCGCACTCAAATCAATTTCATCGCTAATCCCTTAATCAATATCACGCTGCAAGGGCGCACCGACACCTATCCCAAACGTCGCGGAGTGACTCGCGTTAAAGAACTCTGGCAGCAGGGCAAAAACGTCAGCTTAGGGCACGACTGCGTGCAAGACCCGTGGTATTCGCTCGGTACGGGCAATATGCTCGAAGTCGCGTCGATGGCGGTGCACGTCTGCCAGATGACCGGAACGTCAGAAATCGACGCGTGCTATGAGATGGTGACACAGAACGGTGCAAAAACCCTGCACATTGAGAACGACTATGGGATTGAGGTCGGCAAACCAGCCAATCTAATCACGCTGGATGCCGACGATCGCTATGATGCAATTCGTCGTCGGGCGATCGTTCGCTTTGTGATCTCGCAAGGGAAGTTGTTGGCTGAAACCCAACCGCCTCAAACCACGTGGAAAGGAACATCTCGTTAACTCTAATCCATAGCACCCCGCAAATTCAAAGTGGAAGAAGGGCAATGTCCCGTTAGCGCTTAAAATAGTGAGCTTTAGATCTTTCTGGCGATCGCCCATCATGACTGCTAGACAAAAACTCTACGAAGGCAAAGCTAAAATTCTTTATGCTACCGATGACTCCGACATTTTGCTAACGCACTTTAAAGATGATGCGACCGCGTTTAATGCTCAAAAGCGGGGCAGCATAATCGGCAAGGGAGCCGTAAACTGCGCCATGTCTGCCCATCTCTTTAAATTAATGGAAGCAAACGGAGTGCTCACTCACTTCATCGACTGCCCTTCGGCGATCGAGATGCGGGTTAAAGCGGTCAAGATTTTGCCGATCGAAGTCGTCGTCAGGAACATTGCAGCGGGTAGTCTCTGTCAACAGACAGGTCTGGAGCTTGGAACAATCCTTAGTCAACCTCTCGTGGAGTTTTATTACAAAAACGATGGACTAGGTGACCCTTTGCTGACCCTCGATCGGCTCCGTCTTCTTGATCTGGCTACCGATGATCAGGTGGATCAATTAAGAAGAATGGCACTGCGGATCAATGACCTGCTCACCGCTTTCTTTGATCAGTGTGGAATCACGCTGGTAGACTTCAAGCTAGAGTTTGGCATCGATTCAAAAAACCAACTGCTTTTAGCCGACGAAATCAGTCCTGACACCTGCCGCTTGTGGAACCAAACCGAAACTGACCCCGATCGCCGCGTGATGGATAAAGACCGCTTTCGTCGTGATCTAGGCAACGTTGAGGAAGCCTATCGGCAAGTGCTAGAGCGTGTCTTGAGTCAAGCGGTCTGATCAATTATGGGGCATCATCTTTGATCGATCGTTCTGATTGATGGATATTGATACCCATCAATGCGGTAAGATCTCACAGTTTGCTAAGGATTGTAACCGCTTCTTGATATTGTGAAATTGATTCTGCTTTAGGCAAAATCTGGTGTGAGGACGTGCCAAGTAACGTGAACAAAATGCGCTTATCTCCTATTTTAATGGCAGCTTTTGCGGCTGTCGCCACCGTCGGCTGGTCAAATTCTGCAAACGCTCAAACCCCTGAAGTTTCTCAGCAATCGCGGACGACTCAAGCAATGGGGAACAATCCTGTTGCTAAACCGAACCAGCAGCAAGAGAAAACGATCGCGCTAACGAAGCGATCGAGCCAAGATGTTGTGGTCGAGACCGTCAAGGTTTCTGAAGTGGCTGCCCCTGATAAGATTGCAGCCTACCCTTTGCTTAAGCCTTTTCAACCCAAGTTGGCGACGGCAGCCATTCAGATCGCTCAAACTCAGGGAAGCCCAGTTGATGAGCAGCAGCCTACCCCTATTCAGCTAAACCCGCCGTCTCCAACTGCGCCAACGCTGACGATTCCGATCGCTCCGCTGCCAACCGTGCAGCCGACTCCTCAAATAACCCCAGCACCTAGTAGCCAACCCGAAACTCCTGCCACGCCTTCGACCACTCCACCTGTCACCCCAACTCCCCCAACCGAGCCAGAACCGAGAGTGCTGGTGGGTGAGGTGCTCGTCATCGGTGCAGAAGCAGATCTTCAAACCGAAGTTTATCGAGTTATTCGCACCCAGCCCGGACGGACGACGACGCGCTCTCAACTGCAAGAAGACATTAACGCTGTTTTTGCAACCGGATTCTTTCAAAACGTCAAAGCCACGCCTTCAGATACGCCGCTTGGTGTGCGAGTTACCTTTGAGGTACAGCCCAATCCTGTTCTGAAATCAGTGCAGCTAGAGGGTGCGCGGGTCGTGCCTGCGAAAGTGGTCAGCGATATTTTTACCCCGCAATATGGCACTACGCTTAACCTGCGCCAGCTTCAAACGGGCATTCAAGCATTGACCAAGTGGTATCAAGATAACGGCTATGTCTTAGCCCAAGTCGTGAATGTGCCTAGAGTCGCCCCAGATGGATCGGTGACGCTAGAGGTCGCTGAAGGAGTGGTCGAGGGGCTGCAAGTTCGGTTTGTCAATAAGCAAGGCGAAGAAAAAGATGCTAAGGGCAACCCGATTCGTGGACGCACCCGCGACTTTATCGTCACTCGCGAGTTTGAGCTAAAACCGGGAGATGTCTTTAACCGAAAGACGGCTGAACAAGATTTGCAGCGGGCGTTTGGATTGGGAATTTTTGAAGACATCAAACTATCCCTCAGCCCAGGGCAAGATCCCCGCAAAGTGATTGTCGTTGCCAACGTGACCGAAAAGAACACCGGAAATATTGGCGTTGCAGGAGGCTTTAGCTCGGCAAGTGGGCTGTTTGGCAGTGTCAGTTATCAGCAGCAAAACGTGGGTGGCAACAACCAAAAGCTGAATGCAGAGGTGCAGATTGGTCAACGGGATCAACTTTTTGACCTGAGTTTTACTGACCCGTGGATTGGCGGTGACCCATTCCGCACGTCTTATACGGTGAATCTTTTTAGACGCAGAACGATTTCGCTCGTGTTTGATGGCGGCAAACCAGAAATTAATCTGCCGAATGGCGATCGTCCCCGCGTCTTAAGAACGGGTGGCGGCATCACCTTTAACCGTCCTCTCGATCGGAATCCGTTTAAGCGCGCTGAATGGAACGCCTCTCTCGGACTGCAATATCAACGGGTTTCGATTCGAGATGCCGATGGCAAACTCAGCCGTAGAGATTCGCTAGGCAACCTGTTGAGCTTTGACCCCAGTGGCAAAGATGATTTGATCACGGCGCGATTGGGATTTGTGCGCGATCGCCGCAACAACTTTCTGACTCCGACGAGTGGCTCGGTCTTGAGTTTTAGCACTGAGCAATCGGTGCCGTTAGGGAGTGGCAGCATTCTCTTTAACCGTTTGCGAGGCAACTATAGCTTCTATATTCCGGTGCGATTGACGCGGTTGACTCCAGGATGTCGCAATCGTCCGCTCAAAATTGGTGAGAAACCTCCGACAGGCGGCTGTCCGCAAGCGCTGGCGTTTAACCTTCAGGGGGGAACTGTCTTGGGCGATCTGCCGCCTTATGAAGCGTTTCCGCTCGGTGGCACCAACTCAGTGCGCGGCTATGACGAGGGCTATGTGGGCAGTGGTCGCAGCTATCTGCAAGCCACCGCAGAATATCGGTTCCCGGTCTTCTCGGTCATCTCTGGGGCGCTGTTTATAGATGGTGCCACTGATTTAGGAACTGGAAAGAACGTCCCTGGTAATCCGGCGGGTGTTAGAGGCAAACCCGGAAGCGGCTTTGGCTACGGCATCGGTGTACGAGTTCAGTCACCGTTGGGTCCGATTCGGATCGACTTTGGGATCAATGACCAGGGTGGGAACAACATCCGCTTTGGCTTTGGAGAACGATTCTGATGGAGGCAGTTAGTTCTCAATCAGGGGCAGAAGCTCATGGGGTCTCACCGCTGCAGCATACGTTAGCGGGTGAAGTGACGCGATCGGGCATTGGGCTACATTCTGGCACCTCAACGCAGGTTACAATCCGACCTGCGGCGGCGGGGGAAGGTCGCTACTTTGTGCGGGTCGATCTGCCCGATGCGCCTGTGATTTCTGCTCAGATTGAGGCGGTTAATCCTACGATGCTCTCAACTGAGTTGGTGAACGGCGATGCCAAAGTCCGCACAGTTGAGCATTTGCTGGCATCGTTGGCGGGGTTGGGTGTTGACAATGCTCGCATTGAGATCGATGGGGCTGAAGTGCCGTTGCTAGATGGCTCGGCTCATGAGTGGGCGATGGCGATCGCTGATGTCGGACTCGTTTCTCAATCTGCACGAGTCACTCGATCGATTTTGGAGCCGATTTGGATTTATGAAGGCGATGCGTTTGTGGCGGCGATCCCGGCTCCAGCGCTGCGGTTTAGCTACGGCATTGACTTCGAGCTAGCGGCGATCGGGAATCAGTGGCATAGCTGGTCGCCCGATCGGGATTCTTTTTTGACTGAAATCGCCCCGGCTCGAACGTTTGGTCTAGCCCATCAGATTGATCAGCTACGATCGAGTGGGCTGATCAAAGGAGGCTCGCTTGAAAACGCCTTGGTGTGCGGTGACGATGGCTGGCTAAATCCTCCGCTCAGGTTTTCAAATGAGCCAGTGCGCCATAAGCTTTTAGACTTGGTAGGAGACTTGAGTTTGCTAGGAGCTATCCCGATCGCCCACTTTCTAGCCTATAAAGCCAGTCATCGGTTACATACTCAGCTTGCACAAAAAATTTCCTTAACCCTCTAGCCATCAACCAACCCATGTCAACGTTGACCGATATAAATTCAGAAAATGTGGCTGCGCTCCACGTAGATCCGTCGATCGAACAGACTTCCGAACCCGCTCCTCAAAAAACCGTGTTCACCGTCGAAGAAATTCATGCCCTGTTGCCGCATCGATATCCCTTTGCGCTAGTGGATCGGATCATCGATTATGTGCCTGCAAAAATGGCGATCGGGATCAAAAATGTCTCATTTAACGAGCCGCACTTTCAAGGACATTTTCCGGGCAAGCCCATCATGCCAGGTGTGTTAATTATCGAAGCAATGGCGCAAGTCGGCGGTATAGTGTTAACCCAGATGGCAGACGTGCAGGGTGGACTGTTTATGTTTGCTGGCATTGATAATGTGCGGTTTCGTCGCCCTGTCATACCGGGGGATCAGTTGGTCATGACCGTGGAACTGTTGTCTGTTAAGGCTCGTCGTTTTGGTAAGATGCGCGGTCGTGCCGAAGTAGACGGTCAGTTAGCGTGCGAAGGTGATTTAATGTTTGCGTTGGTCAGCTAACTTACACCCAAGGGCGAAGGGTAGAGGGTGAACGTTTAAGATGCCACTCTTCACTCTTCACTCTTCACTCTTTATTCCTCTTTTGTATGGCAACCCTGATTCATCCGACGGCAGTTATTCATTCTGGTGCTCAACTTCATCCAACGGTGCAGGTAGGGGCGTATGCGGTGATTGGGGATAATGTAACGATCGGCGCAGGCAGTCTCGTCGGTCATCATGTGGTGCTAGAAGGGCATACCGAAATTGGCGATCGCAATCACATCTTCCCCGGTGCGGTGATTGGGCTAGAGCCGCAGGATTTGAAATATGACGGAGCGGTCAGCCTGGTAAAGATTGGTGACGATAATCAAATTCGAGAGTTTGTAACCATTCATCGCGCCACGTTTGCGGGTGAAGTCACGACGATCGGCAATAACAATATGCTGATGGCAAATGTCCACGTTGGGCACAATTGCTCGATTGAAGATCAGGTGATTATCTCAAATGCAGTGGCGTTGGCGGGTCACGTTCACATTGAGTCACGGGCGCGATTGAGCGGTGTGCTGGGCGTTCATCAGTTTGTGCATATTGGGCGACACGCAATGGTGGGCGGCATGGCGCGTATCGATCGCGATGTGCCGCCTTATATGACGGTTGAGGGCAATCCTTCAAGAGTGCGAGCGCTGAACTTGATTGGGTTGCAGCGATCGGGCTTGGCAGATGAGCATCAAGGGCAGACGATGCAGTTGTTAAAGAAAGCGTTTCGGTTGATTTACCGCTCAGGCTTGACGCTGAATGACGCGATCGAACAGCTAGAATTACTGCCCGAAAACCTGCATTTGCAGCACCTCCATCAATTTATTCGTCAGTCTCTCATGCCCGGAAGACGAGGGCTGACACCGGGGAGAAGAATCAAGGATGAAGGATAACTCGCTTCAGGGCACACGGCACTTTCGGGTTTTTATCAGCACCGGAGAAGTGTCAGGTGATCTTCAGGGAGCGTTGCTGATCAAGGCATTGCAGCGACGCGCAGCAGATTTGGGCATTGAGTTAGAAATTTTGGCGCTGGGCGGCGATCGTATGGAGGAAGCCGGAGCAAAACTGCTCGGACACACCAGCGCGATCGGCTCGATGGGATTGGTCGAATCGTTGCCCTATGTGCTACCGACGCTCAAAGTTCAGCGACAGGCAAAGCAATATCTTAGACAACATCCGCCCGATGTCGTGGTGTTGATTGACTACATGACTCCTAATGTGGCGTTTTGTAGTTATTTCCCCAAGCATTTGCCCCACGTGCCTGTTGTATATTTCATTGCGCCTCAAGAGTGGGTGTGGTCAACGAGTTCGTTCAACACCGATCGCATCATTGCAGCGACCCGCAAAATTTTGGCGATTTTTCAAGAAGAAGCGAACTATTTCAAACGTAAAGGCGGAGAAGTTGTTTGGGTAGGGCATCCCTTAGTCGATCGAGTGCAGGCGGCTCC
>Ga0209724_1000937_pt1 | contig 27443 bp, 17 predicted proteins | sample grotaG_FD_184143 | JGI IMG/M metagenome (GOLD analysis project Ga0209724, IMG submission 184143) | Glacier valley bacterial and archeal communities from Borup Fiord, Nunavut, Canada, to study Microbial Dark Matter (Phase II) -... | ecosystem: Environmental > Aquatic > Freshwater > Ice > Glacier ...
TCCTTAATTGCATCTTTGAATTTACTTTCTTTCCCAAAAGCAATTGCTTTGGTGCAGGAATATATTAGGTTACTTCGTTTATAATTCGAATCTATTTCCTTCAGTTTTTCCAATAATTTGCTATCAAGCCTAGAGCCATTTAATTCTGCTTTCATTGCATTTGAAGTAATATTAAGTCTCGAAAGAGTATATACTTTTTCATTACCGCATTTAATTTTCGCAGCACTTAACGCCAATGTCATATCTCCAATAAATATAACTGGCTTTGAAATAGAGATATTCCTAAATTTTACTTGACTGATATCCTTTCGAACATAGTTAAGAATGTCAATTATTTCATTACTACTCCTTCGGTTTTCATTTAAAATGTATTCATTGATATTCGGTAATGAAAATGTTTGGAATTGAGTATAATCAGCTCCTTGAAACTTATATATAGATTGTGCTACATCTCCTATGACACCAATTTTACTCTCTTGTAATCCCAGTTTTTTAAATATTTCAACTTGGATAGGATTACTATCTTGAAATTCATCTATGAATATGTAAGGAAATTTTGCATTCAAAATATTAATTACAAATGGAAATTTATTTACAATTTGAAAACTAAAAAACAGAACATCGTCATGATGAATCAACCCTTTTTCCCACATCATTTTTTTGTATTCGAAGTAAGAATCATTTTTAATGGGATACCTCCCAGCAAGAAACGGATAATCTGTTTTGACTTTCAATTCGCCATTTTCAAGTTTCCACTTTAGTTTAGCGAAAGCCTCAACCACAATGTTGTCATCTTTAATTCTTTGCTGACCCGTGCGGCTTTTCCATTCATTCAAAAAAGTATAGTTTGACAATACTATATCATCGTGACCATCCATTTCAGCCACATTTAATCCAAATTCCGTTGCAATAAATGAAACATAGGGCTTGACTATGTTTTTGTAGAAAAAGCTATGAATTGTTGAGACCTCTACTTGTTCTGAAGAAGTGCCAAGTCGTTTCAGTATTGTTTCAACAGCTATATTTGTATAAGTGATGCATGCAATTTTTCTTGTTCGGAAAAGCCTGTCCGAATTATGCAGTACGTTTTTAATGTGATTTACTAACCAATATGTTTTACCAGCACCGGGTCCGGCAGACACTTTGAAGTGGCTTTCAATATCAGAGATAATTGCGTCAGAATTTATCGTAATTATTGGCATATTTCTTCAATTGCAGATTTTATATAGGCTGGAACAATAAATTCTTTAAAGTCAGCAGTTCCTTTTTTAGCCAAGTTTTCTTGAAGTACATAACAAAGTTCTAATGCGTTTTCGCCTTTTCCGACTGAATTTAGGTATCTAGAAGCTATAATTGCTTTCTTTTTTTCATCATCAGACAAACTAGTATTTGCATTTATACTTTCTATTATTCTTTGATTCTCTTTACTCTTGCTTAACCTTTTAAATAAATCTTGTGAAGTTTTTCCTGGTATATTATAGAGTGTCATCAAATCTTTGATTTCATCCGAATTACTTATAGAGTCAGTAAGTAAGATTTCAAGAGTAGGATTACTGATTAAGATTTCATATTCAAATGTTTTCCCATTCTCAATTGGCTGACTATAAAAGGTAATGTTTGGATGGCTACCTGTCGGATATAAATCTGCATTAGGATTTGTTTGGTAATCAAATTTTGCCATATCTTGGTTAAATTCAAAGGGGTAACACTTTTTGAACTTGCTATCGGGTTTTTCTTTGCTTTCAGGGTCTCTATCTGTTAAACAAATTACTTTCTTTGGAATGGTGAATTCTTTTAAGCTATCAAATAAGTATAGAAAATGGTTAAAGTATCGTCCCCCAACATTTATTACCGCAATATGATTATCTTCTAATGACTTACCTAAATAGTTTGCGAAAATTGATAGTAAAAGTTGCTCCGCAATACCTTCAACAAAAAGTACTTTTTGAGCAAAAAGCATGTCAGATTTTGTAGCATCTAAAAAACGTTGAACGTATTTTTTGCTCTTAAAATTTTCCGTTCCGTCTCCGTTACAAAAAACCTTTTTAGGATATCCAACATTAGTTTCTCCGCCTTCATTATGTAAGCATATTATTTCATCCATTGATACAGCTGAAGTTATGTGAGTTGAATGAGTTGTTACAAATATTTGGCGAACTTTTTTTTCTTTCATGTTTTTATTGAGAAATTTCAAGAACTTATATTGCATTGCAGGATGAAGATGTGCTTCTGGCTCTTCAATTGCGAGGGTAGTGAAGACTTTTGCATTTGCATCCAAGTAATCTACATCTGCATTGACTTGCATTTTTGCCAATAAAAGAGACATAAATATTAAGTTATTATATCCAAGTCCATTATGAGTTGCTGGGATTTTAATACCTGATTCATATTGTACAATTAGCTTTAAGACTGAATACATTTCATTTTCAGAAACACTTCCTTCAAAGTTGGGTGTTGCTTTATTAAATGATGCTCCAGTGTTTTTAGCATAAGATAGAATCTCCTTTTTTCCTGCTTCAATTCTGACACTTAGTTCTTGAATCAATACATCAGCTTTATCTGAAAAAAGTATTTTCTTGTCTTTTATTTCTTGATGCTTTTGGTCGGTTGATTTTGCTACATCTATTTTAATTTCATAGTCCATGAAAAAATCGAAGACTTCCTTAAGGAGAGTATTTCTACCAGTCAGCATATCTCTTTCAACATCTCTAATTGCATCCAAAAATTGAAAGTCAAATTTTTGCAATGATTCATTATCGGCAATAGCTTGATTTATTGGGTTTCCTCCCCATATTTTATATGTATAGAATCTTATAAAATCATTTTTGATTAACTTCCAAGCTTTATCCATAGCATTAGCATCATCATCTGCTATTAAAGCCATCTCTTTAAGGTATACTTCTTGTTTTTTCTCTGGTAAAAAGAATTCATAGGTTAAAAGAGCTTCATAATTGCTATCAAGTTTTATCAACCAGTTAGAGATTGTAACTAAATCATCTGGTTCTTCTTCTTTACCTTTATTAATAGAGACTGCAATACTAATTTTAGGTGAATTTGCTTTTAATTCAGCAATTGTAACTCTCTTATTAAAATCGTCTATTTCTAACCTTTTTGGTTTTTGGTTGTCTATTACCAAGGATAACGCTCTAATCAAATTTGTTTTTCCTGCATTATTATGACCAATGATTACATTGACTCCGTCATTGAATTCTATTTCTTTTTCTTTAAAGTTTCTGAAATTACTAATCTGAATTTTTGAAATATACATATTCAATGATTTTTATGGGTAGTCTGTTTGTTAATATAGCCTACAACTAATAAATAGCGGCATGTTTATAGTACTTTTTAAATATTTGTATTGCCCATCAAATCTACACATTCTCCTTTTCAATAAACAATAAAATTCTAATTGTTTTCTAATTTCCCATAAAAAAACTATATCATCACTTGATATGGGCTGTTTTCCAATTATTATTGAGTGCAATTTGGATGCTTACATAAGGATAGATTACCTCAAACCATAAATGTGTTTCTACTTCGTGAGGTATTCTGTTGTGAATTTGAGGATTGATTGCAAAAATGCATAATTTTTTGTGAAATCAATGATTGTTTTTTATCGACATAAGAGTTATTGATTCTATAGTTTCTAAACCTTATAATAAACATGAAGGGAAGAGTTAGTAAGCCTTTTTATAAAAATCTGATGATTCAACCTGCAATCTGCTAGCACATTAAATAAAAAGTTTCCTTCCCTCGGATAATTTTTCAATCTCCGGGGAGGGAAACTATCACCATTTAGTACCAAATCTTTGATCCTATCTAGTCATTGTTCTGGGCTATTTTTATCACCAACATCGAGAGCGAGGTTTGGAACCCTGGGGAAATACTTTGATTATCAGTATGAATATGCATGAAGTTAACGCCAATCCGAGGACTCGGGACAGCATGACGCTCTCCTCATTTATTTTGCCAAACCCAATGCGAGATATGATCCTTGACACGACACTACATTTCTGCATTACGGGATTCGGAAAGAAAATACCAGCATAATTGAAACCCTTTGCACTGAGCATAAACTGGAGTTTGACTGGGGAAGATGGGATGGTGGCCGAATTGGCACAATACATTCAAAAGCACCATCCCGAGATTAAAGGGTTCGACAAATTCAACATTTACAGAATGTGCCGGTTTTATCAAGCATACAAAAATTCTCCAGTTGTAGCGCAAGTGGTGCAACAATTGCAAAATACTGTTAATAAGGATAAAACAATTGTGGCACCAGTGGTGCCACAATTACAACAATTCGATGAGAGTAACTTAATCGATATTCGTAACACGGCATTGACACAAATTAGCTGGTCACATCATTTAATCATTTTTGGACGATGCAAAACTCATGAAGAACGTGAGTTTTATATCCGACTTTGTATCAGGCGATCTTCAACCTGAACGGCTAATTGGGTTGTAAGGTTCTTTCATCCTTATAGGTATTAAAATAAACGCACGGCTCGTGGCGCACCTGATTTTACTGATCGAACAGATTTACACTGATCTTTTTACACTCTTTTTTAAAGATCAGTGTAAATCCGTTTGATCAGTAAAATCAGTGTTCCCCTTTTTTTTCTTCTTTTTCCTTTACATCAATGTTCCTCTTCTTTTGCGTAAGGTGAGTTAAAATTGAAAAGGTTGAAATAAGTATTTTTTCAAAAAAAACCATTTCCAATTGTAACGATTCTATTTGCCAAACGTCTTATTGAATTGTAAAATAAGTTCAAAAACGGAAAAACCGAATGATGCGAAGATTTTATTTACCGGTATTTAAAAGTGTTTTAATGCCCATAAAAGAGCAATTTAACCTTCTTACGGGATAAAATCAGCTATTCATCGAAAAATTTGAGAAGCATAAAGTAATTATTACGAATTTTGATTCGCACATTAGCAGAAAGCATAGCCATGATTAAATTACACAACATTCACAAATCCTATGAAATGGGAAGCAACAGTCTCCATGTTCTAAAAGGCATCGACCTTACTATCGAACAGGGAGACTTTGTTTCTATCATGGGGTCCTCGGGTTCTGGAAAGTCAACTCTTCTGAACATTTTGGGGATGCTCGATAATTATGACAAGGGAACATACCACCTGGCCGGTAATTTGATTGCCAATCTGAGTGAGAAGAAAGCCGCCAAATACCGCAACGAAATGGTGGGTTTTGTATTTCAATCGTTTAACCTGATCTCCTTTAAGAATGCCATGGAAAACGTGGCCCTTCCACTCTACTATCAAGATGTTCCACGTAAAAAGCGTAATCTGATTGCCATGGAATACCTCGATAAACTGGGATTGAAAGAATGGGCCAATCACATGCCCAATGAGATGTCGGGAGGACAAAAACAGCGTGTAGCCATTGCCCGTGCCTTAATCTCGCAACCAAAGATTATCCTGGCCGATGAACCAACAGGAGCCCTTGACACCACTAATTCGTACGAGGTGATGGAAATTCTGAAAGAAATCAATGCCACTGGAATTACAGTGATCATTGTGACTCATGAACACGATATTGCTGCTATGACGCGCCAGATTATCAGGCTAAATGATGGAGTGATCCATGAAATTATCAGCAACGGTGAGCTGAAGCAGTTTAAGAAAGAAACCATCAAGGAAATGGAAACAGCCTAATTTTCAAGCCATGTTTGATATCGATAAATGGCAGGAAATTTTTGCCACCATCAAAAAGAATAAAATGCGCACATTTCTCACAGGCTTTTCAGTGGCCTGGGGAATTTTTATGCTCATGATCCTTTTAGGTTCAGGAAATGGCCTGAGTAACGGAGTAGCAGCCAATTTTATGAACGATGCCGTTAATTCCATGTGGATATGGACTGGTGAAACCACCATTCCCTATCAGGGGATGAAATCAGGAAGAAGTATTCAGTTTCACAATGAAGATCAGGATATTGTAAAGAAAGTTTCGGGAGTCGGAGTATCATCCGGACGTTATTTTATGGGCAATACCCGATATTCCTACGCGAAGGAATCAGGCGAATATACAACTGTTACCTGCCAGCCGGAGTTACAAGAAATTGAAAATATGGTCATTACCGAAGGTCGGTTTATTAATCAGCTTGATCTGCTTCAAAAACGTAAAGTAATAGTAATTGGAACAGACATCAAGACCGCCCTTTTTAAAGACTCAACAGCCATAGGCGAGTATATTAAAATCAACAATGTTCCATTTAAAGTAGTAGGAATCTGTACAGAACCCGGTTCGACCAATACCCGTGAAGGATATATTCCTGTTTCAACAGCCCAGATGATTTTTAACGGGTCCAACCAATTGCATAACCTGGCCTTGACTATCAATGCAGAAACACTTGAAGAAAGCCAGGTCATTGAGGAGCAGGTTAGGATGGTGCTTTCACGAAAACACAAATTTGATCCAAAAGATGAGGGAGCAATTAACCTGCGTAATAAGCTGGAAGCCTATATTCAAACTATGAGAATATTTCAGGCCATTAAAATATTCATCTGGATTATAGGAATTGGAACTTTAATTGCCGGGATTGTGGGTGTAAGCAATATCATGTTAATTGTAGTGAAAGAACGAACCAAAGAAATTGGCATCCGTAAAGCCATCGGAGCCAGTCCGGCATCGGTTATCAGTTTAATTTTACTTGAATCGATCATGATAACAACCATTGCCGGATACATTGGCCTTGTTCTGGGCACTGGTCTGATGGAATTAGTCAACTATTTCATGGTTAAGTCAGCCGGCCCTGTAGCCGATCCTCAAGGAAGTATTTTTATGAATCCTACTGTCGATTTTAATATTGCCATTTCAGCAACACTTCTGTTAATTGTTGCAGGAGCCATTGCCGGGTATATTCCAGCAAAACGTGCTGCAAGCATCAAACCCATTGTTGCACTGCGCGACGAATAAAATTAAGGAGACACATCTATGTTTGATTTAGACCTTTGGACTGAAATAATGAGTGCCTTGAAGAAGAATCGCCTTCGTAGTTTTATGACTGCCTTTGGTGTATTCTGGGGAATTTTTATGCTGATCATCATGTCGGGGGCTGGGAAAGCACTCGAGAACGGAATTATGGACGGGGTCAGAGCTTTCGCCTCCAACTCAGCTTTCTTCTGGACTGAAAGAACCAGCGTCCCTTATAAAGGGTTTCAGCGCGGACGGCAATGGAATTATGAGAATAATGATATTCAGTATATCCGCAATAATGTAAAGGAAGTTGAATACCTGTCTCCCCGGTTGTTTGGATTTCAACAAAAAGGCGATAATACCATCCGTGGCGAACGAACAGGAGCATTCCAAATGTTCGGTGACTATCCCGACTACTTCAAAATTGATCAATGGACGCCCATTAAAGGAAGGTTAATCAATGAAATTGATATCCGTCAGGAGAGAAAAGTATGCGTCATCGGCGAACGAGTGGTTGAAGTGATGTTTGCCAAAGATGAAAACCCCATTGGAGAGTATCTTAAAATTAGCGGGGTGTATTTCCAGGTGGTAGGGGTTATTCATCCTGAAACACGCATCAATATTGGAGGGGGGAAGAAGGAAGAGACCATTATTATTCCTTTCTCTACCATGCAGACAGCTTACAATTATGGAGATGTGGTTCATTTTTTCTCTGTCACCTCCCAAAAAGGATATAAAGTAAGCGATTTGGAAGAGAAACTTAAAAGGATACTTAAAGAGCGGCACAAAGTTGCACCGGAGGATCTTCAGGCTATTGGATCGTTCAATATAGAAAAGGAATTTGTAAAATTTTCATCCTTATTTTTAGGTATTCAGATACTGATTTGGATTGTGGGTATCGGCACACTTCTGGCGGGTGTAATTGGAGTAAGCAATATCATGTTGGTCATCATCAAAGAACGCACCAAGGAAATTGGCATTCAGCGAGCCATTGGAGCCACTCCGGCAACGGTCATCAAACACATTGTAGCCGAAAGTGTATTCCTGACAGTAATGGCTGGATACATCGGTTTGTCGCTGGGTGTGGGTGTGCTTGAAATATTGAACCGCATATTACAATCTGCAGGCGATACAATGTTTTTCAGAAACCCGGAAGTGAATCTGACCATGGCTCTTTCAGCCCTTGGCGTACTTGTTATTGCAGGAGTTATTGCCGGATTGATTCCTGCAAAAAGAGCAGTCAGTATTAAACCAATAGATGCTATCAGGGACGGAGGATAAAAGAAGTTAGAAGTTAGAAGTCAGAAAATAGAAAACAGAAAACAGAAACATATAAAAAGCACCATCATGAAAAGAATTTTTAGAATCCTGGGAATTGTAATCCTGGTAGGAATTTTCGGAGGAACCATTTACTTTCTCTATACCAAATCGAAGAAGGCACCCGAAGAATTTGAAACCAAAGCACCGTTTGTAAGCAACGTAATTCGCAAAACAGTGGCTACCGGATCCATCGTGCCCCGAAAAGAAATTGAAATCGTTCCTCAGGTTTCCGGTATTATCGACGAGTTGTACATTGTGGCGGGTGACTTTGTAAAAAAGGACCAGGTGATTGCCAAAATCAAGATCATTCCTGATATGGTAAACCTTAACAATGCTGAGAACCGCATGAACCGTGCAAAATTAAGTTCAGACGATTCCAAAATAGATTACGATCGTCAACAAAAACTGTATGACCAGAAAGTTATTTCCTATGAAGAATACAAAAGAGCCAAGGTAAGCTTTGATGCATCGAGGGAGGAATTATCGGCCGCTGAAAATAATCTGGATTTAATTAAAAATGGTGTAACAAAAAGAGTACAAACAGCTACTAATACGCTTGTTCGTTCAACCGTAAACGGAATGGTGCTGGATGTCCCTATTAAAGAAGGAAATTCGGTTATTCAATCGAACACCTTTAACAATGGAACAACCATTGCAACAGTGGCCGATATGAAGGATATGATTTTCAAAGGCAAAGTAGATGAGACAGAAGTGGGCAAAATCAAGGAAGGCATGAACATCGAACTGGAAATCGGGGCCATTGAAAAAGATAAATTCGGAGCTATCCTCGAATACATTGCCCCCAAAGGGAAAGAAGAAAATGGCGCCATTCAGTTTGAGATAAAAGCCACTGTGGTACTGAAAGAAAATCAGTTTATCAGGGCAGGTTACAGTGCCAATGCCAACATCGTTCTTGAGAAAAAAGACAGCGTTCTTGTAATTCCTGAAGGAATGCTCAAATTTGAAAAAGACTCTTCGTATGTTGAAGTGGAAACTGCCACTCCACAAACGTTTGAAAAACGGATGGTTAAAACGGGAATCTCTGATGGAATCAACATAGAGGTAACCAAAGGCCTGGCGAAAACAGATAAAGTGAAAGGCGAAAAGATTGATCCCAAGAAAGTGAAAGAAGAAGAAGAAAAGAAGAAAGCATAAAAAAGTTCAAACCTGATCCTGAGGACTCGGGGTGAGGTTTCAGAAAAAATAGAATTAAAAATAAAATTAAAAATATACGAATGAAACGAATGTACAGTCTCATTGCAGCAGCTTTAATGCTTGTCATTTTTACAAGCGCTCAAGGACAGGAAACATGGTCGTTACAGAAATGTATAGATTATGCGCTTAAAAATAATATACAGATCAAAACCCAAACGCTGAATGCGGAATACTATAACAATCAACGCCAACAGGCAAAGTATAATCGGTTGCCCAATCTGAATGCCAATTTTCAAAACAATATGAATTACGGCAGAACACTTGGATCTGAAAATACTTATCTGGATATCAATTCTAATTCAAGTTCAGGTAGTTTAAGTACAAATGTTACATTATGGAACGGTTTTGTCTTGACTAATTCTATCAAAATGGCAGAAATGGATTTACGAGCCAGTCTGGAAGATATGCGCAAGGCGAAAGATGATATGATGCTTAACATTGCTGCATCCTATCTTGAAATACTTTTTGCCGATGAATTGGTGATCGTATCCGAAGATGTGTTAAAAATAACACAGCTTCAGATTGACAGGACCGGGAAATTGGTAGAAGCAGGAAGCCTTGCAAAAGGTAGCTTGCTTGAAATCGAAGCTCAATTTGCACGTGAAGAGTTGAATGTGATAAACGCCCAAAACAGATCTCAACTGGCTTATCTGAATTTATACCAGTTTTTGGAATTGCCATCGACAGAAAGTTTTAAGATTGAAAAACCGGTACTTCCTGAAATAGGGGCCAACATTTCCATGATCAATTCGATGGATGTATTCAGGAAAGCCGTTGAAAACAAACCTGCTATTAAAGGGGCTGAATTTAAACTTGAAAGTGCCCGCAACCAGTTAAAAATTGCCAAAGGAAACTTATTGCCTTCCCTTACATTGGGAGGCAACTATTATAATTTGTATAACAATAAATACTTTTATCCTGATACAAGAGACCAGTTTGGAGCTATAATTGCTCTGGGAGAAGTAATTCCATTTAGAGACCAGTTTAAAAGCAACCAGCGGTATGGTTTTGGGGCAACTCTTAGTATCCCTATTTTCAACCGTTATCAGGCACAAACGCAGGTAAAGAATTCGCAGATTCAGGTGGAGACTTCTGAGTTACAGTTACAAAGCACCAAGAACCTTCTACGTAAAGACATTGAACAGGCCTATACAAGTGCCCTTGCAGCCTACAAAAGGTATATAGCCAACCAAAAAGCGGTTGTTTCATCCACAGAAGCATTCCGATATACTGAAGAAAAATTCAATGTAGGAATGATCAATTCGGTGGAGTATAACCAGACCAAAAACAATCTTACTACCGCTCAGAGCGATTTGCTTCAGGCCAAGTATGAATATATTTTCAGAACCAAAATCCTTGATTTCTATAATGGTCAACCTATTGAACTTTAGTAAGTCACAATATATTTAACTCATCATACAAGTATTATAAATAAACCCGTCAGTAACTACTGACGGGTTTATTTATGCAGAATTAAAGTGATCTCCTTTTGTTAAAATCTGCATAAAATTTGTTTTTTTACCTGAATCAAAATTTCTAAACACATTTCATTATCTTTGCACCACAATAATAATAAATCCAAAATGGACGATTATCATTCGACACAGCTATTTAAGTTATTAATCCGGTAAACAGAGCAGTTCATAGTCTCTGTTTGTCGTAAAACGGAGAAACTATGATTACTTATTGGGAAACCGGTAATTCCTTTACACGTCTGAATGAATTCCAGCCAAATTGCTGGATCAATTCCCAGGAACTTACCAACGAAGAAGTAGAAATCTTAATTAATGAGTACAATGTCCCCCGGGATTTTGTAATGGACGTTTTGGATATCGATGAACGATCGCGCATCGAGTTAGATGAAAATAAAGTGCTCATTATCCTTCGTGTTCCGCTCAACAATCAAAATAACGGTATTCCTTTTATTACCGTCCCTTTAGGAATAATTGTGTCCGGCAATCAAATGATTACGATCTGTTCCCGGCGGACAGAAATCATCCCCTCACTCATTAAAGCGGTCAACGAGAACAAGATCACCGTCAGCAATCAATTCGACTATGTTTTGCGCATTTTCCTCATCTCAGCAGTATGGTTTCTTCAATTTCTGAAAGAGATTAACGTACAGACGGCCCTGATTGAAAAGGATTTGGAAAATGCTACCAAAAATAAGGAATTGCACCGTTTGCTGCACATGGAGAAATGCCTGGTTTTCTTTATCACTTCATTAAAATCGAATGAAATGGTGTTGGCAAAGATGCGTAACGGCCGAAACATGAAGGGTATTGAACATGATGAAGACCTGATGGAGGATGTTACCATTGAAACCAAACAGGCCCTTGAAATGGCCAATGTCTACAGTGATATTCAGAGCGGAATGATGGATGCCTTTGCATCGATTATCTCCAACAATCTGAATGTGATTATGAAGCAACTCACTGCAGTAACCATTCTATTGATGATTCCTACTTTGGTAGCCAGTTTATTCGGAATGAACGTACCTAACAGCTTCGAGAATTCGCCTTTTGCTTTTGGCTACGTCATTGCAATATCAATTAGTTTATCGTTGGTAGGAATATTATTATTCAAATGGAAAAACTGGTTCTAAGTTCTGAATGACAGAAGGCAAAATGGATTTGACAATGAATGTTTTATCTATATAACCTGAATGCTATAGGAAATGGGTACTATTTCCATAAATATTAATCTTTCCAAAAGCTCACTTTGGAGTTTACATACCCTCTAATTTTAAAGTCCTGATATTGGTTTGTTATTACTACAAACCAATATCAGGACTTTATACTCGACCTGACTATTAACTCCAGCTTGTCTGAATCCGGCTACCTGTTTCTTCATTATTTTCAACGCGCAAATGGGTATCAATCTCTTGCTGCATTTCCTCAACATGGGAAATAACTCCAACGATCCGGTTTTCCTTGCGAAGCGATTTGAGGGTATCGAAAACAACGGATAACGCATCTTTGTCCAAAGAACCAAACCCTTCATCTAAAAAAAAGAAGTTTTGATTTGAATCAGTAATCTTCTGTATATTGTCAGCCAAAGACAAGGCCAGGGACAATGCAGCCTGGAAAGTTTGTCCTCCTGAAAGCGTTTTCACGCTGCGCAGCTTTCCCCCATTGAGGAAATCACGCACCTGAAAACTATTGTCCTCCGTAATTTCCAGGCTTAGCTTTTGGCGGGTAAGCTGGAAGAAACGGTCATTGGCAGCAATGCACAAATTCTGTAAATACACGGATGAGATGTAGTTCACAAAGCCACTTGCTTTGAAAAGTGATTTGATCAGCCGGATGTTTTCACCCCTCAACTCAATATTATCCAAAGTTTTTTGCAGCGCTGCCTGATTTTCTAAATCAATTTTCAACTTCTTGAGCAATTCGAATAATTTCCCAAATGTTTGATTTTTCTGATTCAGCGTTTCATTGATAGTAACGATTTCCCCCAGAAGTAACTGATGTGCTTGGCTATCATAGGTACGACCGGCTATTTCACTTAGTAACTGCACCTCCTGGCTTTGCAACAATGCCAGTTGTTGCCTGAAATCAGTTAGTTTTTGTTTCTGAAATTCAAGGTTCATCTCCTGAGCCAAAATCCTTTTTACTTCTTCCTGGGTTTCATAACCTGCCTTCATCAATTGCGTTGAAAGTTGTTTTTGCAATTCTGCATAGGCCTGCTGTTCATACAAAAGTTCCTTTTGGTTAGCTTCCAGGCTTCCGCCCAACATATCTTTTGTTTTCCGTAGTTCGTTGAGTTGGTTGCTCAGATGAGTAAACTGTTTTTCCAAATAGGTATGTTTTTGAATCAGAGTAAGCTTCTCACTTTCAATTTCAACTGAATTTTTGATACAATATTCATCGATATTCACCAATAGAATTAGTTCAGTAAGTGTTTTAATTTCAGTATGGCTAATAGTGAGGGCTGTTTTAATCTTATCTATTTCAACTTGAAACTTATCTTTGTTCAGCATCTCCTGATCCATTTGAGCCACCAGTTTGGCAACCTTTTCTTCATTCTGATTCAAAAACTTCTGAATAGTTTCAGCCAAAGCAAATGCCTGGCTTACACTTGCTTCATCTTTGAACGCATCCCACTGAAAAAGAATGGCATGGCTTTGCATTTTTGCCTCCAGCATCTTCCATTTTGCTGTCAACCCTTCAATGTGTGAAAAATTAAATTTCAATTGATTGGAAGAATCAACAAGCTGACTGATATTTTCATTGGCCCAAACGATCTGCTTTTCCAGGTTCGCTTTCGATTTACGAGCTTTTAATATAGCCTCTGCCACACTTGCAGCGCTCAAGACCACAGGATGTTGCAATGAACCACAAAGGGGGCAAGCTTCACCATCGTGCAGGTTCACCGCGTACTCTTCAAGTTTAGCCTGCACCCGATAATGCTCTATTTCTCTATCAATTTCAGAAATTTGTTGCCTTAATTGTTCAATCTGAACTTTGAGAAACACAGTTGCATCCGCAATATTCGCTTCATCTTGAAGGTTTAAAAATACCGGATCTTTAAAACAAGTCTTTACCCCTTCATTAATTCTGTCTATTTCTTTTTCATATTTCTGAATTTCAAGCTTTGAAAATTCAAGCTGCTGAAGTAGATTGTTATTCTCAACATGCCATGTTTTAACCTTCGAGAGCATAGCAAAATCAGGAAGTTTTGTCTTTTCTACTATAAGCAATAGCGTCAACTTTTCCTTTTCCTTTTTCAAATCATCTAACTTTGCAATGGTTTTATCCAAAATCAACTTCCCATTTTTAATCCGGTCTTGATCAGATAAAATGATTGCTGACAAAACATTCAGCCGGGCCATTTTCACCAACTCATCGGCTTTCTGTTTAAGTAAGTCGCGACTGTCATAGTCGGTTTTCAATTCAGCAAAAGTCGTTTCTGCCAAAGCAATCTCTTTTTGTGACTTCTTCAGGCCAATGGTTTCATTATTAATGTGGATGGTTTTCTGATTGATCTTTTGGTTACTCAAAGTCAAGGCGTCGAGCAAACTTTTAAACTGTATAAGGCATCGTTCATAATTATGGATGGTAGTTTCCAGAGCAGCAAATTCAGGCTCACGGCTTTTCATCTGTGTCAATTGATGCTGCGTATCGGTCATTTTTCTCACCACTTGCTGCAACTGCTTCAATTCAGCCTCTTTCTTTTGATTTTCCGCAATTGCTTTGCCAAGTTGAGCAATTTCCTCCGTCGCCTGCTGAAGCTGTTCTTCATACTGTTTTACCTGCTCCCTGTCAATGGGGCCGAGCTGCTGTAGTTGCCCTTGTAGGTTTTGCTTTTGCGCGTTGTTTTTCGATTCCAGGGAAGTCACTTTGTAGAAAAGCTCAAAACGTTCCAGGTTAAACAGTTCCTTCATCATTTGGGTACGGTCTTTATTTCCCAATTGCAGGAACTCCTGAAATTGCCCCTGCGGAATGATGATGGTACGTTTGAAGTTATCGTAACTCAGGCCAATGGCCTTTCCCAAAGCATCGGGTTCAATGGGAATCCAACTGTCATTTTCTTTACGGTAAGCTGTGCGGTCTAATGTTTTGACTTCTTCAAACTTTCTACCGTTGCGTTTGCCTTTCACCACCGCCTGATAAGCCGTTTGCTCCTTCCCTGTTTCGAAGATAAACTCGATCAGCAAATCATTCGATTTCAGGTTCATCATGTTATAATTGCGGTTATCGCCCGATAGGTTGAGCCGATCGGTTTTACCGTAAATAGCAAAAGTAATGGCTTCCAGGATACTGGATTTCCCGCTTCCTACAGAACCAAATATTCCAAACAGGTTGGCCTCTGTAAGTTTGGTAAAGTCAATAATTTGCTTCTCCTGATAGGAGTATAAACCTTGTATGATGAGTTTTATTGGTATCATAATTGCATCTTCATCAGTATGTTATACTTTATTCTTCGTTCTCGGCTAAAAGTTCAGTAAACAGTGCCATCAATTCCGCATTGGGTGCCTGCCCTTTGGCGTGCTTGAAATAATCGGCGAAGAGCTCTTCCATATTTTTACTCAAATCAATGCTTTTTTTACTGCCTGAAGATATTCCGACAGCATTTTTCACTTCGGGAATAATCGTCACAATGCCATTGTGGGCGCCCCCCAACCGCTTCCTTTCATGAGCCGTCAGATACGTTTCGGTCACCATCGTGAGTTCAACCAAACAGGTTGGATTTTCTGAAAGCCATTCCAGTGCCTCTTCAATCCCTTCAGCCCGTTTGCGCAGCAACTTTCTACCTTTGGTTAGTTCAACCTCTTGCACATGAGCTTCTTCGCCAGGTTTAGCATCAATCAGGAGCACATATTTTTTCTGGTTGGCTTCTGCAAAACTATACGACAAAGGACTGCCGCTGTAATGTATTGGACAAGGCACCAAGTCGATTTTATTCATACGGTGCAAATGCCCCAAAGCCGTGTATTGAATTTGAGTTGGAATATTTGAAGAATAAATAATTTGAGCACCACCAACATGCAGAATAGGCTTTTCATCTGCGGGCTCTTCCAACAGATCACCCCCTTTTTTCATCACAAATAAATGGGTGGCAAGTATATTTATTCCATTTTCATCACAATATTCTGTTGCCAGTTCTTTCCATTTATTCTGAAGTACAGTTCGTAGTTCTTCCTCACTATCTTCATGGCCCAGATAAGCCTTAAGGCGGAATTCGCTGGCGTAAGGAGTTAACAAAAGGCGCAAAGGTACAGGGGTTCCTGGAATTTGAAGTTCCAAGAAGCCTTCGCAGCTCTTAAGCACTTTCAGGCCTGATTCCAGTTCAAAAATAGGTACCACCGAATTGGGGAAGCCTGTAAAAATGATTCCGCATTCACGTGCCAGTGGATCAGGAGCCTCAATGCGGTCGGGCGAATCGTGGTTGCCGGCAATGGCAATTACAGGCCGCTTTGCGTTGTTCGTAAGTCGCTTTAAAGTTTTGTAGAACAAATCAACAGCCTCAGTGGGGGGATTGAATGTGTCGAACAAATCGCCCGCGACAATGACTGCATCAACCCGTTCACGGTCTGCAATATCGCAGATCTCCTGCAAGACCAATTGCTGCTCTTCAATTCTTGAAAAATCTTCGAGCCGTTTACCAAGGTGCCAATCAGAGGTATGGAGGAGTTTCATGTTGATTATTAGTAGGTAATTTTTAAGTGTGAATACATGATCTCAAAAATAACCATAATGAATTTGAAGCCTGCATAATTAGTTAGTTATTTTGACGAAGGTAATGATTTTACGGATCACATGACATTGTTGTGGGTAACGCATCCCGAGTACTCGGGATGCGTTACCCACAACAATGTCATGTGATCCAATTTTACCTTGCAAGAAGAAAGTTTAAGCAATCGAAACAATTTATATTAATTTAAAAAGGCCGCTGATTCAAATGTACAGCGGCCTTTGTCTATTTTTCCAAAAAAGCTATTGTTTCACTTCCCAGCAACAACGTACCGGTGAAGTAATTTTGCCTTCGGTTTTTAATACATTCATGGCTTTCTCAACCAACTTTTTATCCAATCCTGATAATTCTGCAATTTCACCAGCTTTCAAAGGTTTACCGGCAGCAGTCATTACGGCTAAAACTTTTTCAACATTCATAATCTTATATTTATAAAATTGAAGCCGCAAGCTAAATAAAATTTGAATTAAAACCTGCCATCAACGATTTTCCAGTCCATTACTTTCCAAAAATCAGTAATGTAGGTCGCGCGGGCATTTTGTTTATCCAAATAATAAGCATGTTCCCAAACATCGCAGGTTAAAAGCGGAGTCAATCCATCGCGCACCGGACATCCGGCATTGCTAGTCTGGAGGATGCTCAGTTTTCCGTCTGTATCTTTTACCAACCAGGCCCAACCCGAGCCAAACAGTGTCGTAGCGGCTTTGTTGAATGCTTCTTTAAAGGCATCGAACGAGCCAAAAGTGACGTGTATAGCAGCTTTCAACCGGCCTTCAGGCACTTCGGAAGGAGTTGGCGAAAATTGGTCGAAATAAAAAGTGTGGTTATACACCTGGGCAGCATTGTTGAAAATACCACCCTGTGCTTTTCTAATAATGGCTTCAAGCGTAGCATTTTCGAATTCAGTGCCCACGATCAGGTTATTGAGATTGGTCACATAAGCCAAATGGTGTTTGCCATAGTGAAAATCCATTGTTTTACTGCTGATGTAAGGTTCAAGGGCATCCTTTTCATAGGGCAATGCGGGTAATGTAAAACTCATTTTGGGTATTTTTAAGGTTAAACAATGATTTTTGTTTAACCTTAAAGATAACATAAATTAGAAGTAAAAGTTTTGTTAAATCTATAATATCGGTGTAATTTATAATAATTCTTAATAAGGATTTCCTCATCCCTTTTATTTTGAAAGAAAAGAAATAAGTAAACTTCTTGATCACAGGTATTTAATTCAATACACCCAAAGATTAAAACGGATTGACCAAACTCCGGTTCCACTACCTATAAAAAGAAAAAAGAACGCTGATTAAACGGACCCCTATCACTCGTGATCAGTTCGATCAGTGTTCCTTTTTCTTAGCATTCTGAGGCAAGGTGAGTTATGAAAATGGAATTCATTAACCTGAGCCGTTCTATAGATTTTATCAGGCAAATTATTAAGTAGATAAGGTTTGGTTCCGGGGGTCATTGCCAAGTTACCAAGGTTGAAATAAAAAAAGGATGATTTTTAAAATCTATGATTACAACTGCCTTTAATGATGTATTTTACGCCTTCCTGTCTGCTTTTCAAAATAAGCAATCCATCTTGGATTTCGCCCTGGTCCCGATGTCTTCTACCTGTATGCTGTTTCTATCAGAAGATAGAAACAGCATACAGGTAGAAGACATCGGGAAATCAGTTTAAGGGAACCCTTAATATTCTTTTTTTTAGTGATCTTGCGTAAGGTGAGTTACCAAAAACAATAGCCGCCTTTATGGAAATTGAGGTGGCTATCTATAAAAAAACCGCCCGGAACCTCTGCTCCGGGCGGAAAAAACCAAAAATCAACTAACCTTTAAACCGCTTGGTAACTTCATCCCAATTAACCACGTTGAAAAAGGCTTCTACATAATCAGGCCGCCTGTTTTGATACTTTAGATAATATGCATGTTCCCACACATCCAATCCAAGTAAAGGAGTACCTTTTACCTCTGCCAGATCCATTAACGGGTTGTCCTGATTTGGAGTAGACGAAATTACCAAACCTTCACCCTGCTTTACCAGCCAAGCCCACCCAGACCCAAATCTGGTGAGTGCTGCTTTTGTAAAAGCATCTTTAAAATTTTCATAAGACCCAAAAGTGGTATTCATTATTTTCAACAAATCACCCTCTGGTTGTTTAGCCCCACCTGGAGCCATTATTTCCCAGAATAAATTGTGATTGTAAAAACCGCCCCCGTTGTTGCGGACTGCTACCTCCTGAGCCGATATATTGGCCAAAACTTCTTCAATGTTTTTCCCTTCAATGGCAGTGCCCTTTATAGCAGCATTCAAATTATTGGTATACGCTGCATGGTGTTTGTCATGGTGTATTTCCATTGTCTGTGCATCGATGGATGGTTCAAGTGCATCGAATGCGTAGGGTAAATTTTTTAATTCGAATGCCATGTTATTATTTATTAATAATAAGAAATAAAGAATGCTTAATCTTCAATACAAAAATAGCACCTATTTAGATTCTCTCCAAATAAGGAATCATTTATTTTCATCAAAGTTTTCTATTGCCCATAGATAAATTCAATGAAAGGTTGAGCCTACTCCAAAAAGTCTAATTTTATGTAAGAGTTTAAACTTTTCAAAGTAAAATAGACCTTTCGGAGTGGACTTAAGGTTTAATAGATGAAACTGCTTCCCCCAAGAAACTCCCTGATAAGTGATGTTGGCGGGATTTCCAAGTCGTCAATGGTTTTGAAATAGGATAGAAATTTCAGCAAGCGGTTACTTTCACTAAATTCTGCCTGGCTTTCAGTGACCGATTTAAGGAGAATTTCAGCATATTTTTTCAGCACTGCCAATTCGTAGACCAAGGCTGAGTTGAACATGACGTCGGCATTTTCCTGGTATGGAAAAATATTCTTGTCTTCGCCCGCACGCACGCTTGGCCAGCGACGAATTGTTTCCTGTGCCGAATAGTTACGGTATTTGCTGTCGCGTATTATTCTACGTATCAATCTGTTATCGGTTGTTGAAATATGATTTTGATCGTCAAAAGAAATTTGTGTTAAAGCCGATAAAAATATCTTATATGTATTCTCAGCTTTAATATGAGGTATCAGGTTGGGGTTCATGCCATGAATTCCTTCAACAATCAAAATGTTACCTGGATTAAGTTGCAAGAATTTGCCAGATGGAAGACGTTGACCCAAGGTGAAATTGAACACAGGCAATTCAATAATTTCATGATTAAAAAGTTGAATCAGGTGTTCATTAAAAAACTCAATATCAATGGCTTCAATGGCTTCAAAATCGTATTCACCAAAACTGTCTTTGGGTGTTTTATCCCTGTCAACAAAATAATCATCGAGAGAAATCATCAAAGGTTTCAAACCATTGACCGCCAATTGAACCATGAGCCGCTTACTAAAAGTTGTCTTTCCTGAGGCTGAAGGGCCTGCTATCAGTACGATTTTAATTTTGTCTTTGTGTTCATTAATTACATTGGCAATTTCGGCGATTTTCTTTTCATGCAATGCTTCCGATATTTTTATAATATCGCCAGCTTTGCCATTTAGAGTATTTTCATTTAAATCGGCCAGGTTGGCAACTTCCAAAATTTCAACCCAATCTTTGTGTTCCTGAAACACACCAAATAGTTTATCAAGCTTGACCAGAGGCTGAAGTTCACTGAATTTCCTTGGATTAGGGATCCTCAATAACAATCCTTCATAATATGGTATAAGATCGAAAACCTTCAGATAGCCAGTTGAAGGAAGCATATAACCATAAAAATAATTGGCCAGGATACCCAGAAAATATAAATAGGAAAACAAGTCACCTTGCTGTTCTATGAGCCGGGCTTTAAAAAACAAATTCTGCTTCCGGCAAATCTCCACAGCTTCGCCGCTTGGCAAACCAACCTTTTTAAAAGGAATATTTATTTCAATTAATTGTTGCATTTCATTCTTAATGGCAAAAATATCAGAATCGGTTATTGGCCTTTGTAAACCAACTAGTTCACAATAATAACCCCTGGATATGCCATGTATCACTTTTAACTTTACCTGTGGAAACACCTCATGAACAGCAGCATACAAAATAAAAAACAAAGAACGGGTATACATTCGCATTCCATCGGGGTGTGAATAATCGATGAATTCAACTTTCTTGGTTTTTACGAACACGAAGGAGAGTTCTTTTACCTTGTTATTGATTAATGCACCAAGAATAGGATTCTTCAATTTTACGTCAAAATCATCCTTAATTTCCATCAGGGTTACACCCAGCGGATAGGTTCTTTTGGTGTTGGTATTGACACAATAAATGTCGATTGTATTTGTAAGTCCCATGTTTAGTTAATAGATTGCACGGATTAAAGCGGATTACACGGATTGCTTCTACGACAATAATGCAATGTACCTTATTCCTTATTTATTATTTCTTTATTACTGATCATTTATTTCTTATTACTGATCACTGACCTTTTTCAATTCCTGCCTAAGGTACTGGGCTGTAAACGATTCTTTGTCTTTGATGATCTGTTCAGGCGTACCAAAGCATACTACTCGCCCACCCTCTTTTCCCCCTTCGGGGCCAATGTCGATGACATGGTCTGACACTTTTATCACATCCATGTTGTGTTCAATTACTACCACCGTATTGCCCTTGTTAACCAACTTATTAAGCACTTCCAAAAGCACCCTGATATCTTCAAAATGAAGTCCTGTAGTTGGTTCATCAAGAATATACATGGTTTGCCCGGTGTCCTTTTTTGCAAGTTCAGTGGCCAGTTTAACGCGTTGCGATTCACCACCTGAGAGGGTGGTAGACGATTGGCCCAAAGTAATGTATCCAAGTCCCACATCCTGAATGGTTTTCAGTTTATGGGAAATTGAAGGAATGTGTTCAAAGAACTCTACTCCCTGATTGATGGTCATATCCAGGACATCGCTGATGGATTTTCCTTTGTATCTCACCTCAAGGGTTTCGCGGTTATAACGGCGGCCATTGCAGGTATCGCACAGCACATACACATCGGGCAAAAAATTCATTTCAATTTGCTTCAACCCCCCACCCTGACAATTTTCACAGCGCCCGCCTTTCACGTTGAATGAAAAGCGCCCGGGCAAGTAGGCCCTGATCTTGGCCTCAGGCAATTGGGCAAATAAATTCCTGATATCAGAAAACACGCCCGTATAGGTAACCGGGTTGCTACGTGGAGTGCGGCCCAGAGGCGACTGATCGACCTGTACCACTTTATCAATTTGATCCAAGCCAATTATTTCCGAATACGGAAGCGGATCTTTAACCGATGAGTAAAAATGCTGGCTTAAAATAGGCTGCAAGGTAGAGTTGATCAAGCTGGATTTTCCACTTCCCGACACCCCCGTGATACAAATCAACTTTCCAAGTGGGAAATTGACTGATACATTTTTCAGGTTATTGCCTGTGCAACCATTTAGCGAAAGTATTTTGCCGTTTCCTTCTCTTCGTTTCTCAGGAACCTTGATCTGTGTTTCACCCAGCAGGTATTTTGAAGTGAGGGTTCCGGCAGTCAGTATTTGCTCAGGTGTACCGCAAGCCACTACCTGACCGCCATGAATACCGGCAAGTGGGCCCATATCAATCACATAATCGGCATTCATCATCATATCCTTATCGTGCTCCACGACAATCACCGAGTTTCCTGTATCGCGCAACTGTTCCAGGGAATGAATCAGCCGAAGGTTGTCACGGTGGTGTAACCCAATGCTTGGCTCATCGAGAATATAAAGCACATTTACCAGTTGCGAACCGATTTGCGTAGCCAGACGGATACGTTGCGTTTCACCACCCGACAAAGTCCGGGAAGTGCGGTCGAGTGACAAATATTTTAATCCTACATCCAGCAGAAAGCGAATCCGGTCACGGATTTCCTTGATCACTTCGGTGGCTATTTTTTGTTGCCGGTCACTGAGTCTATCTTCCAAATGATCTAGCCACAGGCTGAGTTCTGAAATGTCAAGATGAGCCAGTTCCGATATGTTTTTTCCATCGATACGGAAATAAAGCGATTCTTTTTTAAGCCTTTGTCCATGACATTCTGGGCAGGGAGTTTCGCGCACAAACTGGTTGGCCCATTTCTGAGCTTTCTGTGACGGATTATCATCCTTCTGCAAGTCGATGTATTTAATGACACCCTCGTAAGTCATCATGTAATTCATGGAAACTCCAAGAGGTGAATTCTTAAGTTTAATACGTTCATTGGTTCCAAAAAGAATGGCATTCAGTCCGTCTTCGGGAATATCTTTGATGGGTGTTTTCATTGTAAACCCAAACAGTTCGCCCAAGGCTTCAATTTGCCAGAAGACGAGGCTGTTTTTATAAGCCCCAAGTGGAGCAATCCCACCATTCGAAATACTCTTTGCATTGTCAGGGACTATTTTCTCCAGGTCTATTTCGCTGATCATCCCCAGCCCGTTGCATTTGGGGCAAGCTCCCTGTGGAGAGTTAAACGAAAAGTTATGCGGTGCCGGCTCATTGTAAGAAATGCCCGTTGTAGGGCACATCAGTTGCCTGCTGTAATACTTGGTTTGCTGGTTGTCGTGATCCAAAATCATGCAAATGCCATGGCCATTTTTCATGGCTACCTGTAACGAGTCGCGCAGGCGCTTATCACTCGCTTCGTCAACCAAAATGCGGTCGATTACAATTTCGATGAAGTGGTTTTTATAGCGGTCAACCCGCATGGCCGCCTTCAGTTCGGTTACTTTACCATCAATCCGGGCATTGAGGAATCCTTTTTTCAGGATTTGCTCAAATAACTCGCGGTAATGCCCTTTGCGGCCCTTGACCACGGGTGCCAGGATCAATATTTTTCTTCCCGTGAAAGACTCCTTGATGAGTTTCAAGATCTGATCATCCGTGTATTTGACCATTTTCTCACCCGTATTGTACGAAAAAGCCTCACCGGCACGAGCATACAGCAGGCGCAGGAAATCATATATTTCAGTCACTGTACCAACCGTTGACCGTGGATTTTTATTGGTCGTCTTTTGTTCAATGGCAATAACAGGACTCAATCCAGTGATCAGGTCAACATCAGGGCGTTCCATATTACCCAAAAAAGAACGGGCATAAGCCGAAAACGTTTCGATGTAACGACGCTGTCCTTCAGCATAAATAGTATCAAAGGCCAGCGACGACTTGCCACTTCCACTCAACCCTGTGATGACCGTTAATTTGTTTCGCGGAATTTCGACATTGATGTTTTGTAAATTGTGGACACGTGCGCCATGGACCACAATCTTGCCATCTTCTTCAGTCAAACCTTCCGGTGTATTTATATTTTTAGCTATTTGCATACGCTTTTCTAATTTGTTTTTGTCCGGAACCCTTTCTCCGGAATTTTTAATGTATACGTCTTCATGGTAGGGTTTTTCAGAAAATTTTCTCTTAGCCATGGGTTAAACATTTTCAGGATTTTATAGGTAATGCCGTTTTCGATGGCAAAAGTTGCCCAATCTGCTACCGGCTTTTTAATTTCTATCGTTCGTGTATCAATAATTGGATAAAGTTGATCTTTATCTATCATGAAACCATATTTTTCAGGCTCTTCCATTACCAGCTTAAAAGCCAGGATACGAAATACATACCGTGTAGTTTCTTCGCCAAATTGCAGGTCATAGTAGCTTTTTACTCTTTGAGTATTGATTTGTCTGTCCACAAACGTCCTTCCGCCATTGTAGGAAGCAGCAACGAGCGACCAGCTTCCGTATTTCAGGTAATTCGATTTGAAGATACGGCAAGCCACCTCAGTGGACTTTTCGATGTGATAGCGCTCATCCACTTCCGCATTTATTTCCAGTCCGCTCTCTTTGGCTGTTGATTCAAGTATCTGCCATAATCCCACTGCCTTGGCTGGCGAAACTGCACGGACATCGAACCCACTTTCGGCTACACACAAATACTTGAAATCATCGGGTATCCCATTTGACTGCAGGATAGGCTCAATGATGGAAAAATAACGCGGTGCATTTTTAATATACCGGATGGTTTGAGAATGGAAATACACGGTGGACAAGATCTCACGATCCAGGTTTTCTCTCACATCGAAATATTCCATAGGTACCGGCTCTCCTGCAAAGGTTAGTGTAGAAGGCAATTCAACAGGTGTAAAAATATGTGTCCCGATCGAATCAGGCAACTGCGAACCTGAACTTGTACACGCGAAAGGGAGTAAGAACAAAGCCGGTAAAGCCAAAACTAAACAGGTAGACCGGAAGTATATTTTACAATTCATAGAATACGTTTCAAAATTAAACAATTTGCAAAAATAGCGGTTTTAAATTCTTCCGTCAACAATGCCTGGCTTTTTATTCACAACAAAAAACCGGATCAAACTAATTGACCGGTTTTTTTCAGAGAATACCACAGAATTTTCATGCAGCCCAATGATTAGCGGGCTGATTACATTCAAACGAAAAAATTGCTAAAATGTTTTCAATGCGCAAATTCTCCTGAGAAAATGATCAATGTTAATATATTTTAATTACTTAGTATTATTTAACAATTTTATATAATATGAACCGTTATGTTTGCAAACATTAACAATCAAAAATTCACCCTTTTAACAGCCATGAACAAATTAACTACCTTTCTTATTCTATTTTTTATCACGCAACTTTCAATTGCTCAAACATTTACCATTCGTGGCTTTGTTACTGATCAATCCACTGGCGAACGATTACTAAATGCCAATGTGTACGATCAAAAAATCCATAGTGGGACGATCACCAACAACTTCGGGTTTTACAGCCTAACTTTTCCTTTGGGCCAATATTCCATTGCCTGTTCTTTTGTAGGTTATCAAACCCAGATAATTGAAATCAACTTTCAAAGAGATACGGTCATTGATTTTAAACTGGCACCAAAAACTGAAATGGAAGAAGTCATCATCATGGGGCAGAAAATTGAGTCCCAGCTTACCAATGCCCAGATGAGTAAGGTAGAAATCCCGATGGAAAAGGTACAAAGCCTGCCTTCATTCCTGGGGGAGGCCGATGTAATAAAAACCATCCAGCTTCTGCCCGGAGTGCAATCGGGAACGGAAGGCACCAGCGGGCTGTATGTGCGTGGTGGTGGCCCTGATCAGAATTTAATTCTGCTGGATGATGTCCCGGTTTACAATGCAGAACATTTATTTGGGTTCTTCTCCGTATTCAATGCCGATGCCATCAAAAGTGTTTCGTTTTACAAGGGAGGGTTCCCGGCGCGTTTTGGAGGCCGTTTATCATCGGTTCTCGACATACGGATGAAAGACGGGAATGAAAAACAACTGCATGGCAACTTTACCATTGGGCTGATTTCCTCGAAACTGAACCTTGAAGGCCCCTTAGTGAAAGACAAGACGACCTTTAATTTTTCGGCCCGAAGGACTTATGCTGATTTGCTGGCCCGGTCTGCCATTGTCAAAGCATCAGATGGTGAAGACGTTGGCGGTTATTTCTTTCATGACCTGAATATGAAAATTACCCATAAATTCTCTGACCGCAGCCGGGTGTACCTAAGCGCCTACAACGGTCGCGACAAGGCCTATTACCGACATGACTCGCAATCAATCAATCACCAGTCGTATTCATCGTATAACAATCAGGGCTTACCATCTACCTCAACCCAAGTTACAGATAATTGGCAGTCCAAAGATAAATTATCCATCGGATGGGGAAATATCACCACCGCCCTGCGCTGGAATTATATCATCAGCAACCGGCTGTTTGCCAATACCACCATTACTTACAGCCGTTATCAGTTTGATGTGATGGAAAACTCGGTTAACAAGAACCTGACGACCGGTAAAATTGGAGACACTTTTGGCCTGGAATATAAATCAGGGATTGAAGATTTTGCCTTTAAAATGGATTTCGATTATTTCCCCTTACCCAATCACAGGATCAAATACGGTGGAAATATCAATGATCACACTTTCAGGCCCGGCATCCTGGCCTTTAATAAAAGTGGAGAAGAGGAGCTCACGGTCATTGATACCGCATTTGGAAACCCCAATATCCGTGCCCAGGAATTGTATGCTTACTTTGAAGACAACATTGATTTGAACGGGCGGCTGTCGGTCAACCTGGGCCTTCACTCCTCGGGGTTTTATGTTGACGATACCTTTTATGCCTCCTTGCAGCCCAGGATATCAGCCCGCTGGCTGGCATCAGACCGTCTGTCGTTCAAGGCTGCTTATTCAAAAATGAGCCAGAACGTTCACTTGCTTTCCTCCTCTACCATCAATCTTCCCACCGACTTATGGCTGCCTACCACCAAAAAGGTAAAGCCCCAGAATTCGCATCAGTTTGCACTGGGAGGAGTTTACCAGGTGAACCCGGCTATAGATTTTACCGTGGAAGGTTTTTACAAGTCGATGGATCATTTGCTGGAGTACAAGGAAGGAGCATCATTTGTAGGAGCTACCAACGGATGGGAAGATAAAGTGGAAATGGGCAAGGGTTGGTCCTATGGGGCGGAGTTTTTGCTTCAGAAAAATACAGGCAAGACAACAGGGTGGATTGGGTACACATGGGGCAAAGCCGAACGGCAATTTGATAACCTAAACTGGGGCCAGAAGTTTTATGCCCGGTATGACCGCCGACACGATGTCAGCGTGGTGATGACCCATCGCTTTTCCAAGCGTTTTGATGTTGGTATGACATGGGTCTACGGAACCGGAAACGCCGTTACCCTTCCTACCCAGAATGTAAATGCTGCCCCCATACCATTTTCATCCTATTCTTACTACGGTTATCAAAACCAATA
>Ga0209724_1000938_pt1 | contig 27441 bp, 24 predicted proteins | sample grotaG_FD_184143 | JGI IMG/M metagenome (GOLD analysis project Ga0209724, IMG submission 184143) | Glacier valley bacterial and archeal communities from Borup Fiord, Nunavut, Canada, to study Microbial Dark Matter (Phase II) -... | ecosystem: Environmental > Aquatic > Freshwater > Ice > Glacier ...
TTAGATCTCTTAGCCAATTGGGTTCGATCTGCCACTTCTCCCAGTTCTTCAAGGTCATAGACGGTTAAACCATGCGTACTATCTCCCAAGTCGCTGAGGTCGGCAGTCGTTGAAAACTCAACCTTTTAACCCAACGCTCAATAGTTGAGGATGCCAAACTATCTGCGGTAGAACTCATTCTTCTTAACTCGTTTTGGATTTAATGAATGATAATACCTTTGTATTGTAAAAGCACACTCGTCTCCTGACTTTTGAGGAAAATCTATGGAGTTTTTTGTTCCAGCCGCTCAAGACACGGCTCAAGCAGAGCAGGTGTATGGGGCGATCGCTCAGTTTGTTGCTGCACCTGTGACAGATGAACGGATTTGGAAATTGCGATGGAAACACAACGGGATGGATATGCAATGCGAGATAGGTCAACCGTTACCTGATTACTACAAAACGGGTCGTGAGCCAGTCTTGGCGATTTTTGACTGCGGTAGCCTCTACAAAATTTGTACACCTAACCGTGGAGGCGTAGGGGGTGAACCAGTTTTAGCAGGCAAGGACTCTTATTCATCAGCAACTCGTTTCTCGTAACTGCTGCGAGACTCATCAGATAACGGTAGCCCGTTTGACAGCGTTGGTGATTAGCTCTCCATCAGTGGGATGCAATTCTCTTGGTGCTGTTCGGAACAACAGACCCCAGCTGGGCGTTTTCATGTTGTCGAATATTCTGAGGTCTTTGCTAATTGAGAGGACGGGCACACCTGCTTCTGGCTCAACACGGGCAACCACCTTGACTTTGACGCGGCAAGAGAAAAGTGCCTGTTTCCAGATGCGCTCTGGATCATCGTCGGGGTCGGAAGTTACTTCTAAAGCAGCAATCCAGAGGGAAACGCCCGTGAGATAGCCAAGTAGGTAGTCCCCTGGCTTGATACGCCTGACTGTCTTCTGCTGAGTTTCAGGAAAGCCCGATACCTCTGCCCCAGCGTCTAAAAACTCTTGCCAAGTGGTTCGATTGAACAGCGTTAGCCAGTAGGTGCGATCGCTCATTTTTTGAGTCCAGGTAGCTTACTCCTCATCATTAGTATCGCGCCCCATACGGTACTTAATGTCATAGTTGACGATGAAGTCAAGCTCCTCGTTAGTGAAACCGTAGTACTCAGTAAAAACACTACCTATTTCATCAATGATCAATTTTGAGCGAGAACCATAAAACTCTTCATAGGAAATACTATCTCCATCTTTTGTTTGAATAGTTTTCTTCTCCGCGTAGATTATGGCATCAATATCCGATGGACAACACAGAAGAAGAAGAAGAAGAAGAAGAAGAAGAAGAAGAAGCATTGGAATTAACGGCAACATCTAAACCCCATCGTCGCTCTAAACCCGGAACAACCCGCAGAAAGTCTCCTAAGACTACCCAACAGGATTGATAGCTTGATGTGACTTAGGGCACTTTAAAGATATGGAAGAACTACCGATTGATTTAATTTTGAATAGCGAACCTGCCTTCTATCTGGATTGGAAAGGAGCCGCGATCGGATTGGCGCTCTTTGTCGTGATCACTTGGGGCCTCTGCCAGAATTAACGAGCAGGTTCGTCGATCGAAGCCCGAAACGAACAATGGACCATGCTTTTGTAACTGTGAAGAATTAGCGTTTTGCAACGTTAATGATCGACACTATCAGTCCCTCGATGCGTGCGATAAGCGTTTCCATTACTTCGTCAGAAAAAGGGCGTTTTAGCTTATGCGTTCCGTCGTTGAGAGTATAGAACGTTTGCAGAATACAATCCATGTCCGACACCACAAATTCGGCGTAGGCAGGCACTTCACGAGATAGATATATCAAACGAGCTTTGCGAGGCTGATTCTTTAATAATTCTGCACTTTCAGGGTAGGCTTTAACAAGCTTGGTTGGCGCAAAATGCACAAGCAGGCTGTCAATCAGCTCACGCACCGAGACCGAAGCATGGCGAATATAGTCTGGGCGCTTGTCAACTAACGCTGCTTTTGCACCTATCCACGGCTCGACAAACTCTAACCCCAACGTTTCCAATCGCTCCATTAGTGTTGCACGATCGTCAGCATCCGAGGTCATGGGTGCAGCGATTTCGACTTCGGTTTCTACCTCCGCCGCAATAATCTGGATAACGTTGCGAGCTGCTTCATGCGTTTGAGCAAGCGGTGCTGCTTCTAGCCGTTCAGAGAGTTTTTGCGGTGCAGTGCGCTTTGTCGAACATTCTTCCCACACGACGGCTGCACGGGAAGAGAGGGAAGACAACGAAGCTGTCAAAGGCTGCAAGGATTTTGACAGCGCCATTGCCCTTGGTAGCGTCGATGCCGCGATGCCGTGAATGAGCGTTTCCATCTCAAACACTCTCTGTGCCGCCACGTAGAGATGTTTATATTCTGGCAAGAGACCCTTGAGAAAAGCCTGATTTTCTTGGAGGGTTGAAGCTGTTGTGCCTGTAATTGCGGATAGAAGCTTCAATTTGGATGTTGCTTCCCCAACTGGAGAGCAAGCCAAGCGCAGGTGTTGGAAAGCGCTTTCCATTGAGGTCGGTGCGACTATCCCCTTCAGCACCTCTGCATTACGTTGAAACCGCCCATCATCCACGCCAAATATTTGGTTTAGCTGTGCAGCACTTTGATCTATGCCAAGGGCAGCAAAGATGTTGTCGAACTGCTTTGCAATTTGGCGAGATTGAGCGAAATCAGAGTGGAATGCCGCAATTGGATTAGTCCATTTTGGATTACCTTCTATTGACTCCGTTGCTTGTCGGATAGAAGCAAAGATTGCATTGTTGCTGTAAGAGTCGCGATTGTCTGACATTTTCAGTTCATTGACGGGAGCAATATGTCGGGGCGTTCGACTTAAGGATACCCAATAACTCATCAGTAATAACCTATTGCAAAGTTATCGGCTAGCCGATAACTTTGCAATAGGTTAGGGAGTTTTGACTCGTGGGTCGATCGTGAATTGGTTCGTCCCTAAACAAACCTGATTTTGCTTGACAACTACAGTGAGCACTCCAAGCTAATCTGAGCGCGTCCTTGCACAACCCGGTCTTGGTCTTCATAGCGTAACTCATGACACTTAAATCGATTCGTTCACCTTTGAGCCGAACTCAGTGTTTGCAGAAGCTGAATCGTTCTCGGGATGCTAAGTAAATAATCGCTCACCATCTCAAGCGAGTAGGCTTGCGGCAAAACCTTTTGAAACTTGCTCAAACGATATTGTGGTAATTGAGACAAAATGAAATCTTGCGTAGCAGGATGGTTCCAGAATGCTTTACTTTGAATTTTCTCGATCGCCAAACTCAAGGTGGAATGCCCCAGGCTATCTCCAGCAATTTTAAGCTTAAAGTTATCCGCTACGATTTTCCAATCATGCTGAAATTGCAGTCCATATTTGAGCGTGTTGTTGATGCTGCCACCTGCGAACGTCCACCAGGTTGCTTGTTCACTATCGATTTGAATATTGAATTGAGCTTGCGTTAGAAGTTGTCCAAGATCGGCTCGGCGCTCACTCAATGCATCCTGCGCCAGTTCTTCAATGTAAGAGATAGGAGCCTGCGCTTTTAGAATTTCAGCGATCTTCTGACAGATCTCAAACCCTAGCAGTTGAGGAGCAAACCCACCCCAACTTGGCTTTTTTCCACGGGGAGCCGGAATCACACGAACTGATCGTTCCTCATGGCTAATTTGAACAACCGTCCAGGCTCGCCCCCCCAACAGAAAAGCGCTGACCTCGGACACCAGCGTATCCACAAACGATTGCTCTAGTGCCCCAATCTCATATCCAGCTTCTGTCTTGACTCGATAAAACACTGGGCTACTGAACACCGCGTAGAGTTCCATAAAGTTTCTCCGCCCAAAAACCTGCTCGGCTTTGTTACCCATTGAGAGTAACCCTCCCGACACAAACAAATAATCGGTCTGAATCATGTGTTCGATCAAAAACTCAAACTCGTCCCGGCTGATCCCAGCAAAATCAGGCACGAGCGACAATTGTTCCCAGCACCGCTCCGGGCTAATTGCTCCAAATTGAAGCGTTAAGGCAAGCAGCTGATGAACCAAAACCGCCCATGCCCGATTCTGAATTGGTACAGATTCGACCCATCCCGATCGCGCCAGTTCAACAATCGCGATCGCCTGCAACACTGTTTCAACGTTCTCGCAGAAAAAGGTTGTATTAGCTCGCTGTCCGCTGCGTCTGCCAGTCCGCCCCAATCGTTGTAGAAACGATGAAACAGTAGAAGGGGCATTTGCCTGAAACACGAGATCGAGATCCCCAACATCAATTCCCAGTTCCAGCGTAGAAGTGCAGACAATACAGGCATTTGTGCCTTGATGGAATCGAGCTTCTGCCGCTGTGCGCTCTTCTAAGGAAACAGAACTATGGTGAACAAATACATCCGTTTCCCGGTTCCGCAGACGTTCAGCAAGGTCTTCCGCTAGCGCTCGGCTCTGGCAGAAAAATAGACTCTTCTTGCCTTGCGCCAGTTGACTGGCATCCGTGGCAATCGCTCCCAGCGTGTCTTTGAGATGAATTCGCAGATCCTTAGGAGAAGGTGATTTGGGCGGGTCAACCACGCAGCCCGCTCTCTTTGAAGTTCCCTGAATCCAGCGCAGAATCTCAGTCGGATTGCCAATCGTGGCGCTTAACCCCACCCGCTGAATGTCATTTGAGGTAAACCGAGCCAGCCGCTCTAGAACCGATATTAAGTGAGTGCCGCGATCGATTCCGGCTAACGCATGGACTTCATCGATCACAACCGCTCGCAGGTCACCAAACAGTTTTGCGTGCGGCACTTTAGCCGATAGCAGCATCACCTCTAACGACTCCGGAGTCGTCATCAGAACGGCGGCAGGTTCTTTGGTAAACGCCCGCTTTTGAGAATCCTTGATGTCACCATGCCAGAGAAACCGCTTGAGACCCACCATCTCGGTATACAGTTCCAACCGCTCTGCCTGGTTATTCAGCAGCGCCTTGATCGGAGCCACATAAATCAGCCCGACTCCCCTTGGCTCTTCCTGGATCAGTCTTGCGAGTAGTGGGAAAAAAGATGCCTCCGTTTTGCCGCCTGCCGTCGGCGCAAGAATGACTGCGTTTTGACCATCAAGCAACGCCTGACCCGCCAACTCCTGCACGGGGCGAAGCGACGACCAACCTAGACGAGAGACGATCGCGTCCTGAAGTCGGGATGGAAACCGGGCGAACGTAGAACTCATCGCTAAAACTCAACTAGGGCATAGCCTTGCACGTCTTCCGGTTCAGTGTCAAACGACGGTAGCCCCTGCTGAAGTCGCTGCTCTTCAGGATTCAGGTCACTCAAGCCGAAGTCTTTAATCGGATCAAAATCTTCGTACTCGTTCGCCAGGTCGAGCGCACTGACAAACTGCCGGAGAAATTGTCGAGGCACCACTCCCACGTCACCCTTAAAACCAGCCGTTGCGCTCGTTACCAGACGCTCGACGAAATCAGGGGTAATGCGACGCACCAGGTTCGCTGGGTCAGCCGTCGGATGGTAGAGTCCTCGCAATTTAATCGCAACTTCCTTTAGGCGACTCGCATCAAACGGTTTTAGTTCAAGCTGCGGTTGACGCGGATTGGCAAACCCACCGACCCGCTCAAATTTAATGCGATCGTGGAGCGGCTGTAAGCCTGCAACGCCTCGATTGGTATCAAAAAATTCTGGTGTTCCTGTGAACAGCCAGAGTAGCCCTTTGTAGCGATCAGCAGCATCACAAATCTGGCGAATGCCGTTGAGCGATTTCCCCCGCACATCATGACGCATCCGCAAAATGGTTTCCGCTTCATCAATCACAATCACCAGCCCCTTATATCCAGCCGCTTTGGTGATTTCCAGAATGCCCTGCAAATAATCTAACGCCTCCCGACTACCAATATCTCCCTTGATGCCTGCTACTTTTTTGGCATTCGCTGCAACGTTTTCACTGCCAGATAACCAGGAAAGCAAGGCACTTGCTTCCACGATCTCACCGTTTTGCTTCAGGGTAAAAATCGTCCGCAGCACTCGCGCCATGTCTTCCGGGGCTTTGCCTCCGGTCAATGAAGCCAGTTCCGCCTCCATGCGCTGCTGCACCAGGTTATCAAAGTCGTCGCTATTTTCATCTGCACCACCTGCAATCAGGGCATCTTCGACCCGCGCGATCCAGCGATCGATAATGTCGCTCAACGCTCCCCTAGGACAAGAGCTAGTTCCTAATTCCTGAACGACTTTCCGATAAACGTCATCAAATTTATGAAAATGCAGATCGTTGTCTGACACCACAACAAAGCTTGTAGCAAACCCTTGTGCCTGGGCATCTACCGCCAACCGAGACATAAAGGTTTTGCCACAGCCATAGCCACCTCGCAAAAACTTAAAGGCTCCCTCGCCGCTGGCTGCAAGTTGAAGCTGCCGTTGAATTTCGGTGCGTTGCTTATCAATGCCAACGGCAAAAGCTTCTAACCCCCGCTCTGGCACTACGCCCGATCGCAGCCGCTCAAAGATAATTTCAATATCGCGTTCACTGATTGCCATAATCGATTTCTCTACCGTTGCTCCGAATTCTGTTTCACGTAGCGTTTACCGCTGGCAGTTGTTTCAATTTTGACGGAGAATGGCACTTTCTGAAGGTGGGTTTCAAAGTCCATCGAAAACCGTCGCACTCGTCGAGCAGAACCTAACATTTGGGTCAGTTCTGCTTCTGTAATCGAACCGTGCTGCTGAAGATGAAGGAAGACTCGACCCACGCCCTCATCGTCAAAGCGCTCATGCCACTCGGTATCAGCTCCTTGAGGAACTGCTTTCGTTGAGTCTGCGATCGTCGGCAGCGTTCCAGACACATCAAACAACTCTACCGTCAAACTTGGCTCAACCTCTTCAATGCCCTCCGGGTGATAAACCTCGATCGACACCCGCTCTCCCTGCTGCCCCTTGAGGGAAAACAGCACTTCGCTCCAATTGCTCTCAACCGGAACCTGAAGCACCTGGTTTTTGATTTCGAGTCCCGGTGCATCTTTGATCGTGAGTTGAATGTCGGGGCGATCAACGACGCGCAGCGATAAACCAATAGTTCTAGCACCAATAAAGGTCAATTGCACGCCGGGTGCTGGTTTAACTCGCAGCTGTAGACGGCTGAAGCCGAGGAGTTCTTTTTCCGCTTTGACTTCAACTAAATATTTGAGCTTAACGGTTTCTGAGGCGTGACGATGAGAAACGCTCAGAACCGGAATTACGCGCTCCTGGAGGCTATTTCCCCCGTGAACAAAGGTGGCACCTTGATTACCTGTCTTAAAAACTGCGGTATCTCGCCGAAATAGCAGGTAGCCTTCCTGACCCTCATATTGCAGCGCACTCAGTGGAACCGTAGTCGAGCCAGCTTCAGACCGGGGTTCTGACATCAAGACATGACGGCGGGATGGATCGCGTTTGCTGCCGTAAGGGTGGCTTTGAGTCGTTTGATCCTGGAGCAAAAATCCATGATCCGCTGTGAAGACAAATTCTGTGAACCCCAGACTCTTCAGATGGCTCCAGGCAGTTTTGAGTTGTCTCAGCCAGGTTTCAAACGTCGCCAGTCCCACATTTGCTTCCCCGGCATCATCGATTTCTTTGCTGTGAACCACGACTAGATTGACATCAGCCAAGCCCCCCTTCTTTAAGCTCTCTGTCGTGCGGCTACAGACTTCTGATAGTTTGAGCGATCGGCTCCGTTTACCGCCTACCACGCTCTTTTCATTCATTGCCCGGAACCGATCGTCAGGCGATCGGACGGTGTATTCCCCGGTCTTGAATCCCTTGAATCCGTCGCTTGTTAAAACCAGGCGACCCGCCTTACTGACTGGAGCCAAGGCATTCATCCCGACAGCCGTAATACTGGGTAGTTCTGCATAGCGTCCTTTGAGAACAGAAGTGGTTCCTGCTCCTGAAAACTCTGAGAGGAGTTCGGTTGCCATCTCATAGCGGAAGGCATCGATCAAAAAATAGGCAATCTTTCGGCTTGTTTGGGTGATTGGATGCACGACCTGTTCGTATAGCATTCGCTGCTGCAAATCGGCTTCTGGCAGAAACCCATCTACCTCGCAAATTGTGGCGAAGTCTTGTGCGAGTTGGTCTGCCCAGATGCGGTATTGCCTTTGGAGATGATCGCCAATTTCTTGAAGCGAACCGTAGTGCGACAACGTGGGTTCGAGTAGCTTAAGGCGCTGTTGTTCAAACTGTCGATGGGCGCGATCAACTTGGTACCCAGATTGAGTATAAGCATCGAGTGCCTCTCGTAAGGTGTGGCAGGCTTGGAGAGAGCGATCGACTTGCTCAATCGCACAGCCTAACGTAGCGGCATCGTAGATGAGTAACCATTCCAAACGGCGGGTGCGATCGCGTTCGATCCAGAAGGAGGGAGTTGTAGTGCGCGTTTGTGCCCAACTGAGTGCTTTAGTCCAATCTGCGTCTAGCAATGCCTGAACTGCGGCTTCTAGAACTGCCGTTTCTTCTCGTTGGAAGGTGTCAATTTTGCCGAGATCTTCTGGGCTGATGGCTTCTAGTTCTTGCTCTAGACGACTTTCTACGATCGCTGCCATGCTTGCATAGGTATCGGGGTAGCGATCGCGCAGATGGTGAACTAGCTGGCTGCACGTTTTTTGCAGAACACTCGAAAGTTTCTTGAGCGGTTTCAGATCGTCTAGATGGGGGAGGCGGGTCAGATCGTTGACATATTCGATGCACATCAACCAGGCAGCAAAGGCTTCTGCGAAGTCTTGAAAGGATAGAACGGTGCTGCCGTGAAAGAGTTGGAGGAAGGCATCGCTGATTCCGGTGTGGCGATGGAGATGCTGTTTGAGAATTAGGAGAGATGCCTCGTCGCTGAATTTTGGGCGCAGGACGGGATCTGCACCTAAAATGCCGTCTAGAATCCATTCTAGGCTAAGGCTTTGCAGGTGATCAGCTAGATCATTTTGAGGCTCGGATGTTGTCTGTTGCAGCCAGGTTTCGGCAGCGGAAAGATCCGTTACCTCATTCCCTAAATAGGCTTCTAGGTTGGTTGGGCTGATTCGCCCGGTGCAGGCTTCTCGGATCAGGGTGTCTAGTGCACGGCGATAGCGGTAGCCAATGCGATAGAGTTCGAGCAGCGGCGTTTTGCGAACGGTGTCTTCTGTATGTCCGGGCATGTGAATCAGCAGGGGTTTTTGATCCAATCCGTTGCCGTAGGATTCGAGTTCGAGCAACATTTCTAGGTAGCTGCCGCGAAAGGCAACAACTGGGGCAAAGAATTCTCCTTTAGCATGGCGATCGACCAGTTGATCGACATAGTGGATGTAGTGCCCGTCTTTGTCGAGCCAAACAACAGTCCCGCGTTGTCGGAGTTCTTGTTTCACCTCTTCTTCTAAGACACTGGTAATTAAACCGAGTTCAGGCATGATTTTCAATCTGGTAAAAACTCGGCATCTAGAACTTGTTCCAGAGTATGGAGACAGGTTGCTGGAAAGGTCGCATCTGAGAGGTTTGTTTCTTCGATCGCCAGGTCAACTCCATCTTCGTAACCCCGTTGTAACGCTTCAGGTAAATAGGGTTGAAGGCTGGGGTTTTCTTCCAGGTGCTGAACGATCCGGCGGCGTTGTTCTCGAATGGTCGCTTGCCAACTATGACTCCGTTGATCTGGTTGATACTGCCATTTGAGAAGATGCCCTAAAAGCACTCTGAGTCGATTACGAAGTTCTTGTTTTTCTCGTTTCCCCAACGATTCGATCTCCTCAGCCAGATTTTCTAAGTCCAAATGTTCCCATTTTCCTGCTTTGAGGTATTGGGCTTGGGCTTGTGTCCAGGCATAAAAATCAGTGTCATAGGTGCTCATTCTATGTCCTCCAGATCTGGCGCGATCGCTTCTAAGTCTAGCTGGTCGGTCTGCTTATATTTGCGATCGCGCCGCTTTTCTTCTTTCTCGCGCAGTTCTGAGACAGCTTTGGGGTCTGCTTCAAAGTCTGCCCGGAACTGGTCGGAGTTGGCTTCATCGATCGTGAAGTCTGGGACGATTTCATCTTGTAGGCGCAGTTCCCATTCGTAGGCTTTGGCGGGGTGATAGTTCCAGAAAACGCCGTGAGCGACGGCTAAGGAAGGGTCTTTTTGACATTTGGCATCGACGCGATCGGGGAAGTAGCGAGCAGCGAGATGTGACCAGTCGTAGTCTTTTTTGCCTTCGGCATTGCAGAATTCTGACCACCAGGTTTTGGGCTTGTTCCACTGCGGTTCGAGCAGGCACCAGAGCGCGGCGCTGTTGACCATTACCCCGTCGTCGAGATCCATCTTGAAGCGGGCGTTGGCTTCACGGGGGGTATCTTTAGCGCTAACGGCTGGTGTGCCCTGTTCAGCACATTGTTGGACTAGATTGATGAATGCCTGAAGTTCGCTGTGAAGTGCTTGAACGGTTGCACGACGTTCTTCGGATTGGGCTTGGGATTTTTTGTCACCTTTGCTCTGGCTTTCTAATAGGTCTGCGGTTTCGCCTTCTAGGTCTCGCAGTTCGGGAACGAGATAGTCGGCGAGGAGAGTTTGTAGGGTGTTATCTGTCCAGCGATGAATGCTGATGTAGGCGACGAAGTTTTTGTTTTTAGAGGACAGTGGGAAGTAGATGGGGCGTTGCTCGTACACACTCAAATGCACGTCTTTGAAGAAGTTGAGGCGGAGCCAGTCGCAGAGAGGTTTTTTGGCGATCGCTACTCCATATTCACTCCAGGCTTGATGGATAGGTTGACAGGCGGGATGAGTGAGGCTGTCTTTGGAGTTGGAGCGATCGCCCGAATAAGCAGAGAGATAGAGAATGCCGTTGGGTAATGCGGTTTCTGGAGGTTGGGTGAGAATGCCTTCACCGTTTGCACCAAATCGCCCTAGAGCAATGCCGATCGCGTAAGATACCCAATTGACGGCGGGGAGTTGGTCATAAACGGGGTTCCAGTCGGGTAAGGGTGCGCCAGGAGAGCGATCGACGGCTTGCTGTGCCCATTGTTGTGCATTGTTCCAGTATGAGGCTCCCGGCTGTTTGAACTCGACGGAGGTTTCACGGGCGGCTTCGTGTTGGGTGAAGGCGCGATCGAGTTGGGCAAAGATTTCATCGGCGGACTCGACGGGGAAGAGGGGAAGCCGTCTTACATCACCATTCTTGAAGTTTATGGTGGGATTTAAGGAAGATGCAATATCTCGCGTAGTTTGGCTATTAAGCAAACAAGTAGTACTACATAAGTCAACTGGAAAAACAGAAGAGCCGCCTGCATCAATTATGCTTCTAAATCTATGTGATCTTCCCGTAAAATTAGCTCCGATCGTTGAAAAAGCAATACCTGGCTTGAAGAAGTAGCTTGAATTCCTAATAGTTGTACCAGATGAGAAATTGGCTCTAACACGGATTTCTAATCCCAGGTTTCTCCATGCAACAGCGCAAGCTAGTGGCTCATACCATACTTTCCCTTCTGCGCCTTTAATATAAGGAACCCAAGAATAAATGTACAGTTCCTCTGGCAAACTGTTCCAAGGATTTAAGATTAGGATGCTTTTAAGGTTAACTTCCCAAGGTTCTCGCAAGAAACGAATATTGAGACCCGTATCAATTCCCTTACACACATCACTTTCATCCTCCATTTTGGAAGTTTTGGCATATCGATCGAGAAACTCATCATCCCACCAATAAACGATCGGCTTCTCCTTAATCACAGCAAAGCGATCGCTCTCAAATTCAAACCGTCCGACTTGCGCCAAAACAGCCGATCGTTTACGACTCGTTCGATACCGATCTCTAGAATTGTCATCTAATGGTGTTGGTTGCAATGCAATGCTTGTCTTATCGCTATAGGGGATTTTTTGAAAGATACTCATGACTGTTGCAACAACTTCATCTAGCACATCCTCAAATGCACCGCGATCGACATCTCCCAACAATCGCAAATCATGTTTATCTAACAAATATTCTCGAATTGCCGTGAACTGTTGAATAAACATCCAGTTCCGCATCGTCAGCAATGCCGAAAATCCACCAGGTTTCGCAAGCTGTAAACCTCGTTCTAGAAAAGCGGCATACAGATCGGCTTTACCCTTTGAATAATGCTTCACCAAATACTTTGCATCATCTATCTTGCCCGATCCTTGATACGGCGGATTGCCTACTACCAGATCGTAAGCATTCTCTCGCATCATCCGAATAAACCGCACCCCTGCCGTCAACTGTTCCCCCCGCAGCCGCAACCCCAAATCATCCCCATGAGTTCGACGATTGAGAAAACTCTCCAGCTTTTCGAGCAAGGCATCCTTCCGGGCAAAAGCATCAAAGACCGGAGCATTAGAATCGGAATTTGCATTAGCAAAAAACTCTCCCTGCACTGGACGAACCAGACTTTGTTCATACTGCACGATCGCCTGCTCCACCTGACGATCGATTTTCAGCAAACTCCCCCACTGATCCGCCCCCTTCAACGCCTGCACAATCTGATTCGTCAACTCATTGGGGATGCCTGTCGTCTCCTGCACCTCCCGCCGCAACTCCACCAGCGACGGATCATTCTCTGGCAGCGCCGACAAATTTAGGTCAGAAGCCACCAAATTGATCACCGTCAGTTCCGCCTCTCGACACAGCGACTTCGCCTTCAAAAACAACGCCGCCGCCGCAATCTGCACCGATCGCCCATCAATATCCAAACCATGCAGATTATTTGCCAAAATTGACTCCACAATGGCGCGATCGCTCCACTCTTCTCGCCGATGTCGTGTCTCCTCTTGATACAGCGCAAACAGCAACCCAAACGCAATCACCAAAAAATGCCCCGACCCACAAGCCGGATCAAGCAGCTTTAACTCTCGAATACTCTGGGGTGCATACTCGATTGCCGCATCCGTCAAAGGCTGAGGCACCCAATATTTCCAACGCTCCTCCATCTGTGACTCGATCGGCATCAGCGCATCCAGCGCCACCTCACCCATTTCTCGCTTTTCTCGCCAGACCTGACGACGCTCCTCCAGACGATCCAGCGTTCCATCTGCCTTTGCCTCCGCGCTCCAGCCCTGCCGCTGACAGATAGCCAGCCACATCTGCCCCAAACTGTTGTGCAGCAGCCACTCCACCATATAGCGCTCAGTAAACATTTGCGTCTTGCTAGCGATCTCATGGGGTTCCACCTTTCCCCCACCATTTAGCTTGACATCCAGCGCTTCCCGTTCCGGGTCATTCCAATACTGATACACCCATCCCAGCGTCGTATCATCCAACCATGCCCCCCGCAATACCGGATCATCCAACGCCTCAACCACTACCCGCAGCGTACTCGCCGGAATCGGAAACAGTGAAGTCAGACCCACCCCGCCAAACAACCCCGGCATCTCGATCGCCAGTTCATCAAACAGCAGTTGAAGCAACGTCCCAAACCCTTCTGTCTCATCCCGGCACAGATCGGGTGCAAAATCACGAAACTCTTTGTAACCCCGGCTTTGCCATCCCCCTGTCACCACAACGGGCTTACTCAGCCCTAACGCCTCCATCTGCTTAATCACAATTAAACGATTGAGCAACGTCGCCGCCGCGAGTTTCTCAGCCGATCGGAGATGTCGATCGCGGAGGGCATCCAGGTTAGGATTCTTCCCCTTAACCTCGCTTCGCGTCTGCTCATTGAGACAATCTTCTAATCGCTGCCGTTTGATGCGCGGCTCCTCAGCCAATCCAGCTTTTGCCAAAGGCAACGACAATCGGTAAGCCCCTTCGATCGCGTTATGCATATCGGTAAGAAGGCGATCGCGCAAACTACGAATCGTTGATGAGAGTTTAGCTTTGGCTTCGGGCAACAGATGAGACATCACAATCAAACAAGTGAACTGGAAAAAGAACGCAGACGTTAATCCCGTTTGGTCTGCTCAGAAGACTCTTGCAACGCAGGAATTTGCTCCGCCGTCAGAATAACAACATTGCCATCCTGCCAGACAGCGATCGATTCTCCTAACTTCCGATGTCGCTCGATTGCCTGAGCGATCGCCGCTCGCGCCAGTTTAGTGATCTGATCGTAGGATGCCATTTGATTGATTTCAGTCATTCTGCCCCTCCGTAATTCGGTTCCAGCTTTCTAGAGAAAAAATAACAGGCTGCCCGTCTTCCCCTCGTTGAGCCACCGCTTTAAAACTGTCCTCAGAATTATCGTAAACAATCCAGCGATCGCAGAGGGGTAAATATAATTCGACGAAATTTCTGCGTCCCCGATCATACCGTCTACGAATCACATCCTCTGGAATCGAATGCCCACCGCTAGCAACTCGACGGGCAACCCGCTCCACCGCCAGCTCAGGACTCCGCAACCAAAAGTAAAGCAAGCTCACCGTATAGCCTCTGACTTTACAACGTTGCAAAAATGGGGCAAACGTCCGAGCCGCTAGGGTTGTCTCAAACGCAAAGTCAACTCCCGCACTAGATACTGCTTCCAGCCGCTCCAACATCAACCGTCCTGCGCGCATTGCCATCGACTCTGCGTTCAGCGGAGACAACCCCGCCGCGATCGCATCTGCATTGATATACTCCAGCACTCCCAAAGTAGGCAGCAAACTCAAGGCAACCGTCGTTTTGCCTGACCCATTTGCCCCTCCAATCACATAAACCGTCGGCATCAATCTTCACGACTCGCTATATTTCTTCCGCTCGTAGACTAAACGCACACAGATATTTGATTTTCCCTCCAGTTGACTTAATAACCGCTCTTCCAACTGGTTCACCAACGCTTTGACCTCCTCCGGCGTTCTAATCTCTCTACCATTCAGGTTTAAAGGCAACTGAAATACCTGCTCATCACTCACCGAAGACAGCGCACTATCCAACGTCAGGTTTGCCTCCTGTTCCGCATCTTGAAGCCGCAACACTACAGAGTCTCGCAGTTCCAGCAGACTCGGACTGAAGACATCCTGCGTTGTGTCGTAAGCTGCCCTACGAACGGGGCTTAAAACCAGATCTGCTTTGTCCTCACTGAGCTTGAAAAAGCCCTGCCGCTGCTTTAGGCGTTGGCGAATCGTTTCTGCCTGCTGTTCTTGCCGCTCAATTAATCCCAGCCGCACGGTTTTATAGTGATGCTCGATCGCGCCCAAGTGGGCTGCCAAACTGCCAATCTCCCGCCAAGGACGATCGAGCGCCAATTGCTCCTCAACGGCTGTCATTGCCGCCTCTACCTCTGCGGTTTGCCCAATCTGCCTCAGTTGCGCCATCTGACGATCGCGCAAATTCACGGCTCGTCCCACAGCGATCACCGCCTCATCACTCAAGTCGGTCAGCGACATCCCCAGTTCTTGAAGCCCATCTCGCAAGGTGTCAAGATGTTTTTTAACCGCCAGTACTGTGTCCTCAATCTGCCGCGATCGCAGCGATCCCTCCACTGCCTGTCGCAGTTTAGCCAACTTGGGCGGTAGATCCGGTCGGTTCGGCAGCCTGTTGTAGCGTTGTTCCAACTCCTGCAATCGTCGGATTTGAGGAGGTAAGTAATCGAAGGCAGCATCAGCGATCGTTTCTTCTTCTCGATCCAGATCAACGCCTAAAGTATCTTTGAAAAACTGACAGATCGCCACCTTATCCCTGGCAGTCAACCCCCCTTCCCCACGCGGTAAAATATCGGAGCGCCGAATGTCTCGATCGCGGGTAAACAGGTTTTCAACATCGGGGTCTTGAATTGAGGTGATTTCCTTACCGGACTCAGGGCGAATCCGAATCTTCTTAGCTCTCAACAATCCAGCCAAACAAGCCTTGACGACATCGACTGAATAGCCAAAGGGCGGACTCCCAAAATGGGTCAGCAACACATTTCCAGCAATGCCATTTTGATCGATGACATACTGCTCAATCCGAGTTGGCACCTGTCCACTACAGGTTGGGCTGTACTTGCCAGCGTCGAGTTCCAAAATGCCCAACCCCTCAGACATAAATTTGCTTGATGGACCTGAAAGATTTTTTTGCAGCAGTTGTTTTAGCTCATTGGGTGTCACGACCAAATCGACATAATGCCTGTAGACATCGGGGAGAATACTCTCACCCACCCCCTCCAGCACTGTGGCAAAGGTTGTACCGAACTGCTGCTTATCGAGCGATCGTCCTCGAAAATAGAGATCACCGTCCATAAACGCTTGAGCGACCGCCTCCTTAACCTCCTTTTCCAGAGTTTCACAGCGACTCCGTTCATTAGAGAAGAGGCTATTTTTAGCCTGAGAGAGAGTGCTACGGCGGTTATCGTACTTGTTAACCATGTGGCTCGATTTTGCCAATTCCCGCACCAAACCTGGCAGACGATCGGGCTTACCCACGACCCAAATGAGGCGACCCTGCAAAATTGCACTATCACTGGCTTGAATCCAGGTCGTGGCACTGCGTTCTTCTTGCACGCTCATATTGCGAAAGTCAACCGTGATCACGGCTAATTCTGTCGCCGATTGTAAGCGTTCATCTTGCTGTTGCCGTCCATCACTATAAAAGGCAACCCAGCGAAACGAATTATTGCGATAGCGCGGACGTTCAACCGAACCTAGTAGTTCTTTTAACTTTTCAGAAATTAGTTTGCTGATCGCATCCGGGATTACGGTATGTCCATCTCGCTCTCGATCCCATTCCTGTCCGGCTGAACTTTGGATTTTATAACCCAGTTTTTCTGAGTAGGATAGCAGATTAAGATTTCGCAGCTTTTCCAATGCCGCCAATACAGATGGCTCCAAACCGCCATCGCCTAAGCGATCGTATAAACACTTGCTGACGAGTTCTGCGGTCGTCGGTTCTTGCTCCTGAATCAGTTCCAGCAGTGCCACTGCCTTTGCGACCTGAACCGCCATTCGATCGCCCGTGACTTCTTCATGGCTAAATAGACGCGCCAGCGTGTTTTGCACATCCGCATCAAGTGAAGACTGCTGCACTTCATAAATGTGCGCCAGCGTAATCAGCGCTCCTAGAGACTGTTCACCTAGACGCTGCTCACGAAACAGTTCACCCAGGAGTTGCAACAGTCCCCGAATCGCGTGGTCATCTCCTTTCACCCGGCTGGAGCGCGTGCGGAGATTCGTGGTAATTTGCATCAGCAAGTCCACATAACCCGGCAGCATCGGGTAGGTTTCCAGGAAATCTTCTTCGGTGATCGACTCGCACTTGTAGCCATAGAGTTTGAGGCTGCTGCGATGTTGAGCGAATAGCGATCGCAGTTCGGCTTCTTTAGTCGGCGTTTTCTTCAACAGCCGTTTATGAACCACATCCCGAATATTAGTGGGAGCCAGATGAACTCTCAGTTTCGGCGGGAATCGATCTTTAAGTTTGCCGATGTTGCTTTCATCATCACTGTCTTCTAACTTCTGCTGTCCAGTGGCGAGTAGCCACACCCGTCCCTTTAATTTCTGCCCTAAATCTGACACAAAAGACTGGAGTGCCAGCATCCGGTTTGTGTTTTGATAAATGTACTGACTCACTTCATCGACCACGACGAACAGGGTTTTTCCAGGTGCCCGTTGGTTCAGCATGGCAATAATATCTTTCGTCGTCTCAGCAGGCGAGGTGCCAATGCCAGTGCGTGAACCCGCTCGGCTCTCAAACCAACTCAGCGGATCGACATATCGGCTAGGATTCATGACGTGCATCACTTCCGAAAAGGCTTCTTCTGCCAGTCGCGCCTGTTTTGCCTCTTCCCAAGGTTGACCCAGAGTTTCCTCAGCCGCCACGAGAAACGCTGCCCCCTGACCGTCGAGTTCCAGACTTAATTCGGCATCCGCAACAAAATGGCTGACCGAGCAGTACCCTAATCGTCGCTGAATCTCGCGCTTCACCGCTGAATGGATTTGTTCGTCATCGCGTGCGACCGCGCCAATATCAAACACAACCGAAATCGGGTCAAGCTGACTTTGTAGCTGTTGCCAAGCGGCTTGAAACTCTTGTGCCTTGGGCGAATCGTCCCGCGCTAGCAGAGTATCGCAGAGCGATCGCCCATCAGGTAGCACCAATCCATCCAGTGCGAGTCCCAGCAGTTTGGCAAAGCTAGATTTACCAGATCCATAAAACCCAGAAATCCAGGAAGCAGGCAGATCCACTCCACCCGATCGCCTCAGTTCTTCTGTCAGTGCCTTCAGAAGTTTGACAAACTGCTCGTGAATCCCTGCCTTGACCCGGTTGTAGCGAGGGTCATGCTCTGGGTAGCCCCCCGTGATGATGTACTCGGAGACCTCTTCCTGCACCTTTGCCGGATCTTGCTCATGGAAATACACAACAGGAGCAATATTACGCGTGATGTCAGCAGCAAAAATTTCTTTGATCAGCATGGCGGTACTTAGGAATAGATACGAGGTCGATAATCGCGATCGGAAGACAGTTCACCCATAAACGACAGGGCTTTCAAATCCCGACGCTCGCCGGGATAGAGCAGCACCACTGGCAGATTGCGGGTTTTGCCGTCGATATGTTTGAGCAGGGCAGAAGAGCGGAAGAAGGGATACAAAGCGCCAGCCCGCCCCAAAAAAATCAGCGTCTTATTGACATCGCCCACCTGACTGTTAGCAAACTCATTGATGAACTCGATGACATCCTGAGCGATTCCGTCTGCCCCTTCCACGTAGAGCGCCAGTTTGTCCTTCAAATAATTCAGGGCACGATCGGGGTCTTTAGAATAAAGCCGATGTTCTGTGCGGATCAGGCTATCAAGGATGCGGGGATCTTCCGATTTAACTCGATTTAGAAGAAGCTGATGCAGCGAAATCACCTGCACGTTCCATCCCTGTGCCCTCAGCTCGTCTGATAGTGTGCGAATCCGCTGCCGCAGCTTAAACTCTTCGCGCGGGTCGTAGGGCAGAATCGCGAAACGGTAGTTTCGCATCGTACTAATTCGAGGACCCCCTTCATCTAAAAGATCTGTGCGGAGTGCCCCGATCGCCGACTCTAGGGAAACACTGTCAAATAATGTCTCAGCCATGCTTTTCCCCTACCCCCAATGCATGAGCCGCCCAAGTCTTTAAATCGGGAAACTGCCAGCCAAACTCATGCAGCTCGCCCATGCGACTAAATGAGAGTCCCGGTAGCCGTCGTAGACGCTGCTCCAAAAAGCCTTCGCTCAACCCTACCGATGCCAGATAAGGATTTTCCAGCATCGAACCCTCAAACGAAAGACACCGTAAGAAGTAGAGCCAGTAAACCAAGGCTTCGTCCGTCACTTTGGGATATTTGAGGCTGCGAGTCCCTGGGGTTTTAGAACACAATCCCGCATCAGTGGCAGAAGCGATCAGTCCCGATGCCATCCGTTGAATCGTGGCGCTTGACCACTCTGTTTTGAGTTGCCCACTCACCCAGCGCGACACAACATCGCGATCAATGCCTGGATTGGGCTGGTGTCGTCGCTGCTCCAGAAAAACGCCTGTGAAAGTCCGGTAAGTCGGATCGCTGAGCTGCATCTGCCAATGGCAAAGATTCTGTCGGGTAACCAGATCGTCGGGTTGCCACTGACTCAAGATGATGAGCGCGATCGGGTAAGCATCATATCGATGGTTAAATTCGGATAATAGCCGTCGTACCCGATCCATACTTTTACTACCAAACCAGCGTTCCTCAAAAGCCATGAGTGCCTGCTGCTCTTTGGGAAGCCCGATGTTGACGTGTTTCCAGTAGGCTCGACTTTCTTCTACAGCGAGAGACACCCGCAGAAGCCGGGTATGAAATTGCTGAACTTCGGAACCACAGAGGGGTGCGGTAGCGGCTGGAATAGAAGTTTGGCTTGGCGCTGCTGACTTAGATGGCATAAAACCTAAAAATCTCCCAAGCGATAAAACGGCATCGGGTATTGCTCCGCGAGTGGCAGCAGGGCAGCCGCCAAATTCCGAACGCAGAGTTCTAGGGAATCCGGCATTTTGCCGACCAGTTCACGCCCGTTGGGAGCTAACTTAAAATCGATGACTTGACTCGGAATGCGAATCGCTGACTCAAAGTTGGTGGTGGCAAAATCACGACCCATTTCTAGAGGCAGGGGCAATGACCGATCGGGTGACTGCCCGCTGCGCTTGTGCTGACTCAGGCGATCGGCTAACTGTTCATCGATAACAAACCCCCAAAAAAACAAAGTGCGAACGTGATCTGGCTGGGCTAAGTTTTGCCGAATCTGTTTATCCTGCTGGATTGCGGCTTGACGTACTGCTTCCAAGGATGCCCACTGATGGGTTTTCGGCAGTAAGTTTTGCAGTAGATAACCACCCCCAGCCACATCAATTAGGTCGGTACGCCACCAATTCAATCGCTTCGGTTCACATAATCCTTCGCCTGCCCAGGCGATCGTCATCTGAAGCGCCAAAATTGCATCAAGCGACGACTCGTTGGATTTCTTAACTGTTTGGGGTGAGTCATGATACTGTGAATCCTTGATCATGCCCGCTGCTCTCCGTTCGCCGATGGTAGATAGTGCTCTAGTAAGGTTTGTCCCTGATTTAAGTCCAACGCCAATCGTTCTAGTTGCCTAAGAGCAAGGGAAGACGGTTGCATTTTGCCATTTTCCCATCGACTAACGGTTTCGTAAGACACTCCCAATCGCTCAGCAAACTGTCCTTGAGTCAGACCAGATAGCTGACGCAGCGCTCTGACGAAGTATCCGGCTTCAGGCTGTGTCAATAGATAATGCTTTTTCAGGGGCATTTTACGCTGAATATGACGTGCATCATATTTATTATTCACAGAATTGCGGAGCCAAATCATAAAGGCTCTATATTTTTTCAGGAATTTAGATGGGCAGTCCAATAATTTATGGGTGTTTAGAATTCACGGTGTTGAATCTTCACCCAACGAGCGTGCTCCGCGAAACATTTCTGCAAGCAGTCATTTGTGAGTGCTTTGATTACAGCATCACACCCACCTTATTTCTATTTCTCAGCATTTAATACAAGTGTTTGTTTTCCATTGTTGACGCACTCCGATCGCCCTACTCCTTTTACCACACTGCCGTCTGACTCCTGCATCACGTACCGCACATCTGCGTAGGCAGTTGGGTTGTTGAGGCGATGCCAGTAAGGGGCAGATAGAAAGAGAGCGATCGGAAGAAGAACGAGGATGATTCTCTTCCAACGAATTGATTTCCAAGCAGGGTATTTCATCTGGGACTTTATAGAACCCATTTGAGGTCTAGTTCAGGGCTAATCGTTTAAGCATGAGGCGAATGAAGCAAAGATTGACCTTAGCGGTCGCATTGTCCAAGGTTCTCTCAAAGTTCTTAACCAAGCTTTTACAGCGCTCCATCCAAGCATTTGAGCGCTCTACAACCTAACGAGCCGCCACGGGAACAAAGCCTGATTTCCCTTGAGCTTTGTTTCTCGGCTTTGGAGGGCTTAGGCGAGAGTTCAAACCGAATCTTCGTCATGATCTGGGGATAGATCAGCTTCAAGGCTTGGGTGAGGGTATCAGGGTGGTAGCCGTGGTCAAGCAGGATGGTAATCTTGGGAACGTTCACAGGCTTTGACTTGAAGTACTCAATGTTGAGTTCCAGCATTTCAATCAATCCGCTGTCGTCCGAGACATTCGCTTTCGTGCAGTGGGTGAAGAAGGGGAATCCTAACGTATCGACCGCGAGATGCCGTTTAATCCCATTCGTCGATTTGTAAAAGCAGAAGCCTTTGGAGTCCACGCTGGCATTGCAGGTATTCTTCACGGCTTGTGAGTCAATCAGGAGCAGTCTTGTCCACTTCGTTTTTTTTGACCTGCTCGCGCACTTGTTCATGGAGCGCATCCCGGATGGAGTCCAGCGCGCCACTGCTTGTAGTACCAGAACACGGTGGAGTAGGGCGGCAAGTCTTTGGGCAGGTCCTCCAAATTGCAGCCGTTCTTGAGTTGATAGAAGATGCCATCCAAGATTTCTCGCTTCGTCCAGTTGGGCGGTCTTGTTTTCTGATTCTGGGGCAGAAGTGGCTCAATGATTTTCCACTCTAAGTCGGTCAAGCTGCTGGAGTAAGGCATTTTTGATAACCCTACTCCCATCAATCAACAGATGTCAAACGGGTGCTATAGAGAGGCTTCAGAGCTTTTGGATAGACAGATCGTAGACACTTGTATACCAATATGCCGAATCATCCAATATTATGATGCATAAAAATTGGGGCAGTGCGTTGCCCCTGGCACAGCAAAGCTGCCCGCGAAGCAGTTCCCCTTTAGACGAGAGATAAGATTCCTGTCCCAAAGAAATTCGGTTTATCTCCTTATCGAAAATTACGAGATCCAGGCTGTAGTCTTCACCAGAAGATCTATCGACCTAATGAGCAAAATGTTAAAACACAGATTTTTTAGTCAAAGCTTGATGATTGCTGGACTCAGCGTAATGAGTTTGAGTGGGTTACTCGCTTCGCGTCTGCTTGCCTCGCCCATTCCCACAACATTGCTAACGTTATCAAAACAATCGTCACCAGATTTAAGTCCCTTACGATCGCAGCCAAAAACTGACTACGCCCCGCTTCAACAGTTGCTACAAGCCAAAAAATGGCAGGAAGCAAATCAGTTGACTTCGGTTTTAGTCCTCAAAGCCGCCCGCCAGGAGCAACAGGGTTATTTAAGGGCGACGGACACACGAAGTTTAGCCTGCTCAGATTTAAAGACGGTCGATCGACTCTGGAAGGCTGCCAGCGGTGGACACTTTGGGTTTAGTACCCAAGCAACCATTTGGCGGAACCTCAAGGGAACCAGTTATGAAGATTCCTTGCGATTTGAGCAGCAGGTTGGTTGGAGTTCTGATTTTCCACCCGCTACTGTTCCAGTAGGATTTTATCCCTTCCGACCCGCAGGTCAAACAGGCATCAAAAACGCTTTCGGAGGCTGGTGGATTCGAGAAATGCCATTAAGGCTAAAACAGTGCGGCATCAATTGAAATCAGGACGATGTGTCCCACCGTCCTGATGTGTTAAGAGAAGCGCCGAGATTGAAGCGGGACGATCGAGGATTTCCAGTTCTTGATGAGGACGATGATCAATAGGAACGACACATGATGAGTCTTGACCTAGAAGTTGATGAAAAGAACTGGGAGAAATTTAGATTCTAAACGATCAACTCACGCTAGAATTCTTGTCATTGGTTAACTTCAGAAGGTCAGTTGAAATTTATGAAGCTTCCCAAGATTCTCGCTTTCGCGAATCAGAAAGGTGGGGCAGGCAAATCTACAGGAGCTGCCCACGCAGCAGAATGGCTATCAAAGCAAGGGCATTCCACAACGCTCATAGACGCTGATGGACAACAAAGTAGCTCCGTCTGGCTTAAAGAGATTGGTCTGCCTTACCAAGTTATTAGCGATCCAGAGACCCTGTTTGAGGCTTTGCCAAAGCTATCAGAAGAATTTGATGTTGTGATCGTAGATGGTCCTGGATCGCTCTCTGAAGTTACAAAGGCAATTCTGGCAAGGTGCGATCTTGTCCTCGTCCCCTCTCGCGATTCCATTATTGATCTTCGCAGCACTGGAAAAATTCTTCAGTTTATTCGTCATGCCAAAGAGCTTCGCGCAGGAATGCCCAAAGCTGCGATTTTCTTAAACGCAGTGAGCAAAGGCTCGGTTCTACTGAGAGAAGCGCAAGAGGCTCTGGGAGATAGCCTTGTTCCTTTGATGGAAACTGTGATTTACGATCGCCAATGTATCAAGGACGCACCCGGTCAAGGTTCTACTGTTTTCGGAATGCGAGGAAAACCCGCGAAAGATGCCGCTACAAATTATGAAGCTTTGTTCAATGAAGCAGTGAGGTTCTTCAATGGCAAATAGGCGTAGTTTGAAGGACGCGATCCACTCAGATTCACAACTTTCTGAATTTGTGTTTGGCGAAAAGCTGACCGAGCAAGTCTCATCAGAAACTACAGAACAGGTTGCTCCTTTGTCTTCCATCCATCGGACTTCATTGCAAAAACGGCGCTACTTTGATCAGCAGAAAATAGAAGAATGGGCAAACACAGAAATTAAGGCGAATGGAATTCGCTCTGCTCTATGGGTCAGACCCCTATTGAACGGTGAATCTGGAGAGTATGAGTTAATTGCAGGAGAACGGCGCTACCGAGCGGCTCAATTTCTAGGCTTACCCACCGTTCCAGTTAAAATTTTTCATCTAGATGACAAACAAGCCCTGTTTGCCTCCCTGGTTGAAAACTTGCAACGCCAGGATCTCTCTCCTTTAGAGGAAACGGAGGGAACTTTAGACGCTCTGGCAATGGAGCTAGATGCTTCGGTAGAAGAAGTGATCAGCCTGCTTTACCAGATGAATAATGCCACCAAAGGAACGGTTAACCAAAACGTTTTGGTTAGCCCAGAAGCAGAACAAGTTGAAAAAGTCTTTAAGTTTCTGGGGCGCTTATCCTGGAAATCATTTGTCTCTAGCCGATTACCTCTACTGAAAAAGCCTCCAGAGATTCTAGAGGCTCTCAGAAGCGGCAAGATTGAGTACACCAAGGCAATGGAGATCTCCAAACTCAAAGATGAAAATCAAAGGAGAGCCTTGCTAGATCAAGCCGAAGATTATCATCTGTCGCTGAGTGAAATCAAGGAGAAAGTCAAGTCCGTTCAAGCCCCTTATTCAGACGAGTCTGATGATCAAATTTCCCTAGAACAAAGAGCCGTTGACACTTTTCGCCGAGCGAAGAGAGCCAAAGTCTGGAGCGATCCTAAAAAACAACGCCAAATTGAAAAGCTTTTGGCACAGCTAGAGGCGCTGATTGAAAAATAGCCGAGACGAGAATTCAGCGGCGGCTAATTTGAGCTAACCAAAACGTTTTGGTTAGTCTAAAAGACCAAGACCTAGAGGTTTCGATTTTGGTCGTTCCCACCGCGCTGTACGGTTACCTTGCAGTTTCCCAATAGGGTGAACGCTCCAAAACATCACAACGTCTGGACATCCGTGCTTACATTTAAGAAAGAATCCGTCCGTTACCTTTTGTCTTGGAATCTTACTCAGGGGCTTTGAGCATTCTGGACAAGGTACATCTGAAAGTTCATCCTCTCGCTGAGATGGCGTTGATGCCTCTCCGATCGCTCCGAGTTCTTTGTTCCACCACGTCCCGTGTTTTGTCTTAAAGAAGACAACTTCTTTACAAGATTTACGCCGATTTTTAGGGTTAGAGCAACGAAGCAGCACCTTAATTTCATTGTTTCTTTGATATTGATACTCCTCTAAAGAGTTTTCGCAAACTGGACAAGGATGTTCAGTGAGCTTGCCTGCCTCTTCAGATTTGGACATCGGGCGTTCAGCAACATCCAAGCGCTGACGGGCACGATCCAACGCAGGCTGAAAAGCATTCTGATTCCAGTCAATCAAATAGCGTTGCCAGTCCCGTTTCCCATCCGCGATTGCATCTAGTGACGCTTCCATTTCTGCGGTTAATCCAGCGTCAATCAAGTTCGGTAGAATTTGGGATAAAACTTCGTCGGTTTTCAGCCCGACTTCCGTTGGAATCATCACTTTGCCCTTCACCTGCACATAGCCCGGTTGTGTCGCAAAAAATCTGAGGTACGCTATGCATAGTAGAAAAATTTCAAGCTTTGAGATCTATTCACTCCACTAATAGCGTGGCTAGAATTTTTTGCGACACAACCATAAATCTCCCTACGATGGGGATTTACCCTACTGGGCTGCAAGACTGGGGAAACATCCTCTGTTACCAACCTCAGTATCAAAGCTCTTCAAGTCCCACAAGGGTAGGTGTAACCACTGCGGATTAAGTTAGTGTCACGAATTATTCGCGCTGAGGAGCAAGGGGAGAAAAAGGCTTAGAACGGGGAAGCCCCTCGAAGCAGGAGACCTTCCATGACAATCGCAGAACGAGAACAACAAATTCTCAGAGTTCGACAGCAAGGTGTGCATCCGGAACTGGAAGCAGCACTTGCAGAGCAATTACGAAGGGAAGTGGTGAACACGGTCAAACAGGTGTTGGAAGGGGCGTTACGAGAGGAAGTGACGGAGTTTCTGAAGCACCTGGAGGGCAAGAAACCGTACCGCTCAGGTTACTATGAACGGCAACTGCATACGCAGTATGGAACCATCGAGCAGTTACAGGTGCCGAAGTTACGAGAACGGAACCCGGAACGCCACTGGCAGATCTTGGAACGCTATCAGCGGAGTTTGGGGAATCTACTGGATTGGCTGTGTTGCATGTATGTCATGGGACTGTCGTTGCGGGATTTGCAAGAAGCCTTGTATTTTGTAGTAGGTCGAGTTCTATCGGTGAATGCCGTGAACCAAATCACGTTACAAGTTCAACGACGACTGGACGCGAAACGCCAAGCGCCCTTCGAGCAAACGCCAGCGATTATCTTAGTCGATGGGGTGTGGGTAGACATCCAGTATGTGATTGCCGATGAGTACAAGGAAGACTTATCGGGACATCTGCGGCAACGACGGCAAGTGGAAGAACGAGTCGTGCTAGCTGTGATGGCAGTCTGGGCAGATGGACGCACAGAAGTAATCCACTACGAGGTTGCCGAAACTGAAAGTGAAGCCGCTTGGCGGGATCTATTTGCCCATCTGATTGAGCGCGGATTTGACCCCAAAGCACTAGAACTAGTCTGTAGTGATGGCAGTTTAGGACTCCCACCCGCAATTGCGGCTTACTTCCCGAATGCCCAACAACAACGCTGTATCACCCACAAAGTCAGAGGCATTGAGCGGCATCTGAACTATCAGGAACTGCCCCAAGTAGACGCACAACAACAACCGCTCAAACTCACCGATGCCAAGCAACAACGGCGCTTTGAAATCACGAGTGATGCTTATGATATTTTCGAGGCAGTGGATGTCAACCAAGCACACGACCGCTTGCAAGACTTTGCTCAAAAGTGGCAATCACGCGAACCCGATGCAGTACGTACCTTCCTCAACGATAGTGAACTCACCCTGACCTTCTATCAATTCCCTCACGACCTCCATCGCCATATTCGGACTACGAATCACTTGGAGCGCTTGTTCCGTGAGTTTCGTGCCAAGTCAGATGAAATCGGGGCATTCCCGAATGAAATGAGTTGTCTGACCGTTTTTTGTATGGTGGTAGAGCGGGATCATGCCAAACATGACCGCAAATCCTCCGCGAATAATTCGTGACACTAACCGGATTAACGTTCAGGGATGGAGATATTTTTGAGATTGACCACATAATCCCTCGCCGACTGGGTGGGGCAAATGGGTACACAAATCTTCAACTTCTGCATCGTCATTGCCATGATACGAAAACAGCTTCCGACGGAAGTCTGAGACGTGCCTATGAAAAGGGTCAAATCATTGAGGAGCCGGATGAGGTTAACGTCTCAAGTCCGGTTCTGAAGACAAGTGGCTCCTGTGAAGGGGTCACTTAGTTTAATAAAGCTACGGGAACGCCGATTCGCTTGGCGTATCTACTCAACCATCAAGACCCCAAGCGCCCTCGGTTTGTCGGACTGTTCTCCACCGATGTCGAGCAAGATGCCCACGATCTGTTCCGACTCTACCCACTGAGGTTTCAAA
>Ga0209724_1000943_pt1 | contig 27379 bp, 21 predicted proteins | sample grotaG_FD_184143 | JGI IMG/M metagenome (GOLD analysis project Ga0209724, IMG submission 184143) | Glacier valley bacterial and archeal communities from Borup Fiord, Nunavut, Canada, to study Microbial Dark Matter (Phase II) -... | ecosystem: Environmental > Aquatic > Freshwater > Ice > Glacier ...
CTTAACCCGAAAATAAACCCGAATGGTTGAATTATAGGCTCTTTTAGCCCGGTGATTTATTGCCGGGCAACCAGGACTATTTACGGATTTAATCGTTAAAGTTCATTATGGGGCTTCGTTCTCTTAGCACAGCGGAGCCTGTGCCCTGTACTCAGGGTATTAGCCCCGTGCGAACCAAAACCAGTTAGGTTTCCTGAAATTAGCCCTTGACTGACCCCGCCAATGCGCCGTTGATAAACTCCCGTTGCATCAACAGGAACACCAACAAAATGGGCAAAACCGATAGACTGGTAACAGTCATAATCCCGCTATAGTCTGTCAGGCTTGAGCCGGATAGAGCCCCCAGCCGAGTTGGGATAGTATTAACCTGAGCCACCAGAGGCCAGAAGAAGTTATTCCATTGGCTCATAAACATAAAGATTGCCAGAGCCGCCAACGCGGGACGCATTACTGGTAGACAAATCCGCCAGAAAATCCCAAATTCACCTACCCCATCAATCCGTCCGGCATCCATCAATTCGTCGGGGAACTGGCTCATAGTTTGGCGCATCAGGAAGATACCAAAAGGACTGGCTAATCCTGGCAGGATTACCGCCTGAATTGTGCCTAACCAGTTAATATCAAAGGGATTGCCCCCCGCCATAATCTTGAAAAGCGGCACATATGTTACCTGACTAGGAACCATCAAGGTTGCCAGGAACAGCCCAAAGACCAAATCGCGACCCCGCCATTTGTATTTGGCGAAACCATAGCCCGCCAACGACGAGATAAACACGCTCAACACCATATAAATCAGGGCGATTACAATGGAGTTCCAGATACCCTCGCTGAGACCCAAGGCTTTGTCGCTCAACAGACGGTTAATATTGTCAAACAGCTTGTCCGAAGGTAACAGGTGGGGCGGGGACGCTAATACTTCACTTTTCAACAGAGTAGAAGAGTTAAACATAAAGTAGAAGGGGAACAGCGAAATAATCGCCCCGATAACTAGTGCTACGTATAGTACCGCCTGTCGCACAAACCAGAGTACATCGTGTTTTTTTGCCTCGCCCACCCTGACATTTTGGCGGGTGTTAATTCCTGCTTCCATTCTTTTAATCCTCCCTGGTACCCGCAAACCTGAATTGTAGGAGTGACAGTATCGCAATTATCACCAGCAACCCATAGGCAATAGTCGAAGCGTAGGAGAAATCAGCCTGTCGGAAAGCGGTGCGATAGAGGTAAAACCCGACGGTCATAGTTGCGTTCTGAGGCCCGCCGTTAGTTAAAAGGTAGCTCTCATCAAAAATCTGGAGCGTCCCAATAGTTGACAAAACGGTGGTAAAAAGAATAATCGGACGCAAGAGTGGCAAAGTAATCTGGAAAAATTTGGTAGCCCAGGTCGCGCCATCTACCGAAGCGGCTTCATACAAATCATCAGGGATACCCTGCAAGCCGGAGAGGTAGATAACCATGTTGTAACCCGTCCAACGCCAGGTAATCGCCATAATCAGCAGCACCCGGTTGGCGAAAGCATCTAAAGTCCAGTGAATCGGGCCAAAGCTGAAAACCGAAAGAAACGAGTTGAAAAAACCATCAGGGTCGGCAAAGATTATCCGAAAGATAACTGAAGCCGCCGACAATGAGGTAATGGCTGGTAAAAAATATACCGCCCGAAAAAACGAACGAGCCTTGAGAGCTTTGGAGTTTAGAACTACCGCCAGCAACATTGCCAGAGCCAACTGAATTGGCACTTGAAGTATCAATACAATAAAAGTATTGAACAAAGCGGTACGAAAAAGCTCGTCCCCCAAAAGCCTACTATAGTTGTTCAGGCCCACCCATACCTGCTCACCCTCGCGGTTGGTCTGAAAACTGAGGATGAACGAATAGATAATGGGATAAACCATGAATATCAGAAATAAAATAAAAGCAGGGGCAACAAATACATACGGCGCAGCTTTAGGACTGAGCCGAAATCCCCGGAATGTTCCCCTCCCGGCGCGTGTGACAGTACCCTGCATAACTCCTCCTCCATAAGTAGGGTATAGGGGTTAGGGGATGGGGGATTGGTAGGCTAGTTTTGAGTTATGAGTACAAACCTAACCCCCTAGCCCCCTTCCCTAAAGCGGAAGGGGGAACGGTAAACTCAGCACTCAGCACTCGACACTTTTTACCAGCCCCTATCACCTAACCCCTAATGTGTTACTTCGCCAGTTCGCGCCCAGTCTGCTGTTTAAGCTGATCTGCCGCTGTTTTCAAGGCTGCTACCGGGTCAGTGCCGCTTAACACTGCGCCCTGAGCATCAGCCATTACCGCCAAACCTTTGTTATTGTCGGAGGTGAAGGCCGCGGGTTTAAGCAAAGGAATTTCGTCAGCGAACAGCTTCCAGATTGGCTTGTTGTTGAAGTATTCCTGTGGCGCAGTATAGAACGGGTCGCTATATGCCGGGATATAGCTCGGCCAGATGCCAAATTGCTTTAGCATAGTATTCTGACCTTCTTTGGTGGCTAGTGCATACTCAACATAGGCCCAGGCGGCATCCTGATTTTTGGACTTAGCCGGGATAGCCAGGGTTGAGCCACCCAGGAAAGAAGCACGACTGCCACCTTTAGTAACAGCAGGCATCAAAATCACGTCCCATTTGCCCTTGAGTTCAGGGGCTTCAGTGGAAATCGTGCCGCTCCACCAAACGCCAAAGGTCTGAGTCGCAACCTTGCCGCTCTTATTGGAAGAAACCAGACCATCCCAACCAGAAGCGTTCAGCAACAGGTCGGCATCTTTCAGTTTCTTGATGATAGTCATCGCGTTAACGGCTTCGGCTGAATTCAGGTTAATTTTGCCATCGGCGGTGAAGTAGTAGGCACCCTGCTGACTCAAAATCTGGCGGAAAAGGTTATCGTCTTTGGTGTAATCCATTGCAATCATCTTCACACCAGGGTTAGCAGCCTGAACCTTCTTACCAGCGTCAATGAAATCATCCCAGGTTTCGATTTTGCTGGCATCCACGCTCGCTTTGGTGAACATGTCAGTGCGATAGAATACGCCTGACGGCCCCGAATCCCACGGAATTGAGCGGACTTTATTTTTAGGCTTGGACTGCGCCCATTTGGAAGGGTCGAAATCCTTCTCATACTTGCTGGCCTTTTCGGTCAGGTCGGCAAAACCCTCCGGGAACTGGGTGGTGTAAACATCCATGCGGTCGCTCTCGACCTGAACAACATCTGGCAAACCAGTACCGCCAGCAGCTAGGCCAGTGGTCAGTTTGTCATAAACGTTGGCTTGACCAAGATCCTGCACCGTAACTTTTACGTTAGGATACAGTTTGTTAAAACCAGCCACGTTAGCGTCAAGGCTCTTGGCGGCGACGTTCCAGCCCCAAACCGTAACATCCCCTTTCAGGTCTTTGTTACCGCCCATCGCGGCAGCAGCGGTAGTAGCCGCAGCACCCGCCGTCGTGGTAGCAGCAGCACCTGCGGCGGTAGTTGCCACTGGGGCGGCGGTAGTGGCCGGGGCCGCAGTAGGATCACCGCAAGCCGCCAGGGCAAATGAAAACACCAGTACCATAACCGCCAGAAGTGACATCCGTCGGGTTGGCAACTGAAGCTTGTTGCTTCTCATCATTCTTACTTCCTCCTCACTAAGTGATATAGTTTACCGTCCCCGACTTCCTCAAACCGGGCAGTAAACGTGATACTGTTGGTACAAATATGGGTAAAGAGCGCAATCTACTCAGGCCGGATTAAGGCGAGCAGTAGAACCGCGCACGATAAGTTCTACAGGTAAAATGATGGTCTCGAAATCTTTTTTGCCCTCTTTGATTAACTCAAAGAGTTTGGTGGCAGCTACCCGACCCTGTTCCACCGAAGGTTGACGAATAGTGGTCAGGGGTGGGTCAATTAAGGTCGCTAGGGAAATATCATCAAAGCCCACCAGCGATAAATCGTCGGGAAGCTTCAAGCCTAGCTCGCGCGCCCGCCGCATCAAGCCCGTCGCCATGCGGTCGTTCATCGAAAAAATTGCGGTAGGTCTGTCGGCTACCTCAAGCAATCGCCGACTGGCTTGATAGCCACTTTCGGTAGTAAAATCCCCGTAAGTCAGAAAATCAGGATTAAGTTCCAGACCAGCTTCCAATAGAGCGGTCTGGGCTCCGCGCAAGCGTTCTTCTATTGCGCCCACAAAGTTGGCGGGGCCGCTTATAACCCCTATCTGGCGATGACCTAGCTCAATCAAATGTTTGACCGCTTCGTAAGCTCCCCGATAATCATCCGAATGAACCGAATTGATGGGGTTCAGGCCATTACGATAGCCAATCGAGACTCTCGGCAAACCCTGGTCGTCCAACAACTTTCCAGGAGTTTCCCCCTCAAAAGTTTCTACGGTAATAGCCCCATCAATATAACCAGTCCGCAACACCCGCGTATAGGCACTATGGTGGTCAGTTTTATTTGCCATCGAGAGCAGAATATTGTAATCGTTATCGTTGGCGGTGTTTTCTACCCCGCGAATAACTTCCAGTAATTGAGGGTCGGTAAACAAATAATCGGGGTCATTGGGAATAACCAGACCCAGGATATAGGTTCGGCGGTTAGTTAAACCCCGCGCTGCCAGACTAGGCGAATAGTCCAGTTGCCGGACAGCCTCCAGCACTCGTTCTTTGGTTTGAACGCTGACATAGGGTGTATTGGATAGAACTTTTGAAACAGTGGCGGTGGAAACATTCGCTAACCGCGCCACATCGTAAATGTTCGCCATTGAACCCGTCTACTCCGACTCTCTAAATATCACGATAAGGCAAAAGGTATAGATTTGTTAGGAAAATGCAAATAGGAAAACGCTTAACTATTTATACGCCTAATTTTTTATCCTGTCAAGGGGTATTTTTAACGACTTCTGAAACTGGTTCCTGACAAAAAATTAACCTCAACCCGGCAACCTCTAGGGTTTTGGTGGGAAAATTGGCTGGAAAAGTAATTACGTTGAATGTTTTTGAAGCATAACACAACCATAAAAATCTTGCCAGACTAAACCGACAACAGGTTAGCCATGCCAAATATGGCGACTTGAGCAAAAAGTGAACATTTTAAGACCTGTTTTTTAATAGTTAGATGGGTTATTATTTTATCAGGCAAAGATATTGCTGAAAGAACAATAGTTTTTCCGAATGTCACCCCTGAGCTTGCGAAGGGTTTTGTTAATAACACTGAGATTCTTGGTGTTCGCTCAGAATGACAAACCCCGTGAACGGTTACTAAAAATTGAGTTGTAGTAAGGGAGGGCAACAGTGGCAAAAGTTTATAACGAGCGAATGACGGCAGAATTAGATGGCGATTTTGTAGTTTTCCTTATTGGAATGCGGGTCAACAAATTCTGGAAGATTCATAAGTGGTTACCAGTATTTCTAGCGATGCCTAAAATGATTAAGGAGCTAGAAGGTCGCCCAGACTCTGGCTTTTTGGGGAGTACGATGGGTTTGCCAGTGATTGTGCAATACTGGCGCAGTTTTGAGCAATTGGAAGCCTATTCAAGAGACCGCGATAGTCTACACTGGCCCGCCTGGCTGAATTTCTATAAAAAAATCGTGGGAAGCGGCGGAGATGTTGGAATCTGGCACGAAACCTATCAGGTTTCAGCAGGGCACTACGAAGCGATTTACAAGGCGATGCCCACCTTTGGTTTGGGTAAGGTTGGAAAGCATATACTCGTCAATCAGCAACGGGAAAACGCCCGTGACCGCCTGGAGTCAATGGTTCAGCAAAAATAGTTAAAGTAGAACTATCGCTGGTCAATTGAGAATAAACTACCCAAAAAGTATTAGTGAAAATCTAAAATGGTTGCTGGTAGTCAGTTGTCGGTATTATTCTCCCTTCCCTGAGTCAGGGAAGGGGGTTAGGTTTGTTCCCCCATTCTTGCTCCTTTATTCTTACTTCTTACTTCTTTATTTTGCCTCCTTTCATCCTTCATCCTTCCTATTTCATCCTTCCCATTTAACCATAGCACCGCTCTATCTAACTATAAAAAAGACAAATGAGTTATGCGTAAAAAAATTCACAAAAAGGGAGTATAGTTAGTGACACATATGTTACTATGGTAAGTATTAGGTGTAATATCAGTAAAGGACTTCGTGATGAAATTCATATTAAATCTATCACTACAAGGAGGTAGCTGGTAAATGACAGTGCTAGATACTCGCCCTGAAATACAGTCAGGCGACTTCGGCGGACGAGAAGTGGTAAACGATTTTTCGATTGTAATCGCCACCGTCAATGGCTCTGGTAGCCAAACCGCCAATACCACCCTGATCCGGGCCATCTTCAAGATGGGAATACCGGTAAATGGTAAAAATATATTCCCCTCTAATATTTCCGGCCTTCCCACCTGGTACACCATTCGGGTAAATAAAGATGGTTATACCGCCCGCCGCGAAACCACCGAAATCCTGGTAGCCTTTAACCCCCAGACCGCCGAGGCCGACCTTGAGTCTTTAAACGAGGGTGGGGCTTGCTTTTATCCTGAAGACCAGGTTTTCCAGAACAAACGCCCGGACGTAGTTTATTACCCTTTGCCCGTAAAACAGATGGTCAAAGAATCTGGGGCGGATGTGAAATTGCGCGACTACGTAGCCAATATGGTCTACGTGGGTGCGTTGATGGAATTGCTACAGGTCAATCCTGAAAAAATTAAAGGTGCTTTGGTAAAACACTTTAACGGCAAGATGAAACCCGTAGAGTTAAACTTTGGGGTGGTCAGCAAGAGTGCCGAGTGGGTACGCGCCAATCTGACCAAACAAGACCCCTATCGGGTGGAAGCAATGAACGCCACTGATGGCAAAATTATGATTGAGGGTAACACCGCTGCCGGACTTGGCGCAATTTTCGGTGGGGTGGGCGTGGTGGCCTGGTATCCTATCACCCCAAGCACCAGTCTGGTAGACGCGATTAACGATTATCTGCCGGAACTTCGCACCGACCCTGAGACCGGGAAACTAACCTGCGCGGTAGTGCAGGCGGAGGACGAACTGGCGGCAATCGGGATTGTGCTGGGGGCAGGTTGGGGCGGAACTCGCGCAATGACCGCTACCAGTGGCCCTGGCATCTCGCTAATGACTGAATTTACCGGGCTAGGCTATTTCGCTGAAGTGCCGGGGGTTATCTGGGATATTATGCGGATGGGGCCAAGCACCGGATTGCCTACCAGAGTAGCGCAGGGCGATGTGATGAAAGCTTATTACCTCGGTCATGGCGACACCAAAAATATTTGCTTATTACCCGGCAATATGGCGGAATGTTTTGAGTTTGGCACAACCGCTTTTGATTTGGCGGAACGGCTGCAAACGCCTGTTTTTGTGCTGAGTGACCTCGACCTGGGCATGAACTACTGGATGACCGAGCCGTTTAACTATCCCGAAAAACCGCTAGACCGGGGCAAGGTTTTGAGCGAGACCGACCTTGCGAAGCTGGGTACTTTTGCCCGCTATGAGGATGTGGATGGTGACGGGATTGGCTATCGGACTATTCCTGGCAACAAACACCCTGCCGCCGCTTATTTCACACGCGGAACGGGCCACAATCCCCAGGCTGGCTATAGCGAACGGCCCGACGATTGGGAAGACAACCTGCATCGGCTGGCCCGCAAGCATGATACTGCCCGCACAATTGTGCCTAAACCCGTGATTCAGAAACGGGACGGGGCAAAGGTTGGGGTTATCGCTTACGGCTCGGTTGACCCTTCGATTATGGAGGCGGGCGATATTCTGGCAAGAGACAATAACTTGCCAACCGATTATATGCGGCTGCGGGCCTTACCGCTGGGCCAAGAAGTCAGCCAATTTATCGCGGAGCACGAGCGGGTTTACGTGGTAGAACTGAACTACGACGGGCAGATGCACAAACTATTGCAACTGCATACGCCGGAATATGCTACCCGTTTGCGCTCGATTGCCCATTGCGACGGTCTGCCGCTAACGGCCCGGTTTGTCTGTGACGCTATTCTCAGCCGAGAAAATTCATAACTAACTCATAGATGAGGGAGATATATAGATGACTACAGCAGTAAGAGAAAGCCCCGGTGGTAACGCCAAACTAAACCTGATTGGGTTGGATAAAAGTGACTATAAGGGGCGACCTTCGACCCTTTGCTCCGGCTGCGGCCACGACTCGATTTCCAGCCAGATTATCGCGGTTTCCTGGGAACTTTCGTTAAAGCCCCATCAGGTTATAAAAACCAGTGGGATTGGTTGCTCCAGTAAGTCGCCCGCCTATTTCCTGAACCGTTCGCATGGCTTTAACACCCTACACGGACGGATGCCTTCGGTTACAACCGGGGCAATGCTGGCAAATCGGGATTTGCTGGCGATTGGGGTTAGCGGCGACGGTGATACGGGCAGCATTGGTTTAGGCCAGTTCAAACATCTGATACGCCGGAATGTGCCGATGGTTTATATAATCGAGAATAACGGGGTTTACGGCTTGACCAAAGGTCAGTTCTCCGCCACCGCCGACAAAGGCCAGAAGTTGAAATATGCCGGAATTAACGAACTCCCGCCGATTGACCTTGCGTTGGAAGCCCTTATCGCGGGGGCTGGCTTTGTGGCGCGCTCCTTCGCCGGGGATGCCAAGCAGGTGCGCGAGTTACTCAAGGCCGCGATGAGCTATCATGGCACGGCGGTACTGGATATTATCAGCCCTTGCGTAACCTTTAACAACCACGAAGAATCTACCAAGAGCTATGCTCACGGCAAAGCCCACGAAGAACGCTTGCACGATATTAGTTTCGTGGAAAAACAGGAAGAAATCGTGATAGATTACGAGCCGGGTACAGTCCGCACCGTCAAGATGCACAACGGGCCAACTATTCAGCTTCGCAAGCTGCATAACGATTACGACCCGACCAGCCGCGCCACCGCCACCAGCCTACTGGAAGATGCTCAGACCAATCAGGAGTTTATCACGGGCCTGATTTACATCAACGAGAGCCGCCCGACCTTGCCGGAGTTGTTGCATATTGTGGATACGCCCCTGGCAAACCTGACGGACGAAAGTTTGCGCCCTTCTGCCGAAAACCTTGCCAAAATTATGGCAGACTTCGACTAGGAGATAAACTAACCCCCTGCCTTCACAGGTAAGGGGGTATAACTTTTGATACTGGATTTTAGATTACTTTAAAAAGCTGGGGCGTGAAATGATAACTGCGCTCGCTATTTACCCCGAACACCGAATCCCAATAGCGAGTGCCACCGAAACTTAATACCAGATTTTTACCTTCGGGTTTAAGCTCACCCACATTAAACTGCGCTAACATTCGCTCGAAAAAACCCGCCGCCTCTCCCAATCGTTGTTTTTGCTCGGCCCGCATATGAGATAAAAAGCCGGGATACACCAGAATTAGGGGTAATGCCCCATATTCGCCAAAACGGGTAAAAGTATAATCCACCAACGTCTTAGCCTTGCGGGGCATATCGCGGGTAGCGGCGGGGCCATAAAGCGGGTCACGGCAGGTAATCCCGATCGTTATGTTGGCAAATCCATCTTTAACCAGAGGCTCTTTTGGGCGGGCAATCACATCCATCTCTAAAGTGCGCCCACCTACATGCGAGCCTTTGATATTTTCCCCTAATACCGTAAAAAATGGCTCTATTTTCTCCCGCAGCCTCGCAACGGTTTCGCCGAGGTTGGGTGGTTCATCGTCCAAGAAAAAGCCTTCCAGGTTCATTTGCTATCTACCTCACTTCCAAAAAAAGCCAACAACGGCCTGTTTATTATGACAAATAAGTTATAACCTACAAAATATTATACAATAAAAGCGATAAGGCTAAGACTCCATTGTAGAAGAAAGGATTAAAAACTAATGGATTTGGTAAATATCCCATTTTCAACCATAGATTGGGAAAGTATTACACCAACTGAACATTTGGGTGAAACAGGCAAAGCTTTTTGGCGAACTTTTGAGATGGGCAATATACGGGTAAGAATGGTTGAATATAGTGCTGGTTATAAGGCAGACCATTGGTGTAACCGAGGCCATATTTTGCTAGTATTGAAAGGTGAATTGGTAACAGAATTGCAGGACGGACGACAATTCGTGTTAAATTCTAGTATGAGTTATCAAGTAGCCAACGATACCGAACCCCATCGTTCGTTTACCCAAGTTGGAGCAAAGTTATTTATTGTGGATTAATCCTTTGTGCCTGTTAATTGTGGTATAACAAACTATTTCTAACAAGGGAGATAAAAATGAGGCCCGCACAGAGCTATCCGTTACAAAGCAAGAACGATTTTCAGAACAAATAGGCGCTGGGTCTCTCTTTGGCGAATATCAAAATATCTGGCACATCTGTACATTAGTTTGCTTTTTGGGTTGGGTTGCGGTTATAATTCAGGAGTAGGACTACCTACAGAAATCGGGTTGCTATTAGTAATATCTAGTTATGTAAACTTGGCACGTTACTTTTATGGCTGGTTCAAAATACGAATACGGGGTATTAAGCTATTACCCGACCAAAGAAGCCTGGGTTATCGGTTTTGTGACCACCGACCCGAAGCAAAATTTTGAACAAAAAGCCGCCGTTAGTGCCGAGGGCGTGCGGGGCGCAGTATTCCAGGTATTGGGTAGCCTGGGTGAGCAAGGCTGGGTAGTATTTCAGGTAGATGGCTACATCGAGCGAGATTATCCGGTATATCATTTGAGGAGAGTGTATCTTTGAACCTCAAACCAAACCTGACAAAGTTGCGGGTATTATTCAAGGGCGGTAAGCACCGCAATGCCCTAAACTTCCCCCATACCCATAATTCCAGCTCCCTGCCCATTGAGCCTGCACCGCTGCTTTCTACCACCCCTATGATTCAGGGAATGCCAGGGGAGAAAACCAACGAGAATTGGCTAAATGAGCAAGAAGCCAAAGAAACCAAAGCTTTAACTATCCCCGCCGAACGCACTCTTGACCACACTCAGGTTATTTTTGACCGATACGATACTCTGGTAAGTAATTTATTAGTGGATATGGGTAGTGCCGCTAAATGGAACAAATTGACCAGCCGACCTAAACTTTTGCGTAAACGCGGCGAGCATATTAATGGCTGGGGTTGGGTGGTCTACCGGGTGCATTCCTCCGGCGAAGCCTTGCTCCCCGAAGAAGAAGCCCCCCAAAATTATACCCTCTTTAACTTCTGGCAAGTAACCTTTAATTGTGGCCTGACTAACGAGCTTGAGCCGGATTATCAAACCTGGCAGTTGCACGCCCTTGAAACCCTGGAGGATTTCGAGCGGTTGATGCCCGGTCAGGTCGAAACCTGGCTAAAAGAGCAGCTTTACAAAATGTATAAAAACGGCTGTATGTGGGTGGCCCTGCCCGAATTAATGGACGAGCGTGGTAAAAAACGTAAACCCACTATCGAGGATGCCCTTTTTCATTTCAACCTGATTAGCTTCGGGCGCAACTACGACCCTTATCAAACCAACAAACACTTCTATGACCGCCCCTACCAGAATAACCAGTTTATCCCCGGTCACTACAAACGCTAATACTTTCTGACCAACTTATCTCCGAAAACTTGTATCAAAACCACTTGTAGGAGCAGGCTCTGTCCTGCGATAATTTGATAATCCCGTAGGAGCAGGCTCTGTCCTGCGATAAAATCCATCGGCTGACGGAGCAGCCTCCTACTGGAATTCTTTGGTAGGGACAATCAAGCCGTTTGCCCAAGTTGCCGGGGGGCAAATTGCTCGATAATAATTGGCGAATCAAGAGCCACTAGCTGGCAAACCTCCGTAGACTGCGACATGCCCCGCAAAGTCACCGTTGCACTATCGCGCAAAGTATAGCCCGCCGCCACCAGCACTTCCTTTACCTGTTTATCTTCCAACAGTTCCTTCGACACGATAATGTCACCGCCCTTGCTAAGTGCAGCGATACGGGCCGCCATATTAACGGTAGTGCCAAAATAATCCATCAAATCGTTCTGGTTAACACTAAGGCATGGGCCAGCATGCACTCCCACCTTTAGAATTAGAGCGTCTTTTGGGCTTAACCCTTCGGCAAGGTTAAAAGCGGCAATCGCTTTGTGGAAATCGGCGGCGGCCCGCACAGCATCTACCTCGTGCTTGAAAGAAGCCATTACTGCATCGCCAATCGTTTTGATTACTACCCCACCATTTTGCAGCGTAGCCTGTGATAACAGGGTAAAATGCTGCCGCACCAGGTTATAAGCCTGGGGGTCGCCCTTCGCCGCATACATCGCGGTGGAGCCCCGCAGGTCGGTAAAAACCAGGGCTACCCGCGTCACTTTAAGGCTGACATGCACTGGCAAAACCTGATCCTTGAAGAAATCGCGAAAAAGTTGAATGTGCATCAAATCAAGAGCGGTGGTAGGGGCATGCTCAGCCGTAAGCTGGATAAATTCTTCAATTAGCATTTTTTCTTCGGGCTTCAAAGTAGCCAAATAGCCCTGAATATCCCCCGCTTCCACCCCTTCGGGCACTACCATTTTTGGAACAGGCAAATTTATTTCTCGCACAGCCCTATTTAGCGAGAAAAGCACCCGCAAATTATGGTCAGCATCCGCCACATTTTTAGTCTGGCAAGCGGGGCAAGCTATTGAATGGTCGGGGGTCAGGTTTAGATTGGAATAATTATAAACTGGGGCCGAACACATATGACAGCCGATTTCCCAATATAAATCGAAAATACCCTCGCGCGTTGCTAGGGCGGCAATTTCAATAGCGCGGCGCAGGTCAATTTCGGCTTTGGCGGCGGCCCGACGGGGATTCAACCGAAAAAGCTCGGTATCAGTGGCTCTGTCCAAATAAGCGGCGAAAGCTTCTAACTCGGCCCGGTCAAAGCCATATTTACTCAAACGCTGGACTAAAAGCTGTCCAGGAGTATTGGAAAGTTTGGTGATTGTAGGTAGAGTTGGCGAAATTGACTCCATAGCTAAAACTCCTAATACGACAAGGTTCTGTAATTTAGTATTGATATTAACAAAGGCTCAGAATTATTATATAGACAAAGGCAATAGCCTGATATAGGTAAATGAGGCTGTTGCAAAATAATAATCTGAAATCTTCACAAGCCCTTAAACCTGTTAATTAAAATTGGCTCTTGACAAAAATCTAATTCGTATCTATACTGGTTACAGTTAACCAGGAGTAATATCTTATGGCTATAAATAGCCGCTTTGCCATCGCAATCCATATTCTGACGATGTTGAACGATGATAACCAGGAGCCGAAAACCTCGGAGTATTTAGCAGATAGTGTCAACACTAATCCGGTATTTATCCGGCGGATTATGGGCGGGTTACGAAAGGCGGGGCTGGTAGACTCACAACCGGGAGCGGGGGGTGGAGCGTTTTTAGCCCGTCCGCCAGACCAAATCAATCTTCTGGATATTTATAAAGCGGTAGAGGAAGAACAACTTTTTTCCTTGCACACCCACCAACCTAACCAATACTGTCCCTGTGGCGAGAACATTCAACCGATTTTGCAGGGGGTTTTTGGTAAGGCAGAGGTGGCATTGGAACAAAGTCTAGCCGAAACAACTCTGGCTCAGATTAAGCAGGCTGTTTTTAGCCAAGACAAACTGCCAAAATTTACCAATAGATAAGCAACCATTCTCTTTTTTTTGAGTTAACTGTAACTACTTTGGTTACAAAATAACCGTTTATTCACTATTTCTTTTTTTAGAAGGAGACTAATTCAATGAGTGACAAGATTCTGGTGACGGGCGCAACCGGCAAGGTTGGCGGCGAAATTTTAACGCAACTTATTGCTAAAGGGGTGGATGTCCGAGCGGGCTTCCATCATCCCGAAAAAGCCGATGTGGCTGGGGCCGAAGTTGTACATTTCGATTATAGCGACCCAGCCACTATTGAGGCCGCTCTGGAGGGTGTGACCAAGCTTTTCCTGATGGCACCGCCTGCCGGAAATGCCGCAGAGTTGGAAAATCGGGTAACTGACCTGGCGAAAAAGGCTGGAGTCAAACATATTGTGAAGCTTTCGGCGGCAGGGGTCGAAGGAGTGGACAACAATCCCTTACGAATTGCCGAAAAGCATGTGGAAGCTTCGGGTGTTCCTTTCACCCTCCTGCGTCCAACCTGGTTCAGCCAGAATTTTAGCACCGGGCAGCTCGAAGCTATCCGAGACGGGGCGATTCGTATTCCGGCGGGTGATGGCAAAACAGCCTTTGTTGATACGCGGGATATTGCGGCGGTGGCGGTAGCGGCCTTTACCGAAGATGGTCACGCTAATAAAGCCTATATTATTACGGGCGGAAAAGCTCTTGACCACTCCGAGGTGGCAGCTATTATATCCAAAGCTATTGGCAAGGAAGTGCGCTATGAGGCTATTACCGACGAAGAATTCCGGGCTATTACCACTGCCCAACACTGGCCGTCAGATATAGCCGAAATGATGAGTACGCTTTATAGCATGATTCGACAGGGCTGGACAACTATCGTTACCAACGATGTAGCCGAAGTATTGGGTCGCCCACCTATTAGTTTTGAGCAGTTCGCCGCCGACCACGCTGAGGTCTGGAAGTAGTTCTTGTTAACCTAACCCCCTAGCCCCCTTCCCGACACAGTTTAAAGGCGGACAGGTTCCATTAAAATAGAGTTTAGGGCATTGGGATGGTCTATCAAACCTAACCCCCTAGCCCCCTTCCCTAAAGTGGAAGGGGGAATAATTCTCCTAAAAGGCTGAGAAATGGTGGTAAGAGCCCTATCTCTAGCCTTTTTACCGGGATTTGGGGTTAAAAAGCCTTCTTTTTACCCAAATCTTTATAAAAACTGTCCGCCCCTAAACCCGACACAGGAAGGGGGCATATTACGGATTTAATAGTTAACCGCACCTGAAAATCCCCTGAATTCCGAATTCGATATTCGGCATCGGCAAAATATGCTAAAATCAAGATTGAATTGATACATCAAATTTGATGACCAACATTCCAATTAAACCAACAACTCAATTTTGAAAGCAATCTAAATAAATGAGCAGCAACGAATTTTACGCCGAAACGCTGGTGGTAGGGGCAGGCCCAGTTGGGTTAACGGCGGCTTTAGCCTTGCGCTCCAAAGGTTTGGGCGTTACTGTGATGGAAGCCGAACCTGAAGGAAGACTGCGGCCTGGAAGTCGGGCTATTTTTATCCATAAAGCCACCCTCCAATCTATCGAACAAATTGTGCCAGGGCTAGGTCGGGAAATAGCCTCACAGGGGCTGGTGTGGCCCACCAAGCGCACCTTCTGGCGGGGGCGCGAGGTTTTTGTACGCCATTATCCCACCCCTGACCCTACTAAATTACCCCCCTTTAGCAGCTTGCCCCAGGTGGAAATCGAGCGTTACTTGATGGCAGCCTGTCAAAAGGCTGGGGTAGATTTTGTGTGGAGTTCATCGGTAAGTCAGGTGGAAACCAGCCCAGATGGGGTAAAAGTAACTACCAGTGGAGGGCAGGTCTGGACGACCAAGTATTTAATTGGGGCGGATGGTTCACGTTCGGGAGTGCGCCGTGCTCTGGGCATCGAGATGGAAGGCAGTCGCTCCGAAAATTCCTATGTGGTGGTGGATGTGAGCGAAGACCCGGCGGCTCCCTTGCCTTTGGAACGGGTTTTTCATTATGAGCATCCGGGGGCAGGCCATCGAAATATTCTGATTGTGCCATTTAAGGGCGGCTGGCGGGTAGATTTACAGTGTCTGGAGGAAGATAACCCCAACGATTTCAGCACCGAAGAAGGGGTGAAACGTTGGCTCTCGAAAGTTATGCCCGCCAAATATGCCGAGTGTATAACCTGGATTTCAACTTACCAATTTCTGCAACTTGTCGCCAAACAGTTTACCGATAGCAATCGGCGGGTATTGCTGGTGGGCGAGGCCGCTCATCTTTTTGCGCCATTTGGGGCCAGGGGTATGAATTCGGGCGTTGCCGATGCCGTTTCCGCCGCTACCGCCATTGATGCGGCCCTGAACGCTCCCGATGCCGCCACCGCCAACAACTTGATTGAGGAAGCGGCTAATACCAGACTTACCGCCGCTCGTTATAATCGGGATGCCGCCGGACTAGCCCTTAACCATATTCATGCCAGCACTCGTGTTATGAAAACCAAGCGGGTGTTAGCCGCCCTGGTCGCCCCTTACTGGAAGAAGGCCGGAGCGTGGTTGGATGAAGGCCCGTATGGCCCGCGTTCTGGCCCACCCGGTCAGGCTGCTTCTAAGTATTAGGGATATGTAATTCCCTCTACCATTCCAGGGGAGAGGGCTAGGGTGAGGGGTTGTTAAAATTTATAACATTCCTTATTAAACGCCCATTGTATTATCATAGTAAGGGTAGACACATTGGTCTACCCCTACAAAAATTCTTCAACCAGGGCGCGGCGACCACGCCCCTACGAATTCTTCATCCCCTAACGCCTATTTAATCGCTTTCACGCATGTTAATTTGTTACCGAAGCCGCTATTTTTAATTTGCGCCCCGGTAAAATGGGTAACGATAACCCCCTGCACCTGATTGTTGCCAGATAAAACCAGGCCGGGCGTGTTAGGGGGTGTACCACTGCCATCAATCGTAATAGCGGCGTTACAAGGGGCATAAATAGTAACGCCTGTTGGTACATTTGGCAGCACACCGCTAACAGAAACAGAGCTTTGCCCCGGTGGTAAATCAAAAGTAATAAATTGGCCTGCAACTGCCTGACTCAGGGCATATGAAAGAGTGTCAGTATTCATATTCCCATTGTCAGTAGCTACCTTTACTACCAATGGAGGAGTCCCAGCACCTAGAACTACCAGAGTAATTGAGTTGGCGGGATAGGTTGTGCTAAAACCCACAGGAGTTACCGCCAGATTCGGTTGTTGCACAATCGCATTCAAGTTGGCGGCACTATAGCGATAAACCTTAGCGGTATTGGTTGGATAATAATTGTTAAGGCTCAGGTTACTGGTGATAGCGTTGCCCGTTTTGTTGATAATCATCAGGGTCAGGGCACTATCGCTACTGCGCTGCGCCCCGTAAACCGCCAGACTGGATTGGTCGCTGCTGGTCGAGCGCACCCAGGTATCGCCGAAAGTGCTATGAGCTCCATCGTAGTTGCGATACATTCGGAAGGCATAAGCCCCTGGTTGAGTGCTGGTCGGGCCAGACCAAAGGGTCGCCATATCCAGTTGTTCCCGCCCGAAAATACCCAGCACATCCGCCTGAGTTAAGGCTCCGTTAATATCCTCCAGTCCACCAAAGTTGTACTCGCTGATAGATATTTTTGTGCCGGAATAATTGTTATTTACCCAGGTGCGGAAAGTTGGGATAAGCTGCACGGGCGGGAAACCGCTTTGTCCAATCCAGCTTTCATCCACATAGGTCGAGTCCCACAGCGAGCGGGTAGAGCGTAACCGCAATGCCTGAGTAGCGGCATTTCCCGCTGGAGAGAGGGTCACACCCGGTTGGGCTGGATAATAATGCTGGTCGAAGTAATCCAAAATCCGCACGCCGTGTTGCTCGTTATAAAGCTTCATCTGTTGCAAATACCACTCCGAAAAGCCAGTGTTGCCATGCGCGGCCTTATCCCCTAGGACCAACGAATCGGCATAAACCCCATAGCCAAAATTGGATGGCCCGATGGTCTTGGCGCTGGGGTCGGCGGCTTTGATGGCGGGGGCGTAAAGATAAGTGCGGTCACGTAGTTCGTCGTAGTTCAGCGTGCCGGGATGAACGTCGCGGTGAGTTTCGTACCAGTCGCTGGGCTCGTTGTCTAATTCGTAAAACTGTACTCCACCGTTAGCCGCCGTCCCATATTTATTTTTTAGATAATTAACCCAGCCTGTATCAAAATTCTGGTTTATGGCGATGCTGGTATCAAGCGGGTCGTTGTTAGTGATGAGCGAATTATCCAGGCGCACGCCGTTCCCGCAATTAAGGGCATAGGGGTCGTAAGCCTGTTGCGGCCCATATACAGTCTTATCGAAGCCGCAGATATGGGCATCGTGCGTTTTAGAAACATAGCCAATCATCGGCATCTGAATAATAGTTTTAGTGCCATTGGCTTTGTCGCGGGTGATAATATCATCCGACTCAGAAGGATCGCCATTAGCCGGGTCGTTATTGGTGTTAGGGTTGCCTTCAAAAAAATAGTCCGACCCGGAATTAAAAGAGTTGGTCAGGTAGTTATAGCGGGTGGCGGCGTTCCCACCCCAACGGTTTACGGGTAGATTTATAGCTTGCATCAAGCTAGTGAAATCGGCAAAATTTGTACCGTAAAAATTAATGCCATAAATATACGGGCTAATTGGATGTTGGTCAGCCAGCGCATCTACGCTCAGGCTAGGGGCTACCAGGGGTTTGGGCTGGGAATAGCCCGCCTCGCTACTGGCGGAGTTAGCCGGGATAATTGCGCTTAATATTAATAAAACCAGTAGTCCAGGTTGTAACCATTTTGTGAGAAGGCTTTGCTTCATTGATAGTTTTTACCTCCGGGCAGTTGTCGGTTGTTAGAGTTTCCCCTTCTCTGAATCAGGGAAGGGGGTTAGGGGTTAGGTCAAAATTTACAACGAGTCCGGGATATTAATCTCGCTGGGACGGCCCCACCAGCGCGGGTGAACCGCCGTTAGCCAGATGCGCTCCTTAACCTCGGTGGGATGGGCGGTGCTACCTTCCAGGTCTAATCGCTTACCTACTAACAAGGCGGCCTGTCCAGCCACAAGCGGGGTAGAGAAGCTTGTCCCCGACCAGCGCACATAACGGCAATCCTTCATGTCTGGAACTTTATTGCTATTTTTATCCTTCTTGAAGGCCCGGATGTGCTTATTCTCTTTATCATAGACAAAAACACCCGTCTTTTTATCACGCTCCACATCCTGAATTTCCAGTTCAAGGCCGGGGTCGAGCATAATTTCGCTGCTGGGCGCGGCTAAAGGACTGGCGTTGGAAAAGCTGGAATAGAGGAAACGGGCCAATTTGGAGCTACTGGCGACCCCAATCACCATATTATAAGGGTCATAAACCATCGGGCCGTTGCTGGGCGGGTCCTCGTGGCGTTTCTTCGACAACTTCTCATATTCATCCTTGTTATAGCCAGGGAAGAAGCCATAAGCGGCGGGTTCTTGAGGATTATCAGCGATACCACTTTCGGAGTTGTTGCCCGCCGCGCACACAAACAGCACCGATTTGAGAGTAGCATCGTCAATCGTCTGGAACAAAGACGGGGCGTTGATAGCGGGGGCACTGGTCTCGAACAGCACCAGACTCAGGTTAAAGAGAATCCGCGTGCCTTCGCCAATCCAGGCATCTTCCCGCAAAGTAGCGAAATCAAGTTTATTGGTGGCAAGGTCGGCGTAGGTGATGTTAATGGGGGCGGTGCGAGCAAAGAAGTTGATAATCTGCAAAATGTCGCCGGTATTACCCAGACCGTTATCGTCCAACGCCCGCACCAGCATTACTCGCGCCTGTGGAGCTACTAATTTAATCAGGTTAGCCACCATCAGGCCGTGATAGGGTTGGGCCAGCGATTGGGGCGGGGTGTAGCCAGTAGGGGTATTTATGGGGCGAGTTTCCGGCTCAAGGTCAATGAAGGCATCCACGCTCGACCAATCAACCGCCTTCCCGGCATTATACTTGGGGGCAGTATCAATCACCACCACCACCGTGCCTTCCCCCTGCGCTCGCCGATGCACCGTAAAGCGAGCCCGACCATATTTCAGACCAGTTTTATCAGCATCATCCTCGGCGTGCTGCCTGAAATAGGCTTTATCCAAATTATCACCTTTTTTGCTACCCGCGTCGCGCTCCAGGCCAATTCGCTCGAAATAGAACTGGTTAAGGTAATCTTTGGGTTTGGCATCTGGCTCTGGAATCGCTTCCTCCGGCACAGGCGCGTCAATTGGGCCACCTCTACCTGAACTACTTTTAATCAAGGTTTCTTTGTCCACTAGCAGAGTAGGAAATTGTTTGGGATATTTAGCTAACCATGCTCCCACCCTGAGCGGCACCTCGCGCACTGACACCCCTTCTTGCGGCTCAAAACTATATTGTTTGAAGGTGCGGTAAATTTTACCATCGGCATCGGTCTGCCCATATTCATCCAGATTAACCGGGGGTTTGTATTCCGCCAGTTTTTCGAGTAAGGCTCTGGCAATCTCTCCAGCGATATTACCTACTGCCTGACCAACCTCGGAAATTTCCGAATTAGACGAGCCAACTTCTACCTGAGCGGCATAGCCCATTGATGCTACTAATTTGCTGGACTGTTCTTCGGGTTTGTGACCAAGCGTGCCAGGCCGAATCTGTTCAGGCTTCTGCACCACTACGGGCGGGCAACCAGCTAGAGGAAGATGGCCCTCCACCAATTCCCTGCTGCCTTTTACCCGGAAAAATATTTTGGGATTACTAATCCAGGGTAGGGGAGTAATCTCGCGGATACCTACCTCTTTTTGCAACTCTTTGTTCTCGGCTAGTTTTGCCCCAAAGCGTTCCAGATCGGCCCGTGAGCCGCTAATCAACAAATAACCCTTTGTATTAGTTTCTTCGATCATTCCTTTTGCTCCTGTGTTGTTGTGTAGCCTGATTATTTTCTTTTGAAACCCGTTTTGTAGGGGCGGGGTCGCCACGCCCAACCCAAGCCCAATTTTATTTGTAGGGGCAGGTCCCCGTGCCTGCCCAAAATTTTATTCACAAGGATAGGCAGGATGGTCAGGATGTTTCGTAATTCAGGAACAGGGCGGGGAGACCCCGCCCCTACGAATTCCCCAACCCCCGACCCCTTTCAGGTCAGTTCCCCGTATTCGCCGATTAAAAAGAAGGGTGCCCAGAAATAAGGATGCCGATAACTTTCCGGCTGTTCGGGGGCAAGTTCACCCCGTAACAGGGCTATTTGGGCCTGTCGCAAGGCCGCCGCCCTGGTGACACCCGGCTGGTTTAGCTTCTGGTAAAACTCTTTCATCAGGCAGGTGGTGGACTGGTCTTCTACCCGCCATAGTGAGAGTAACAGACTGGCGGCTCCAGCATAAAGGCAGGCCCGACTTAACCCCACCAGTTCGTCGCCGCCCGTGATAACATTCAAACCACTTTCGCAAGCACTCAGGGTCACGAGATTAGCGTTCAGCTTCATATTAAAAACGTCGGTGGTCATTAACCTGCCGTCGGCTAATTCCACAAACGAGAAAAGGGGGGCATCGGCCCGGAAATGACCGTGACTTGCCAGATGCACCACCCGGTAAGCCGCCCCAGCCTGTTCCATAATTCCCCGCCGCACTTCGCTTTCCAGATAAGGCTTTTCGTGCAAAAGGGTGGCAATCTCCGTCGCTTCCTGCACCACAAAGGGCAGATTATTATTGCTGCTATAACCCATAATCAGGCTTGATTTAGGGGTAGTTTCGCGGCAGAGTTCTTCGGAACGCTGGCGATAGAATTTTATCTGACTGGCGGCGGGCAGATAAGAAACCTCAAAATCCTCCACCAGATACCGCCCGGTGCTACTATTCCATAAAGCATGAAAGGGCAAATAATGTAACGGGCCGTGCGCCACAAAAATCAGATGGCGGAAACCTGACGCGAACTCGGCGAGGGGAGCAAACAGGGCTTTGTACAGATTATTTAGCTGGGCCTGAGTTGCTCCGAGGAACTTGCCCGCCAGATGAGGCTTCATATTTTGCAGACTGAGCGAGAGGGTGTCTATCAAGCGAGCCAGCTTACCCGCCGGGATTAGATTCCGAAATACCCGCTTTTGGTCAGCCGAAATCGCCAGAGCCAGAACCTCATCACGTGCAATATAATATTCAACCAGCAAAGTATCCTGGTCAAGCCAGGGCTGGGGCGACTCGCTGGTAACTTCAAGCAGGCTGGAATCCTCGGCATAGGCGGCGTTCCGAATCTGCAACTGCATCAGGATTTGCTCAATCTGTTTTTCCCGTTTTCGCAACTCGCTCTGGGTTTCGACCATTTCGGGGTTAAGGCTTTCAAGGGTCGTACCCCGTAGATTCGGGGTAAATTCCAGGGATTGGTTTAGAATGGTGTAGAGGCGGTTATGCTCCTCCCGCAACTTGTTTAATTGTTCAATCAGGGGTTCATCAGCGGGGTTGCGCGGCCTGACCTGTAAATCCACCTGATTAGCCAGCAATTCGGTCAAAGCCCGCGATTTGGAGCGTTCAATATAATCATAGGCCCGCTCAAAGTCAGTTTGGGCCAGAGCAGTAAAAACGGCTGACTCATACACTTGCATTTTATCTTTGAGAAAGTCGCCTCTTAGCTCAACTACCACGGTTCCCCTCATTCGTTCAATCTGGGTAATGGCATCACAATAGTGGTCTAAAGCTTCTGACGACTGATTTTTTCTCTCAGCTATTTTACCTAGTTGAAAACTGACTTGATAATTCAAGGCTGGGATATTGTAAGCTCTAATAAATCCTTGAGCCTGATGGATAAGTAACTCAGCTCTAGCAAGATTGCCCTCAGCCTGAGCAATTTTTGCCTGCAAAAGCCATACCAATGCCAACCATTTAGGCATTTCCTGACGGGCAAATTCTAGTTCTGATTTGCCTAATAATTCGCGGGCTTCATTATATTCGCCTGATTGTACTAGAAGTTCGGCCTGGTCTAAATATATTCGGGCGACCCAATGGGGCATTTTTATTTTAGTATATAGCTGTACCGCTTCGGTATAATCTACTACAGCTTCTTCAAAGTTAGCTAACTGAGTTAAGATTGTCCCTCTGAAATATATTACAGCCGCTAAAAATTCAAGCCACTCATTGGAACGGGCCTCAATTACCAATACTTCGCAAAGCTGTAATGCCTCGTCTAACCTATTTAGTTGAACCAAGCAGATACAACGCCATTGGCTAACCCAGTGGGCATCCTGCGGCAGATTTAATTCTCGAAAGAGGTTATAGGTATTTTCCCAGGTTCTCAATGCCTTAGTAAATTGCCCCATGAAAAACTGGGCGTTACCTATCAATTGATCAGAATGGGCTATCCAAAGATTCTGCCCCAGTTCTAGGGCGATTTTTTTGCTTTCCTGAGCATACAAAATAGTTTCGTTAAAGTTATTGAGGAAAAGATTATTGTTTGCCAAACCAATATAACAATTAATCAGGGCGGCTTGGCCCTTTTCTCTCATTCCCTGGAGGATTTCAAGCTGGCGGTTAAATAATTCTACCGCTCTGAGATATTCGTTCTTGTCACTATAAAGCGTGGCTACATTATTAAGCACGTCGCCGAGCAGGGCGGTATCCCCGGTGGCTTCGGCTTGATGGATGGTGGCTTCGGCGAGGGCAAAGGCTTCGTCATAGCGGTTGAGCTGACCGAGAGTATGGGCCAGGGTCATCTGGCAACGGATGGCCTCAATCGGGCTATTATTTTCCAGGCAGAGGCGTTGGGCCTCCTGATAATCCTGGGCAGCGCGGGCATAAACCCCGTTGCGGCGCAAATAATTGGCCCGCACCATTAAAGCGCGGGCGCGGGAAAGATAACGTTCGCGGCGGTTATTTTCGGGTAACAGCACCGAGAGATACAGCAGCGACTCGGCTAAATCCAACCCCTTCTGGCGTTGGTCGGTTTGCAGCAAAAAATTGGCCTTACTTTTGACCTGAAATGAAAATTCGCTGCTGATGTCGCCCTCGTCGGCGGCAGCCACCAGATGCAAATTATGAATCAGGAAAGTACGCCGGGTGTCAGGGTTATCGAGTTGCAGCAACTCCTCAACCAAAGACATTTTGTTTTCCTACGTTTCTAGACCTGTCTGAAAAATAAAATCCCTGTTAACTATTTTTAATAAACGTAGATTGAGCTACTTTTCGCAGTGATTGTAATAAAAAGCACCCCAATTCAAAAGCTGGAATATAGTCTTGCTATGTTATAATGCGCCGATAGTTGGATAATTGCAATGAGTTACCACACACCTAGATTGGAATAATTTAATGCATTCCGAACTTCCGGCGATTTTGAAATGCCTTTACTGTGGACAGGCGGGCTTGCAGCTTACCCCTCAGCCAACCTTAGCCCAACCTAACGGAATAGAAACTGTTATCGAAGGAGCGGTGGTTTGCCCCAGATGTGGCAGTCGCTACCCGATACAGGACGGGATTGTGAACTTTCTCCCGCGCCTGACCCCTAATATCGGCCTCGGACAGCTCACTAATCAGTTTAAATTAACGGCCTGGGGTTACGAACGCTACTGGCGACCCAAAGCCCTGACGCTGATGGGCGGGCGGGAATGGCCTCCTACCGAGGAATTCGCCACCCTCGTCCGTATGCTAAACGCCCGTCAAACGGCGGCAATTCCCATCCATAACGGGCTGGCCTTTTATTTAGACCAGGGTTGCTCCACCTGTTTCTACAGTCGGGCGATTATCAGGGCGCACCAGGAAGGTAAATTAAACAGCGGGACAGCCCCCGCCCACGCCGTAGCGGTGGATAATAGCTGGGTGATGTTACAGGAGGCCCGCCAGTTTATCGAGAAGGATGGTTTGACGGGGCATATCAGCCTGATACGAGCCGATGTGGAGAAGCTGCCCTTTATTGACAAAGCCTTTGCCGGGACAGCCAGTGGCGGTTCGCTTAACGAATTCAAACATACCCTGCCCGCCCTAGTCGAAGCCCACCGTACCCTTGACCCCCAGGCCCAGGCAGTTTTTATGGTGCAGATGGCGGCTGATGGCAAAGTTGGAGAACTCGTCAACAAATTTATAACGCTGAGCAGTGGCATTAAATTCTTCAAGCCCGACCAACTCCTGAAACTTTTCCAGCGGGCCGAGTTCAAGTTAGTGGAGCAACAGTCGGGCGGCATTATTACTATTAATCACCTGGTTAGAGAAAAGATAAAGAATGAAAAGGGAAATTGGTAGGGGTGCTGCGTCTGTCCCTCCTATACTCAGGGGGATGCCACGCCCAATTCTGAACCCAGGTTATGCTACACCCTTCCTGATGGTTGATATAAATGAAAATTGTAGGAATTGGGGGCGGGTTGCAAAGCCCCTCCCATAGTTTGAATGTCTTGAAAATTGCCGGGGCTGCCGCCGCCACTGCCGGGGCTGAATTTGTGCTACTTGATATAAATAAACTAAACTTGCCTCTGTTTCGACCCAACCAACCCCTTGAACAATACCCTAACGCCCCTGAAATCCAGACTTTCTTGTCAGAGGTTTCGGCGGCGGATGGCTACCTATTTTCCGCTCCCACCTATCACGGCTCGATTAGTGGTGCATTCAAAAACGCGATAGATTTCCTCGAACTGTTGCCGCGCAAACCCCGCAAATACCTCGAAGGAAAAGTGGTTGGGCTGATTGCGGTGGGAGGTGGCCCTTCCGCCGCCCCTAATAGCCTGACCGCCCTTTTTCATATCACCAAAGCATTGCGCGCCATAGCCGCTCCTTCCAGTTTGGCAATATCACAGGCCCGCAAGCTCTTTGACGCAGAGGGCAATTTGCAAGACCCCACCTACCTCAGCCAACTTGAAGATTTAGTGGCAGAGGTGGTAAAGCTTACACGCTCCCTTCAAAAAAGCTGAATTTCTATTCCACCTAATTTTTGGGTATCTGTGAGCCAAATCAATAACTTTTAGTCGAATAAGGCATTATAATTGACGGGTGACCATTGGGGAGTCTGTCATTTTTTTCTAACCGAACACTAAAAGGATTATTATTACCAGATGAAAAAGAGAAATTATCCCGCCTTTTTATTATCATTGACCCTTTTAACTACCCTACTAGCGGCCTGTGGCACGAGTACCACCCCGGCGGTAGTGGTAAACGGTCAGGTAACGACCACTGTTTCCAGCCAAACCACCGCCGCCGTTGCTACAACTACTCCTGCCACCGCCTCAACAACGGTAGCTACGACCACCCCTGTAGCTATCATCACTACTGCTGTAACTACCACTGTTTCGGCTACTACCGCTACTACGGCAGCCCCTACCAATGGGGCGATTGACCTCCAGGCTACCCGCAAAACAAACTGGCTGGAATTATTCAAATCCGACCCAAAAATTAAAATTGAGACACCAGATTCTAGCATCAAGGGCCCCTACATCAATTATACCGCTATTAACGTAGGTGGTTACCCGAACTTGGATGACATTGTTTATGTGGATATGGACGGCGATGGGGTTGAAGAAGCGGCTATCCCGCTATATTCGGGCGGCACGGCGGGTAACGTTTTCTTCGTGGTTTATCGCTACGCCACTCCTTCCCCGCAATTGGTGGACTGGAAAGACGGCTATAAATTTGGGCTAAAGCTGGAAAATGGCAAACTGACCTATGTGGGGGCAGTTTACGCGGGGTGGGAGCCTAACTGTTGCCCAAGTGGGACGATTTACACCTCTTATATCCTGAAAAACAATCATCTAACTGAAGTTGCCAGCCGCAGCGAAGGCCATCCCGAAGCCCAAATCCCAACAGTTGAGCAGTTTTATAATTTTATCAATGGCAAAGATTTAGCCTCGGCCTATAAACTGCTCGATACTAAATTCCGGGCGGCAAACCCCTACGCTAAGTGGGCGGCGGGCTATGCTAATACCAAAAAGGTGGAGGCCCAGGTATTAGCCTTGCCGGGAGTGCCAAACGCGGTGCAGGTCAGGATTAATTCTACTGATGCTGTACCCGGTGCTGGCGATAAATTTCAGCAATTTTATGGAACCTGGAAACTAAGTTGGGATGGAACGAGCGGGGGTTGGGCAATGGGCTCGCCGGATATTCGAGTGGTAGTACAAGGAACCGGGGCTGCTGGGATTTCGGGGGGTGGCTATACCGCTATCAACCCGGCTTTCCAATCTGTTTTAGCCAAACTGAAATCAACCACCAAAATCCCGCTTTTATTACCCGGCTACCTCCCGACTAGCGATAAAGATAAGGTTTACGTTTCGGTTCAAAAAGTTACCGTCAGCCTATACGATATAGAAATCACTCTGGCCCCCGATTGTAACTACGCTGGTGCATGCCATGCTGCTTCAGTGCATGCCGAGCAGGTGGCAGCAAACACCGCCACGCCCGAAGGTGAGGTGGTTTATCTGAGCAAAGAAATGGTAGGTTATTATCAGCCCTTTGGCTGTGGGGCTAGTTGCTCGGACTCCGCGATGGTCTGGCAACAGGGCAATGTGCGTTATACCGTCACAATCAAGGCTGGAAACCTGGAACAAATGTTACGGATGGCTAATTCGGCGATTGTGCTTGGGCCACAGTAAAAAGTTGTTGGTTATTGGTTGTTAGTTGTTGGTAAAAAAGAGGGGTTAGTTCCCCCTTCCTTGCTAGTGCAATACTACAAGAGATATTGTGTAATAGAGGGTTTTACATCCTCTCCCACCGAATGGGAGAGGGCGGGGTGAGGGTTTGCCTAAACTGACTCTTGAGCGTGGAGTCAGGCTAAGAAACCCCCTCAACCTAGCCTTCTCCCCAGGGAGAAGGGATAATTCCGCCCCCTTTGCACAACATGTT
>Ga0209724_1000944_pt1 | contig 27356 bp, 30 predicted proteins | sample grotaG_FD_184143 | JGI IMG/M metagenome (GOLD analysis project Ga0209724, IMG submission 184143) | Glacier valley bacterial and archeal communities from Borup Fiord, Nunavut, Canada, to study Microbial Dark Matter (Phase II) -... | ecosystem: Environmental > Aquatic > Freshwater > Ice > Glacier ...
GGCCCGCTGCCGCTTCACAAGCGCTGTGATAATCTCACTCAGTCGAAGCTGGTTGTTCGACGCGCGCGCGAGTGGCGAAATTGGCAGACGCGCACGGTTCAGGTCCGTGTGCCCGTGAGGGCATGGGGGTTCAAGTCCCCCCTCGCGCACGAATGAAATAGGGCCGCTCCACGGGCCGGCCCTATTTCATTTGCCCTCGACGAGTCGCGCGAACCGCGAATGTGGCGGCGGCACGGCTCAGCGTCAACTCCCCCTTGCGCACCCACGTCGCTACTCTGAATCGCATGATTGCACTGCCTCCCGCACACCGCAACCGGCACACCGCAACCGGCACACCGCCGAGGCCGACCGCCTTACGGTCGTCGATGCGATCGACCGCTGGTGGGACACCCCGAACGCCGCAATGCTTGGTTTGCTCATGCCTCGCTTGTTCTTCCAGTTCTTCACGCAGACAAGTTGGATCGTTGAGAAGGAGTCGGGGGAGGTCGGAGCGTTTCTTATCGGCTTTCGTTCGCAAGATGACCCGGATGTCTGCTGCATCCACTTTGTCGGCGTGGACCCCCAGCTTCGGCGATCCGGGGCGGCGCGCGAACTGTACCTCTTATTCTTCGAGACCATGAAGCAGCTGGGATGCCGCGAGGCACGCGCGATCACGGGCTTCTTCAACAAGCGGTCGCAATTGTTCCACGCAGCGATGGGCTTCGACCAGCACGGCGATCGGGAGATCGACGGGGTGATCGCCTATGCGGACTACGACGGGCCCGGCGAACCGCGGGTCGCCTTCAGCCGCGAGTTGTGACTCAGCGGCCGTTGAGCACTTCCCGAGCGCGAATTTGGGGGGCACGACGAGCTGGCCGTGCTAATTTCGGTCAATGAGCCGCATTGCGGCGGTCGCCCCCGTGCTGCCCGCCTTCGCGTACACCCAAGCCGAGATCACCGCTGAACTCGCGCCGCTGATCTCGACGGTGCCCGCGCGCCGGGCCGTTCTCGAGCGGATGCACGCGGCATCCGGAATCCGCACGCGCCACACGGCGCTTGCGCTCGAGCGCTATCGCGATCTCGGCACTTTCAGAGAGTCGAATGATCTCTTCATTCAGGTCGCGACGGATCTCGCGGAGCGCGCTCTCCGCGAGGCGCTCGCGACGGCTGGTCTCGAACCACCAGATGTCGATTTCGTCATGTTCACCTCGGTGACCGGCATCTCAGCGCCGAGCGTCGACGCGCTACTCGTGTCTCGGCTGGGACTGCGTCCGGACGTCAAGCGTCTGCCGTCGTTCGGCCTCGGTTGCGTGGGGGGCGCGGCCGGGCTTGCACGCGTCAACGACTACCTGGTCGGGCATCCCGGTGAGGTCGGCGTCTTGCTGAGCGTCGAACTGTGTTCCCTGACGCTTCAACGCGACGACGAGACGATGGCGAACTTTGTCGCAACGGGTTTGTTCGGGGACGGTGCGACTGCGGTCGTGCTCGTGGGCGACGGGCGCGACGAGCCGGGGATCCGGATTGTTGACACCCGCAGCTCGTTCTTCCCCGACACGCAAGCGGTCATCGGGTGGAACATTGGCGGCTCGGGCTTCGAAATCGTGCTCACGGCGGGAGTCGCCGATGTGATCGAACGGCATTTCCCCTCGGAGGTCGCCGTCTTCCTCGCCGACAACGGCCTGGGCATCACGGATGTCGCGGCTTGGGTCGCGCACCCTGGCGGGCCGCGCGTGCTGGACGCATTCGCGCAGTCCCTCGGGCTCGATGCCGCAGCCCTCGCTCTCTCGTGGGCCTCACTCGACAAGGTGGGAAACCTTTCGTCGTCTGCAGTGCTCCATGTGCTCGCGGACACGATCGATGCGGGCGGTCGAAAACCGGGCGATTCCGGGCTGCTCTTCGCGCTCGGGCCGGGCGTCAGCGCGGAGTTCGTGCTCTTGGAGTGGCAGTGAGCGTTGTTCTCTACGTCGTCTTCGTGGTGCTGACCGGGGGCGAGCGAATTGTCGAAATCGTGGTGTCTCGCCGGAACGCCGCCCTCGCATTCGCGAACGGTGGTCGGGAGTACGGGCGGGCGCACTTTCCCTGGATGGTCGCGCTGCACACTGGCTTGCTCGCCGCCTGCGTCGCTGAGGTTGTTTTTCTGGGCCGACCATTCATCCCAGTGCTCGGATGGCCGATGCTTGCGATCGCTCTCGCCTGCCAGGCTGGGCGGTACTGGATCATCTCGTCGCTCGGGAGCCAGTGGAATACACGGGTCATCGTCGTGCCGGGGGCCAATCGGGTGACTGACCGCGGCCCGTACCGGCTGCGCTGGCTACCACATCCCAACTACGTCGTTGTCGCCGTGGAGGGTATCGCTCTCCCGCTCGTTCACACCGCGTGGATCACGGCCGTCACCTTTACGGTGCTCAACGCCGTGCTGCTGCTCGGCTTCCGCATTCCGGTTGAGAACCGCGCGCTCAAGGAGCTCGCATGATCGACACGGATGTGCTCGTGGTCGGGGGCGGTCCGGTCGGGCTCGCGGCCGCGATCGAGGCACGCCTCGCGGGACTCTCCGTGATGATCGTGGAACCTCGCGACGACGCGATCGATAAGGCGTGTGGCGAGGGGCTCATGCCCGGGGCCCTGCCGTTGCTTGGGCGGCTTGGAGTTGACCCGGTCGGGATGCCACTGCGCGGCGTGAGCTACCGAAGTGCTACTCGACACGTCGACTACCTGTTCCGCTCGGGTGTCGGCCGGGGGGTTCGTCGCACGACGCTGCACACCGCGCTCTCGAAGCGCGCAACGGAACTCGGCGTCGAGCGTGCTGTCGGCCGCGTCGAGACCGTTGAGCAAGATGCCGAGTCGGTGACTGCCGCCGGGATTCGGGCGTCGTGGCTGCTTGCCTGTGACGGCCTTCATTCAACCGTGCGACGTGCGGCCGGGCTTGAGTCGATCGCTCGCGGGCGCGCCCGGTTCGGCATCCGCCAGCACTTCGCTATCGCCCCGTGGAGCGAGCTCATTGAGGTTTACTGGGCCAAACATGCCGAAGTGTATGTAACCCCCGTTGATGCCGGGATCACGGGAATTGCAATGCTCGGGCCCAGGGGAACCGACTTCGACGACACCATCCGCGCTATTCCCGAGCTGGCCGAACGCATCAGCGAGGCTGAGCGGGCGAGCGCTCGCCGCGGTGCTGGGCCGTTCCTTCAGCGCGCAAAACGCCCGAGTGCTGGCAGGGTGCTGCTTGTGGGGGACGCATCGGGGTACGTCGATGCGATCACGGGCGAAGGCCTGCGATTGGGATTCGAACAGGCCGGACTTGCCGTTGAGAGCATTGTTGAGCGCGCGCCCCAGCGGTATGACCGACGCTGGGCTCGTGCAACACGGGACTTCCGCGTCCTCACGTCTGGCCTAGTGGCGGCCGCGACGGGACCGTTGCGCGGCGCTATCGTTCCGCTCGCGGCATCCCTCCCCGGGGTCTATGGCTCGGTTGTCGAGCGACTCGCGCGCTAGTCCCGCAGTCCGAGTAGTCGATCGAGCTCGCCCGGGGTGTCGGCCGCCGCAATGGTGCCGACCTCCTCGGCTCGCGAGCCATAACCCCAGCGCACAAAGATCGTCGGGACGTGGTTCTCTCCAGCACCGTGTACGTCGTGTGAGCGGTCGCCAACCATGACCGGTCGAGTGAGGTCGGCACCGATCCCAGCCAGACGATCCAGAGCCTCCTTCACGACATCCGCCTTCTTGCTTCGCACTTCATCTTCGGAGGCCCCCGTGATCACGGTGAAGTACTTGTGGAGGTCGTAGTGGTCAAGGATCAGAGTCGCCGGCGCTTCGGGTTTGGACGTCGCGAGCGACAGGGGAATTTCGTGCGAATGGATCAGCGCGAGGGTTTCCCGGATTCCCGGGTACACGGTCGCGTCGAACACGCCTGTAGAGAGGTATCGCGGCCGGTAGATGGTCAGCGCATGATGCGCTTCGTCCACCGTGAATCCCGCGCGCTGAACGAACGACTCAATGATCGGCGGGCCAACAAAAGCCACCAGCTCGGCAGGCGATGGGATGGGCAAACCCAGCTCCGCGAAAGTGTACGCAAGAGTCTTGGTGATTCCCGGCGCTGAGTCGACGATCGTGCCGTCAAGGTCGAACAGGATGCAACTGAAGCCGGAAGTCATTTGTCTCCAGCCTATGCGCACTGCGTGAAGGCTCGCCTCAGAACAAGCGGCTGTGCGAGTCGTCGAGGCCACGCATCGCGTCGTAGTCGAGGAGCAGGCAGCGGATGCCCCGATCCTGGGCCAGTACGCGGGCTTGGGGCTTGATCTCTTGGGCAGCAAAAACTCCCATCACGGGTGCGAGGAGGGGATCGCGATTCATGAGTTCGAGGTAGCGGGACAGCTGTTCCACGCCATCGATGTCGCCGCGCCGCTTGATCTCGACGGCAACGCTTGCGCCCGAGGCATCCCTCGCGAGAATGTCGACCGGGCCGATTGCGGTCATGTATTCGCGACGCACCAGCCGGTGCCCCTCGCCGAGAAGCTCGATCTGCTCGGCGAGCAGTTTCTGCAGATCGGCCTCAACGCCATCTTTCTGCAGACCCGGATCGACGCCGAGGTCGTGTGAGGTGTCGTGAATGATGTCGTGAATTGAGATCACGAGCAGGTCAGCCGTCTTCGCCTGAGACACCCGCCACAATTGCGTCACTCCTGCGGCGGCTTGCTCTGGCTCGGGGGACGCGACCGAGATCGTGCAGGGTGGACTCATCCAATTGAGCGGCTTGTACGACAGCGAGTCGGAGTGCACGAGCACGCTGCCATCCGCCTTGACCACCAGGAGTCGGGTAGCGAGCGGGAGATGTGCGCTGAGCCGGCCGGCATAGTCGACCGAGCAGCGGGCAATGACGAGGCGCACTGGCCGAGTCTAAAGGGACTCGCTGCCGGAGGCCTCTGCCATGTCGTTGCCTGATCGGTGCGCGCCGAGTGGCCGGGCGGCACCGGAGGCGCACAACGCGAGACCAATGAGGGCGATGACGGTCATGAACGCCACGAGAAGGCTCGTCTGTGCGCCGACGATGCCGATGATGCTCGGACCGACAAGGAACGCCACGGCGCCGAAGGCCGCGACCGCACTGACCCGAGCTGCCGCGTTGACGGGGTTGTCCGCCGCTGCCGACATTCCGAGGGGGTAGCCAAGCGACGCGCCCAGTCCCCACAGAACCACCCCGACCGCAATGACAACCGGAGTGGGCACGAGCACAACCACGAGGAGGCCGATGGCTGCGAGCGACAGCGCCCACCTCAGGGCCGCGACTCGTCCGATCCGGTCTACCAGAGCGCCTCCGACGAGGCGTCCAACAGTCATCGCTCCCGTGAACGCGGCAAGAGACGCGGCACCAGCAGCAGGGGTGAATGATCGGTCCTGCACGAGTGCGAGCGCGAGCCAGTTGTTTGCAGTGCCTTCGGTGAATGCCGTGCCGAGCAGGATAAGCCCAATCAGTAGAGTCCGCCGTTCGAGCCAGACGCCCATGCGGTCGGCGACGGTTGACGTGCGACCCGCGGTCGCCGTTGATTCGACGGCGGGTAGCCACCCGACCGCGAAAATTGCGGCGGCGACGAGCAGTGCCGCCGCGCCCGAAAAGTGCAGCGCAAGTGGCACGCCGAGGATCGTGGCGAGCGTCCCGACGCCGGCCCCAACGAACGTGCCCATGCTGAAGACCGAGTGGAACATCGGCATGAGCGTGCGCTGACCGGCACGGTCTGATTCTGCAGCCCCGATGTTGAGGACGATCCCGCAGGTCGCGTTGGCGAAACCATAAAAGACGAGACTCGCGAAAGCGAGCGCGTAGCTGCCGAGCGCGCCGGCGGCGAGGCCCACCACGACCAAACCGAAAGCCGCTCCGACGAGCCCGATCCTCATGGTGCGAGCACTGCCCAACACGTGAATGACATGACTCGAGAGCAGGATTGCGACGATTGCGCCCGCTGGCGCGCCGGTAACGAGCGCACCTGTTTGCGCGACCCCGATCCTCAGGCCGTGAGCGACCTCAGGGATGCGTGACGCCCACGTCGCGACTCCGATCCCGTTTGCCGCAAACAAGACGAATAGCGCGGCTCGCCATCGAATTAGGGTCGCGGACGCCCGGGAAGTGGCGAGCCGCTCGGGCGCGTGGGGAGATATCGAGTTCGACAACGCCGGATCAACTCGCAATAGAACTGGGGTCTTCGCGCGCAGTCTCAGCGCTGCGACGAGCGGGCTCGCGTGCGGCGCCCGCCACGAGGGCACCGATTGCCGCGAGCACGAGAACGACGAGTAGGGCGTAAAGTACGCCGACCCGCTGGCCGAGAAGGCCAATCACCGGTGGACCAACAAGGAACGCGAAGTACCCGATCGTTGCGACTGCGCTGACTCGCGCGGCCGCCGTGCGCGGATCGTCGGCCGCAGCCGACATGCCGATGGGGAACCCCAGCGCCGAACCCAAGCCCCACAGGACCGCGCCGGCCGCCGCGATCCACGGGTTCGGCGCTGGGGTTCCCCATCGGCATGTCGGCTGCGCAAGCAGGAACGACCCGCGAAGCACGGGAACACGTCCGAAACGATCGAGCAGGAACACTCCCGTGAGGCGCCCAACGGTCATCGCCGTGACGAAGACCCCGAAGACCAGAGCGCCCGAAGCGTTGCTCACTCCGTGACCGTCGACCATGGCGATGGCAAGCCAGTCGTTTGCCGACCCTTCCGCAAAGGCGGCCGCGAGGACGAGCACACCGATCAGGAGCGTTCGGGAATCGGCCCAGATCGCGAGCCGACCTCGCCACGTGAGCGAGTGGTCGTCGCTCGAGAGCGGCTCGCCGTCATCCCCCACGACGTGCTCGGGCAGCAGAAAGCGTCGTGCTACGAGCATTCCCGCGACGATGGCAACTCCTGCAGTGCCGAGATGGATGGCGATGGGAACGTGCGTGGCCTCGGCGAGAGCTCCGATGCCCGCCCCGGCCATGGTGCCAAAGCTGAAGAAGGCATGGAATACGGGCATGATGGAGCGCCCGAGCGCTCGTTCATTCGCAGCGCCCGAGACGTTCATCGCGACATCAGTGATGCCAGACGAACCGCCGAAGACGACGAGCCCGGCGAAGGTGATGGCGAAATTCGGCATGGTCGCTCCGACGCCAGCAATGGTGAGGCCTACGGCGGTACCGACGATTCCCCAGCTCAGCGTCGCGATCGCGCCTGTTCTGGCGACGACGTGGCTGGAGGCAAGCAGGCCGACGATCGATCCGGCGGCCATGCCAAAGATAAGGAGTCCGACCTCGGCCGGATTCAGGTGCAAAGCGTCTCGTACCGCGGGCAGCCGTGACACCCAGCTCGCGATGGCGATTCCCGGAAGGGCAAAAATCACGAAGATCGCGTTTCGCCATGCGATGACCCCCAGGCGGCCCAGAGAACCGGCCGTCGCGTGCTCCGTCATCGAGTCCTCGTGCTTCATGTGCGGGATACCGTGAGACATCGAATCGATTCGATCGATTCGATTCGACTAAACTACCAACCCATGGGAACCGGTGCAAGTTCGACCGCGGATGCGGCTCACGAGCCCGCGGTTGGGGCGACAAGCACACAGTTGGACGCGGCGCGTGATGTAAGTGCCGCGCGACCGAACCTCGCTGCGGTGGCGGCGCTGGCTGGAGTGTCGCCCTCGACGGCGTCCCTAGCATTTAGCGGAGCGGGCCCCGTGTCCGAAGCCACTCGAGCGCGCGTGCTCGCCGCTGCTGATGCGCTCAACTACGGCGGACCCGATCCGAGAGCGCAATCATTGCGCCGCGGGCGATCGGGGATCATCGGAGTGGTCATCGAGGACCGCCTCGCCGACGCGTTTCGTGATCCCATGAATATCGCGATGCTCGACGGCATAGCCGATGAACTGGGCACGGTCGGCCTCGCGCTCTTGCTGCTGACGGAGACCGGCGACGCGGGCGCGGGAATTTCGACCGCGCCGATGGACGCCGTGGTCCTCGTGGGCTGCAGCACAAGCCTCAATTCATCGGTCACCGTTCTCCACCAGCGCGGGATCCCGGTGGTTGCCATCGAAGCCGAGCACATGACCGACGTGTTCCCCATCGACCTCGACAATCGGGATGCCACTGCTCGCGGTGCCGCCCACCTCAAGCAACTTGGGCACCACAACGTCGCTGTCGTGTCGTTGCCGCTCGAACCAGCGCGGGCTCGGGGCGCGATCACGGCCGAACGGGAACGAGCGAGCATGTCGTACACGGCCAAGCAGCGCCTCGCTGGTGCACGCGATGTCTTTCCGAATGCGCGCGGGGTCGCGTCTGCGGGCAGCCTGCTGCGTGAGGGGGTGATCGCCGGACGGGAGATACTGTCGTGGCCCGACCGCCCGACAGCAGTGATCGCGCAGAGCGATCTGCTCGCGCTCGGCGTGATCCGAGCGGCGGAGGAGCTGGGAATTCCGGTGCCTGAAGAATTGAGCGTCGTGGGTTTCGACGGCGCGAGGCTTGAGGGTTCTGCGCCCTATCGCCTCACGACGCTCGTACAACCCGCCGTCGAAAAGGGTCGAGCGGCGGGAGCGGCCGTAATCGAGCTCTTGCGTGGGGAGACTCCAGCCCCGATCGCATTCACGAGCGAACTCCGAGTCGGAAACACCACGGCAGCCGCAAACACGTGACCTTCGACCCTCACGGGTCGACGAATGCGGGGCGTACGATCTGCCCATGGCGGCACTTGTTGACACAGTCGGGCTGACGAAGACGTTTGGCTCGGTCCGAGCCCTTGACGGCCTCGACTTACGGGTTGACGAGGGCGAAGTGCACGGGTTTCTCGGCCCCAATGGCGCAGGCAAGTCAACGACATTGCGAATTCTTTTGGGGTTGACCCGCAAGACTGCGGGCACGGTGTCGGTTTTTGGCAAGGACCCGTGGCGAGATGCCGTCGCCATTCACACCGGCGTCGGGTATGTGCCGGGTGACGTCACGCTGTGGCCGAACCTCTCCGGCGGCGAGACCATCGACTTTCTGACGGCGCTCCATGGCGGCGCGGATCCCGCCTTTCGCGCTCAACTGATCGCCGACTTCGAACTCGACCCACGAAAGAAGGGGCGAAGCTACTCGAAGGGCAACCGCCAGAAGGTCGCGCTTATCGCCGCGCTCGCGCGTCGCGCATCCCTCTACATTTTCGATGAGCCCACGAGCGGCCTGGATCCCGTGATGGAGTCCGTGTTCCGGTCGCACGTTGCCCGGATTCGGGCCGAGGGCGCGAGCGTCCTGTTGTCGAGTCACATCCTCAGCGAAGTCGAGCAATTGTGCGGCGGGTCACGATCATTAGGGCGGGCGTCGCCGTTGAGCGCGGGAGCCTCAAGGAAATGCGCCACCTCACGAGCTCAGCGTTTACGGTGACGACCGACCTCGATGTCGCGATCGTTGCGGCGGGCCGCGTGCTCAGCGAGCTAACCAAGCACCCCATCGATGCGATCACGATCACGCCCCCGTCGCTCGAGGAGCTATTCCTCAGGCACTACGGCGATCCGGGCGCGAGCAAGGAACGGCTCTAATGCTGCGCATCGCGCTCATACAATTGCGCCGCGACCGCATCACGCTTCCGATCTGGATCGCGGCAACCGCCCTCATGGCCTACGCAGGAGCGGCCGGCGTCGCGGTCGAGTTTCCGACCGAGGAGCTCCGCGCGCAAGTGGTGAGCCTCGCCGCGGCAACGCCGTCGCTGCTTGCGCTGCGAGGCATTGCGGATGGAGCGAGCCTGGGGTCGTACGTTTATTTTCAGGTTTTCACCTACCTGGCCCTTCTAGCCGGACTCATGAGTACTTTCTTTGTCGTGCGCCATACCCGCGCGGATGAGGAACGCGGTCGGCTCGAACTCATCGCATCGGCGCCGGTTCACCGCACCGCTCCCCTCGGTGCGACCCTTGCGCTTGGGCTACTGGCCAACGCCGTTCTCGGCGCTGCGGTCGCAGGGGGACTGGTCGGAGGTGGACTCGACGTCGGCGGTTCGCTGCTTGCGGGCGTCGCCACGGCATCCGTTGGTCTTGTCTTCGTCGGCTTTGCTTCAGTAGTTGCTCAACTGGCTCCCACCTCACGGTCCGCGAACGGGATTTCCGGTGGTCTTGTCGGTGCCGCCTTCGTGCTTCGTGCGATCGGGGATGCCGCGGGCACACCCGGGGCGGACGGGCTATCGGTGACGAGTGCATGGCCGAGTTGGCTCTCGCCCATTGGATGGGGCCAGCAGGTTCACGCCTTCACGCAGCAGAACCTCGCACCACTCGCGCTTTCCCTTGCGGTCGCGGTTGTCGCATCGGCGAGTGCACTTGTGATTCAGTCGCGACGCGACTTGGGATCAAGCGTTATGCGCGAGCATGACGGGCGCGCGACAGGCTCGCCACGGCTGCGTTCCGCACTTGGTCTCGCGTGGCGGCAGCAGTGGCCGAGCATTGTGGGATGGGCGCTCGGCGGCGCGTTCCTCGGGTCGCTCGCGGGCACTCTCGCCGGTCGAATTGCCGACTCGGCTGACCTCGCGCCAACTCTTCACAGACTCCTAGTGCTTTTCGTGCCGGGAGGAACCGGTCAACTGATCGACGTTTTCGTCGCGGCGATCGTCGGCGTCGCTGGAGTGCTCGCGGCCGGCGCCGGGGTGCAGGCGGTCATCCGGGCGCGAAGCGAGGAGGCCGACGGGCGGGCCGAACTGGTTCTTGCGGCGCCCGTGCGCCGAACATCGTGGCTTCTCGGTTGGATCCTCGTCGCGACGGTCTCGACGATCGCGGTAGCACTCGCGACCGGTCTTGCCGCGGGACTGTCGTTTGCGGGCGCGCCCGACTCGGTCGACCGATTTTGGTCGAGCTTGGCATCTGGAGTTGCCCAACTCCCCGCGGCACTGACCTTTGTCGCGTTGACGGCCTTGATCTTCGTCGTGATCCCGCGTGCAACCGTCGCTCTCGGCTGGGGGCTGTTGGCGATCGGATTCATCGTGGGGCAATTCGGCGCCCTCATGCAGCTTCCGGACTGGGCCCGCAACCTCAGTCCGTTTGCGCACACCCCGAGTGTCCCGGCGCAGGGAGTGGACTGGTGGGGCGCACTCGTGCTTGTTGCGGCCTCGGTAGCCGTCGTCGCGCTCGCGGTTGCATTGGTTCGTGGCAGGCAGCTCACGTCATAACGACGGGCGGACAGTTCGCAGATCTCGTCACGCACGGCTTAGCGGTGGGATCCCCGAACTAGGCTGGATCGCATGAGCCCAGACGCCCCCCTCGCCTCCGGAATCGATCTCCCAAGCCTCGACGACTCGATTCGGCCCCAGGACGACCTCTTTCGTCACGTCAACGGAAAGTGGATCGCCAGCACCGAGATTCCGAGCGATAAGGCGAGATACGGATCGTTCTATCTCCTGGCCGAAGAGGCCGAGAAGGCCGTCCGCGACATCATCGTCGAGTCGCAATCCGCCGAGCCGGGGTCTGAAGCTCGCAAGGTCGGCGATCTGTACGCGAGCTTTCTCGACGAGGATCGCGTGCAAGCGCTCGGTGCCGGCCCGATCTCGAAGGCGATTGCCGAGGCCGAGGCGATCGACTCGATCGATTCACTACTCACGACGCTCGGTCGACTCGAGCGCGGCGGTGCGAGCGGTTTCGTGCAGGTGTTCGTTGACAACGACCCGGGTCAACCCGAGCGGTACCTCGTCTTCCTCGAGCAAGGCGGGATCGGGCTCCCCGACGAGTCGTACTATCGCGAAGAAAAGTTCGCCGAGATCCGAGCCAAGTACGTCGAGTACCTAGAGAAGATGCTCGGGCTTGCCGGGCTAAAGGATGCCGCGGCGCGAGCATCCCGCATCATGGAACTCGAGACGGCCATCGCCTCCCACCACTGGGACAACGTCGCAAACCGCGATAGCGAGAAGACCTACAACCCCATGGAGTGGTCGGCGGCCGCCGCTCTCGCCCGCGGGGTGGACCTTAATCGTTGGCTGACCGCGCTCGACGTGCCGCAGAATTCGTTCGCCGAGGTCGTCGTGCGTCAGCCATCGTTCTTGACGGGACTTAAGTCGGTACTCACTGCCGACCGGTTGGACGCGTGGCGCGATTGGCTCGGATGGCAAGTGATCAGGTCGAACTCGCCGTACCTGTCAAGTGATTTCGTCGACACTAACTTTGACTTCTACGGCAAGACGCTCACGGGCACGCCCGAGTTGCGCGCGCGCTGGAAGCGCGGGGTCTCGCTCGTCGAGGGTGCGCTGGGGGAGTCAGTCGGCCGTATCTATGTCGAGCGGCACTTTCCCGAAGCCGCAAAGTTGGCGATGGACGTGCTCGTGGCACACCTCGTTGAGGCCTACCGCGAGAGCATCAAGGCGCTCGAGTGGATGGGCCCAGAGACCCGCGCTCGCGCGCTCGACAAGCTCGATAAGTTCACGCCCAAGATCGGGTACCCGGTGAAGTGGCGCGATTACAGCTCGCTCGAGATCGACCCATCGGATCTGATCGGCAATGTCCGCGCGACCAATGAGTTCGAGTTCCAGCGTGAGCTCGGCAAGATCGGAAAGCCACTCGATCGCGACGAATGGTTCATGACACCCCAGACCATCAACGCCTACTACAACCCGGGATTCAACGAGATTGTCTTCCCCGCGGCAATCCTGCAGGCTCCCTTCTTCGATGAGGAGCGTGACGCTGCGGCGAATTACGGTGCGATCGGTGCCGTCATTGGCCACGAGATCGGGCACGGCTTCGACGACCAGGGTTCGAAATACGACGGCGACGGGAAGCTCACCGACTGGTGGACGGCAGACGACCGGGCCGCGTTCGAGGCTCGCACCACGTCGCTCATTGCGCAGTACGACGCCCTTGCACCGCAGCAGACCCCCGAGCACCACGTGAATGGTGCGCTCACGATCGGCGAGAACATCGGTGACCTTGGCGGCCTGTCGATCGCGTGGAAGGCATACCTGTTGTCGCTTGATGGGGCACAACCACCCGTCATCGACGGACTCACCGGGGCACAGCGGTTCTTTCTCTCATGGGCACAGGCCTGGCAGATCAAGGCTCGTGACGAGGAAGTCATACGCCTGTTGTCGATCGACCCTCACTCGCCGAATGAGTTCCGGTGTAACCAAATCGTGCGCAACATCGACGAGTTCTATGAGACATTTGGGGTGACCGAAACCGATGCACTGTGGCTAGCCCCGAAGGATCGCGTCACCATTTGGTAGACACCACCCGAACCCGTGAACGGCGGGAGCGGATCCGCTCGCCTCGAGCGGCCCGTCACTCTGGAGCTGGAGAGGCCGAAAACTTCTCGAGCACCTTTAGTGCGCTCGGGAAGCTCGCGTACGAAGGCGCCCAGGTCTCCGCGAGCGCCGTCGACTTGAACTCGGGTAAGACCCTCCTCGCTATCGATGACCGCGTTGTGTTGCCCACGGCGAGCATCGGCAAGATCTTGCTCCTGATCGAGGTATCGGCTCGATTGACGAGCCGGGACTTCTCCGGCTTCGGCATTCTCGACAAGACTCCGCGCGATGCGGTCGGGGATTCCGGAATTTGGCAGCACCTTCAAGCGCCGTCACTTCCCGTCGCGGATCTCGCGACTCTCGTGGGCTCCTCAAGCGACAACCTTGCGACCAACGTTCTCTTGCGACAAGTGGGCCTCGCCGCCGTCCGGGCGCGGACCGAGTCTCTCGGCCTCATGCGCACCGCGCTTTTGGATCTCGTGCGTGATTCGAGGGGACCGGATGACGCGCCCCAACTCTCCGTCGGTTCTACAGCGGAACTCAGTTGGCTCTTCGGTGCTCTCGCTCGCAACGAGATTGTTGACCCTCTCACGAGCCAGCGCGTCATGGGGTGGCTCTCGCTCAATAGCGACCTCTCGCTCGTCGCGAGCGCGTTCGGACTCGATCCGCTGTCACACCGCGGCGCTGACCACGGCACCCTGCTCATCAACAAGACCGGCACTGATCGTGGCGTGCGAGCAGAGGCGGGCGCCCTTCGTGGCGAGAACCGGGCGGTGGCGTATGCCGTGTCGATTCAGTTCAACGACGACGGTCTCGCGGCCCGTTTGCGGGTACTCGACGCGATGAGGACGGTCGGTGTGGACCTCCTCGAGTACGTGCACTGACCGTGACGGGGGCGATTCCCCCCGTTTAGGGGTATTGCTTTTGGCACTTGTCCGCTAAACGGGGGGCATGTAGTCTGTCGTGTGCGTTGGTTGTGCGAAACCCGAAAATTTCGCCTGACACCCCCGAAACAACGCATTCAGGATTACCCGAACTCCTGAACCTCACCCCCGTGGTTCTTCTCGGCGATGCCTGAACTCCCTTCCCCCAGGAGATATGCATCATGAAGGCCAAGAAGTTTTTCGCTGTAGTCACGGCATTTTTGCTCGCATTCGGCCTCAGCACCGTGGCGATCGCTGGTCCAGCGGTCGCTACGCCAACTACCACGACGCCTACCTTGTCTACGGCGACTGTGACTATTGATCTCACGTACATTTCTTCGTGTGGGCCGGATACGACGAACACTTGGCTCGTGAGCAACCCCTCGCCCGCGACGGTGATCGTCTCGTGGCACAACGAAGCGAACACGCAGAGCGGTTCGCTTTCCGCCGCGCCCGGTGACAACTTCTTCGACACGCCGCGCGGTACTGAGTCCATGATCATTTCGTGGGGCGACGACGTGACGATCGCCAAGGGAACCGTTACCACGGTTTCGGGCGAGGATCAGACGTGTGCGCTCCTGACACTGACGCCGACGCCACCCCCCACTCCGCAGTGCATCCCGACGAACCAGGTCTCGTACACGTACTCGTACACGACCAACAGCGGAACCATAACCGTGCCGGACGTCGAGGGGTCAACCCACGTGCTGTGCGACGACTTCTACGTGACGGCCACGAGCTGGAAGTTCGTCAAGGTCGGCAACACTTGGCCCCAGATGCTCGACGTCACGGATAAGCTCGGTCCGATTTCGGCACCCGGCAGCTACGACTACGCCGCCGCCGTCACCTGTGGACAGGGTGATATCTACGCGTCGTACACCTCGCAGCCGGAACCGACGTCGGTGCTGAACGGCCCGAGCGATCCGTTCAAAGAGCACTTCCTGCACCAGATGGGATTCTCCGGCCCCAACCCCACCTACTTCAAACAGTCCCATGACTGCATTAGCGTCAGCCCGAATGTGAGCTCATCGCTCGGCGCCTGCACGTTCGCGAGCGACACGTCCTCGAAGGACTTGACCTTCGTCTTCGACAACACCACGTCGTCGGTTCCGGTCATCTTCACCGTCCCCGACGCATACGAGAAGGGCTCCTCGACTAAGGGGATAACCCGTACCGTCCCGGCCGGCCAGAAGGTCAGTGTCGTTTCGACAGTGACTAATGCCGGAGCGACTTTTGCGGTCGACTTCTCCGGGGTCTACACGATCACGATCCCGTCGACGTCGGTGACGATCTCCGCGTTCCCCGGGTGCATTACCAAGACACCGGGCGACCCGAGCCACACCAACGAGATCTGCACGAGTCGCGACATCAAGGTTCTCGGCTCGATCACGGTCGGTCTCGAAACCGGGCTTGTCTACTCCATCGACGGCCCTGGAACCGCGAACGATGTTTCGCCGGTGACCCAGGCGACAACAAGCGACCTAGCAGCGGGCGACTACGTGGTCAAAGTCGAGGCGAAGCCGGGCTACGTGCTCACCGGTGCAAGTTCGTGGCCGCTGACCATCACGATCAAGTCAGCCAACTGCGGTGACCTTCCGATCCACCCGTTGGTCGCCCCCACGGCGAGCATGGTCGACATCACGTGTAAGGCGCAGGGGAGCTACACCCTCGACAATGTCAAGGGTGTGTTGTGGAGCATCGGAGGCCAGTCTGTCTTGCCCGGTACCTACAAGGTAAAGAACAGCCAGACGATCATCATTAACGCCAAGCCCGATTCACCGGACTATGGGTTCGAGAAGGGCTTCACCAATCCGACGATCTTCACCTTCGTCTTCACCGCCCCGCCAATAACCCCCGAGTGCCCGCAGTTGCGGACGGATGCGTTTGTGACTCCGAAGGCGTCTTCGGTCAACATCACGTGCTCCGCAGGGGGCAGCTACACGCTCGTCAACAATCCGGGCGTCATTTGGAGCATCAACAACGCGACGGTGCTCGCGGGTACCTACTCGGTAGCGTCCGCCCAGACGGTTGTCGTGAACGCCAAGCCCAACGCTCCCGACTGGGGGTTTGAAGCCGGTGTGAGTAATCCGAGTGTCTTCACCTTCGAGTTCACGTCACCGGACAGGATCGCCTGCGACCAGCTCAAGACGCTTGCCTTCACGGGTGGCGGCTCGAGCAACGGCATGCTCTTCGCCGGTGGACTCGCGCTCGTCGCGGTTGGCGGCATCCTGATCGTAAGCCGCCGCGCGGTGCGACGCATCAAGTAACACATGGTGACAAGTCCGGGAGCGCCTGAGGGTGCTCCCGGACTTGCGCTTTGTGCGCCAAAGCAGCACAGTCGTAGCACCATGCACAGCGTCGCGCGGGTGAGCCCCGGATTCATTGCCCTTTATGCCATCGGATACGTCGGGGCATACGTAGCTCTCATTACTCCGGTGGTCACGACGCTCGCCATTAAAGTCGCCGAACTCAATCCCGCCGGCAAGGAGGCAAGCCTCGGTGCGATCGCGGCAATCGGTGCTTTCGTGGCGATCATCTCAAACTTGCTCACGGGAGCGCTGAGCGACCGCACGAGGACCCGACTGGGGCGCCGGCGGCCGTGGATCATCGGCGGAGCCCTCGGTGGCGTTGTTGCCCTCGCGATTGTCGGCTATGCGCCCACGCTCGCGGTAGCAACCGTCGGATGGATACTCGCGCAGCTCACCCTCAACATGGTGCTCGCTGCGCTGCAGGCCCTGCTGCCCGACCAGGTTCCGCTCGAACAACGGGCCCGGGTGAGCGCAGTGCTCGGCATCGCACAACAGGTGTCCCCCGTCATCGGCATCGGACTCGCCCTCGGGGTGCAATCCGCCGGTCTCGGCATCGGCGCTATGTTCCTCGTGACGGGCGTTGTTGGAGCGATCCTGATGATTATGCTCGCGGTCGCGATCCGGGATGTCGAGCACGACGAGGCGCCGCGGGTCTCGTTCGGGCAATTCATCGCGAGCTTTGCGATTCCCGCGGGTAAGCGTTATGACTTCGGGTTTACCTGGTTCGGTCGCTTCTTCGTGATCTTGGGGTTCGCCGTATACACGACGTATCAGCCCTACTTCATCACCGACCGGCTTGGCGTTCCCCCCGAGCGACTCATCGGCCAACAACTCATCGCGCTGCTGATTTTTGCGGCGACGCTTACGGTGAGCGCAGTGATCTGCGGGCGGGCCTCCGATCGCACGGGGCGCCGCAAGCCGTTCGTCTTCGGAGCTGCTGCGGTCGTTGCGGGCGCTCTCGTGATGCTCGCTTTCACGTCGACGCTTCCTGCGTTCTATCTCGCAGCAGTCGTTATGGGCGTCGGGATTGGCGCCTACTTCGCTGTGGACTTGGCGCTCATCGCCGACGTTTTGCCCGACAAAGACACCGCCGCCGCGAAAGACATGGGCATCTTCAACATCGCGAACTCGCTGCCGCAATCGGTCGCTCCCGCCGTCGCACCGTTCTTTCTCGCACTCGGCGGTAGTGGCGGAAACTACACGGCGCTCTTCGTTGCCGGCATGGTGTTCTGCCTCATCGGGGCGGTGTTGATCGCTCCGATACGCGCCGTAAGGTAGGCCCATGACCGACCTCACCCTGCAGGAGAAGGCGGCGCTCGTGGTGGGGGCCGGGTTCTGGGACACGGTCGGAAACCAGAGGGTGGGCATCCCGTCCATCGTCGTCACCGACGGCCCCCACGGCTTGCGTAAGCAGAATGCCGGGGGTGAATTCAGCCTCGGCGATAGTGTGCCCTCAACCTGCTTCCCGCCCGCGGCGGGGCTCGCGTCGAGCTGGAACCCCGCTCTCGTTGAGCGCGTCGGTGTCGCGCTCGGCGACGAGTCTGGCGTCGAGGGTGTCGGGGTGCTGCTCGGGCCCGGCATCAACATCAAACGGTCCCCGCTGTGCGGCAGAAACTTCGAGTACTTCTCCGAGGATCCGCTCTTGAGTGGTGAGCTCGGCGCGGCGTGGGTGCGGGGCGTGCAGTCCCGTGGGGTTGGGGCATCGGTCAAGCACTTTGCAGCCAACAATCAAGAGACTAACCGGATGACCGTGAGCGCCGAGGTTGACGAACGAACCCTGCGCGAGATCTACCTCCCCGCATTCGAACGGATTGTCACGCGCGAACACCCGTGGACAGTCATGTGCTCGTATAACCGCATCAACGGTGTCGCCGCCGCCGAGAACCATTGGCTACTCACCGAGGTACTGCGCGACGAGTGGGGCTTCGACGGTCTCGTGATGTCTGATTGGGGCGCGGTCGACGACATGCTCCCCGCGCTGCGCGCCGGCCTCGACCTGGAGATGCCCGGGCCGCAAGCCGACACGACGCATGGGATTGTCGCGGCCGTGCGGTCGGGTGCGCTCAGCGAGGCAGTGCTGGATGCCGCTGTCGGTCGGATCCGCGCGCTAGTGGCTAAGGCCACCGCACCCCGATCCGCCGACAGCTTCTCGGTCGCCGCCCACCACGCGCTCGCACGCGAGGCTGCGACGGAGTCGATGGTGCTCCTGCGCAATGAGGGCGATCTCTTGCCGCTCGATACCGCCCAAGCGGTCGGGGTGATCGGCGAATTCGCGCGGACACCGCGTTTTCAGGGTGCCGGAAGCTCGCAAGTGAAGCCGACGCGCTTGGATAGTGCGCTCGACGCGCTTGCGGCTCTCGCTCCCGTCGAGTTCGCGCCGGGGTATGTGATCGGTGCGCACGCGGACCCGGAGCTGGTCGCGGAGGCAGTGGCTGTCGCTGAGCGCTCCGCGACGGTCTTGTTGTTTGTGGGTCTGCCCGCTGCAGATGAGTCCGAGGGCTTCGATCGGACCCATCTCGACCTGCCATCGGCCCAACTCGACCTCATCGAGGCCGTCGCGGCAGCAAACCCTCGCACTGTCGTGATTCTCTCCAACGGGGGTGTGGTCTCACTCGAGCCGTGGCACGACAGCGTCCCCGTGATCATCGAGGGCTGGTTGCTCGGCCAAGCCGGCGGGGCCGCAGTCGCGGACGTGGTGTTTGGCACGGTCGCACCCTCGGGCCACCTCGCGGAGAGCATCCCGTTTCTGCTCGAGCACACGCCCTCGTATTTGAATTTTCCCGGTGAGAACGACGTCGTTCGGTACGGCGAGGGCATCTTCGTTGGCTACCGCTACTACGAGACGATCCGGATTCCCGTGCGGTATCCCTTCGGTCACGGTCTCACCTACACGAGCTTCGACTACTCGAACCTTGAGGTTGCTCGCGATGGGGCACGCGCGAGTGTCACCGTCACTAACACCGGTTCGCGAGCAGGCCGACACGTCGTGCAGCTGTATGTCTCGGCGCCGAAGGGCCCCGTGGCGGTTCCCCGACGCGAGCTTCGGGCATTCGAGAAGGTCACGCTCGAGCGCGGCGCATCGGTGCGACTGACCTTCGAACTGGATGACCGCGCTTACAGTCACTGGGACGTTCGCGCGTCAGCGTGGCTCGTCAGCGGCGGCGACTACGAGATCGAGGTCGGCCGCTCCGCCTCAGACATTGTGCTCACGCGGACCGTTCACCGGCGCGGCCCCAAGCCAGCCAAGCTCACCCTGGACTCTCGGGTATCCGAGTTTCTTGCGCATCCGGTCACGGGCCCGATCATGTCGAGGGCAGCCGGCAGAACGTCCGACGGTGCGGCGAGCCTGCTCGACATGGTCGCCTCGATGCCCATGCGGCGGCTCATGCGGTTCCCCGGGGTCGGCGAATCCCTCTCCCGGATCGGGGTGCTCATGGCGATCGCGAACAACCCCGCTATTCGGGGCATGGCGAGTTGGTTGAGGCGGCGTTAGCCCCGCGCGCTCCACTCGCGGGCCAGCAGGGCGTAGATGCCGGTGTCGGTCCACTCGCCCTTGACCCACATGTGCTCGAGGAGGTGAGCCTCGTGCCTCATCCCCAACCGCTCGCACAGGGCGATCGACGACGCATTGCGGGGATCTAACTCGGCGTAGACACGGTGGAGGCCGAGCGGGCCGAACGCGAGCTCAAGCATCGCGGTTGCTGCTTCGAGGGCATAGCCCTTGCCGTGGTGCCGGGAGTTGAACGCCCAGCCGATCTCTCCCGTCGAGTCGTCGACGCTGGAGATCGTGAAGTAGATCGACCCGATGACGGGACCGCCCGGGAGCTCGACGGCGAGCTGGAGGTAGTCGCCGACCGCGGCGAGCGCGCGAGCATTCGCGTAGTCCGTCACCCGCGCGGCGACATCGTCTCGCTCGCGCGGATCGTGGAGAAGGTAGCGGGTGACCTCGGGGTCAGACATCCAGGCGTGCACGTCGTCCACATCGGCAGAGGTCATCAGGCGAAGCGCGAGACGGTCGGTAGCGACGGGCTTGCCAAACTCCCACGGGGTCATCTCGAGCACCTCCAACTGGTCTGCTAGCTCGCTCATGATAGCTGCACGAAGGGTAAATGTCAGCCCGCAGAAATTCATGCCGCTAGCGGCACGAATTGCGCGAGAATGGTCGTGCGCCATCGTCGTCGCGACGAGCTAGTGACGACACAACATGAATGGAGTGCCCCCATGAAAGGCAAGATCCTCTTGGTGGTCGGCGTAGGGATCGGGTATGTGCTCGGAACCCGCGCGGGCCGCGAGAAGTACGACCAGATGAAGGCAACGCTCGAGAGGTTCTGGAACGACCCACGGGTGCAAAAGCAAGTCGACAACGCCCAAGAGTTCGTGAAAGACAAAGCGCCAGAGGTCGCCGAATTCCTGTCGGATGGCGCCAAGAAGGTCGTATCCCAGGTGTCGGGGTCGAAGGCACCGGCCCGCAAGCCCGCCGCGCGCTCGACGGCCGCTAAATCGAGCACCACGAAGTAGGCATCCGGTGACCGACACCTCGACGGGTCCGCGGAAGCGCTCACTGTTCAGCCTCATCAGTGACATCCCGGGCCTACTCTCCGACCTAGTGCGGCACGAGATCGAGCAGCTCAAGCAAGAACTGACAGACAAACTCAAACACGCCGGCGTCGGCATTGGCCTCATCGCTGTCGCCGGAGCGTTCGTGTTCTCGGCAATCGCGGTGTTTACCGCGGCGGCGGTTCTCGGTCTAGCCACCGTTCTTCCCGCATGGGCGGCAGCACTCATCGTGGGCGGAGCGCTCTTGCTCATCGCCGCGCTGCTGGTCGCGGTAGGAGTGGCCAACGTGCGCAGGAGCGCACCGCTTACCCCGACGAACACCATTTCGAGCGTGAAGCAAGATGTCACCGTCATTACCGGCACAGGAAAGAGAGCAAAGCCATGAGTTCACCCACCAAATCCCGTGTCGCGGAAGCCCGTGCGGAACTCGAGAACACCCTCGACGCGATCGAAGACAAACTCAACCTGCGCAAGCGGGTCACGTCGTCGTATCAGGCCAACCCCGTGCCGTGGATCATCGGGGCCGCCGTCGCGGCGATTGCCGTTGCCGGGGTCGTCGCGTGGGCGATTCTGAGCGACGACGACTGATCCGTCGATTGGCGCAACTCTCCACCAGCGGGGGAGGATAGTCAGATGGCAGCCAAGCCGCTAAGCGGTTGGCGCGTTCTTGTTCCCCGAGGCGGAAAGTGGGGGGACGGAATCGCGGCGACTCTGCGCACCCTCGGAGCGATCCCCGTGATCGCGCCCATGATCAATTTCGCGAGCGCGGACGACGGCGCGGCCCTCGCCAACGCTCTGCACCAACTGCAGGATGGCCAGTTCGACTGGATCGTCATCACAAGCGCAACGACGGTCGACGTGCTCACCGGGCAGGGGGTGGGCATCCCTTCGTCTACCAAGATTGCGGCGGTTGGCGAGACCACGGCCGCGGCTCTCGCCCTGGCCGGTTACCGCGCCGATTTTGTCCCGACCGCCGACAACACGGCCCGCGGGCTCGTCAAGGAGTGGCCAGCCGCGGAGCGATCCGGGCGCGTTCTCGTGCCGCAATCGGATGTCCCCGAACCCAACCTCGTGTCAGGACTCACCGAGGTCGGGCTTGACGCGCTTTTCGTGACGGCTTATCGCACCGTCGGGGTTCCCGTAGCCGATGGGGTGCGGGCGGATGTCGCATCCGGACGCATCGGGGCGGTGCTTGTGAGCTCGGGGTCGGTCGCGCGCCAGATCGCAGCCCAGCTTGCACCGCTACCAGAAGACACCGTCGTGGCTTGTATTGGACCCCGGACGGCGTTTGACGCGCGAGCTGCGGGGCTGCACGTCGATCTCATTGCCGACGACCGATCCGCCGACTCGCTCGTCGCTGCGCTCGCCGAGCACGCGGAGCGGACCAGCCGCTAGGCCGCGAGCCCGAGGCTCAGGAGCGCGATCCCGACAAGGGGGGCGACTCCCTGAATAGCTGCGGCGCGCGCCAATTTCGGTGACGAGATGATCAGCACAACGGCGGCCGCGACCATGCTTCCGGCTGCGAACAACGCGATCCCATGCCCGGCCTGGTGGAGGTTCGGCCACGCGGCGAGGACGAGCCCTATCCCGATTCCGAGCGCGAGGAACAGGTTGTAGAAACCCTGATTGAACGCCATTGGATGGATCACGTCGGCGTCACCTTGAGAGCGCACCCCGAAGCCTCTCCACGCAGACGGGCGACTCCACATGACACTCTCGAGTACGAAGATGAACACATGAATCACGGCAGCGATGGCGAGAAAGATGGTTCCGACAACAACTAGTGCGCTGGACATGAGGTCAGTGTGCCAGTCTCAGGCGCGGGTGTCGATCACGATGCTCGCGCGTTGCCGTGATTATCCGAAGAGGATTGCCGCTTCGTCATAGCGGGACTGCGGAACCGTGTTGAGCTTGCCGAGCGCATCCTCGAAGGCCACGTGGGTGATCGACGTGCCCGAGAGTGACACCATGCGGCCCCAGCGAGCATGGATGATCGAATCGACCGCCGCCATGCCGTAGCGAGTCGCGAGCACCCGGTCATAGGCCGTGGGGGTGCCGCCGCGCTGGATGTGCCCCAGCGTTGTGGCTCGCGTCTCGATGCCTGTGCGCGCCTCGATCTCGGGGGCGAGCATGTCGCCAATGCCGCCGAGTCGCGGTCGGCCGAAGGCATCGAGGCCACGCTCCGAGTGCGCGTCGTCCATCGTGTCGAGCTTGAACCCTTCCGCGACGACGACAAGGGGCGCGCGTCCACGATTGCGAGCAGACTGAACCCACTCGACCAGCTGGTCCATGCTCGTCTTTTGCTCGGGGATCAAAATCACGTGTGCGCCGGCCGCCATTCCGGAGTGCAGGGCGATCCAGCCAACGTGACGACCCATCACCTCGGCGACCATGCACCGGCCGTGCGAGTCCCCGGTTGTGCGCAGACGGTCCATCGCGTCGGTCGCGATCTGGGTCGCCGTGTCGAAGCCGAAGGTGTAGTCGGTCGCCGAGAGGTCGTTGTCTACGGTCTTGGGCACGCCCACGATCTTGATACCGGCATCCGTGAGCCTCTTCGCCGCCGCGAGAGTGCCCTCGCCGCCAATCGCGATGAGCGAATCGATGCCGAGGCGTTCCATGTTCTCTTTGACGCGCTCGGACCCGCCCTCGCCCTCGAAAGGATTCGTTCGGCTCGTGCCGAGGATCGTCCCGCCCTGCTTGGCGATGCCCTGAATGTCTTTGCGCTCAAGCGGCATGACGTCGCATTCGACGACGCCGCGCCATCCGTCTCTGAAGCCGACGAATTCTTTTCCGTAGATCGTGATGCCCTTGAGCACCGCGCCGCGGATGACCGCGTTCAGGCCCGGACAGTCGCCGCCACTCGTCAGGATTCCGATCTTCATGTCTCTATATTGCCGTGTGCGGCCTGTCGCCTCGCGCGCGGACGACCTCGCATGACCGTTGACCCCCACACTGGTGACAGGGCGGAGTCGCGGGTCGTTGACCCGCGGCGATATAGTCAAATCCGACCTGCCCGAAATCGGGCAGCCAATTGAACGTTCCCAAGGAGAATAATGACTGACGCAACACCCGCTGCTGCCCCTGCTCCCGGCGCAGTGAACCCCGGCAAGACGACGGGAATCATTGGACTCGTCCTCGCGTTCCTCTTGCCCCTGGTCGGCTTCATCGTGAGCCTCGTTGGCCGGAGCCAGTCGAAGAAGGTTGGCCTCAAGAACGGCCCGGCCACCGCTGGCATCGTGCTCGGCCTGCTGTTCACGGTCATCATCATTGCGGCGATCGCGATCCCGATTGCGCTCGTGGCCAACCAGTGCGCCACCCTCGGCCCGGGCCCCCACCAGAGCAGCGACGGCATCACCACCATCACCTGCGGCTAGTCCCATACATCAGCGATGGGCCTCGGCGCGATTGAGCGCCGGGGCCCGTTTCTTTCGGCTAACTCCGCTTTCGGCTAACTCCGCAAAGCCGCCTGGTGATCAGCGCAGTGCACCAGCGACTCCGAGCACGACTCGCACACGACAAGTTGAACGCGACACGACGGATCGTCGCAGTTCTGCATTCTGCTTGTCGGGATATCGCACCGGGCGCAGCGCCCGATCACAGCGACGTGGGGGCTGAATTGCACGGACATCCGCTGATCGAACACGTACAACGATCCCTCCCACAACCCCGCGTCGCCACACTGCTGGCCGTAGGTCGCGATGCCTCCGTCGAGCTGGTAGACGTCGGTGAAGCCCCGATTGATCATGAGCGCCGACAGCACTTCGCACCGGATGCCTCCCGTGCAATAGGTCACGACGGGCATGTTCTTGAGGCGGTCGAACTTGCCGCTATCGAGTTCGGCGACGAATTCGCGGGTGTTTGCGACGTCGGGGACGACCGCATCCCGAAAACGTCCGATGTCAGCCTCGAAACTGTTTCGTCCGTCGAAGAACGTGACGGGCTTGGATGCCACGAGTTCGTGCAGCTCGTCGGGGGTCAGCCGCGCGCCGCCGCCGACAACGCCACTCGAGTCGACCGTCAGCTCACCCGGCGACCCGAAGCTCACGAGCTCATCGCGGACGCGCACGCTCAACCGTGGAAAGTCGTCGCCAGCACCCTCGCTCCACTTCACGTCGATGTTCTTGAACGGCGCGAACTCTCGAGTCTTGCGGAGGTACTTCTTCACGTCGGCAAGCTCGCCGCCGATGGTGCCGTTGATGCCATCCTTCGACAGGATGATGCGGCCACCGAGCCCGAGCGACTCGCACAGGTCGCGCTGCCACAACCGCACCGCCTCCGGATCGGCAAGCGGCGTGAACGCGTAAAACAACAGGATCTTGGGAACGGCCACCGGCCCATGTTACGCGGGGCGTCCGCGGCACGGCGTAGTCTCGGCGCATGAACCAGCCCGCGCTCGTCCCCTCAGGAGATGCCGCGCCGCTGGTGACGACCTACTCACCGGCCGGTCCCGTGAGCCTCTCCCAGACACTCCGGCCCCTCCAGCGCGGCCCCTTCGATCCGACCTTCCGTGTGGTCGCCGGTGGCGGCATCTGGCGCACGGCGCGTACCCCATTCGGTGCCGCGACGATGCACCTACGTCTCAGCAGCGATGGCATTGAGGCCCTCGCGTGGGGCGAGGGCGCGGAGTGGGTGATCGCGGGCGTGCCGGAGCTCTTGGGGCACGGAGACGACTGGAGCGAGTGCGACGTTGCGTCGAACCCATTCCTTGCGGATTCGCTGCGCCGCAACCCGGGGCTCAGGCTACTGCGCACCCGCCAGGTCTTCGAGACGATGCTCGCCGCGATACTCGAGCAAAAGGTCACAGGCAAGGAAGCGCGGCAGTCGTGGCGAGTGCTCCTCGCGAAGTATGGGGAGGTGCCCCCCGGCCCCGCACCGGAAGGGATGCGCGTCTTCCCTTCCGCCGAGGTGTGGCGGCGGGTCCCGTCGTGGGAGTGGCATCGCGCCGGGGTCGGGCCGGAACGTGCCGCGGCGGCCGTGCGTGCGGCGCGAGTTGCGGAATCGCTCGAGCGCACTCTCGAGCGGGGGCGTGGTGGGCCGGAGGTCGCCGCTGCACTCATGAGCATCCCGGGAGTAGGCGTCTGGACCGCCGCTGAAACCACGCAGCGAGCGCACGGCGACCCAGATTCACCGAGCTTCGGCGACTACCATCTGCCCGCACTCGTCGGATGGGCACTGGCAGGGTCGCCCGTCGATGACGACGGCATGCGCGAGCTGCTCGAACCTTGGGCCGGCCATCGCCAGCGCATCATGCGACTGATCGAAGCGAGCGGGTTCACCAAGCCCCGCTTTGGTCCTCGCATGACGGTGCAGGACCACCGCGGTCACTAAGCGCTCAAGGCGTGCGTCGCGACCAGTTCGATCTCGACGAGCATCGCCGGGTCGAGGAACGGCAGCACGTGCAGCAGCGACAGCGCTGGCCGCTCGCCGAAGACCTCGCCGTGGGCGCGGCCGGCGTCTTCCCACTTCGCGATGTCTGTGACGTAGAGCTTCGACTGCACGACGTCCGCTTAGCCGAAGCCAGCATCCGCCAGCACGGCGCCCAACTTCTCGAGGGCGAAGCGGGTCTGCTCGTAGAGATCGCCCGTCACGGAGCCATCGGCCCCGGCAGCGGAGGTTGCCGAGATGTAGAGGGTTTCTCCAACCTGGACCGCCCGGGAGTAGCCCAGCTTGTTTTCCCAGTCAGAACCGGAGGAGCAGAGGGAGCGCATCGTATTAACCTAACGCGGTGCACCTCATCTTCCGGACCCTGCTTGTTTTTCTCCGCTCACCCCGGCGCAGCGCCCTCGGCGTGCACGACGTCGGAAGGATGAAGCTAAGGGTGCTTCCCACCGACATCGACATTCTGGGCCACATGAATAACGGGATATACCCGTCGATCATGGATCTCGGTCGAATGGATCTGCTGATCCGCAGCGGCGTCTGGGCGAAGATGCGCGAGCACGGGATCTACCCCGTGATGGCGAACGAAACGCTGACCTTCCGCAAGTCCCTGGGACTGGGGGCGAGCTTCACTCTGGAGACACGGATCGCGGGCTATGACGGGAAAGCTGTCTATGCCGAGCAGCGCTTCGTCGTCGGCGGCGAGATCTTCGCGTGTGCCATGACCCGGGCGCGGTTTCTCAAGAAGCGCGGTGGAGTCGTGAGCATCGCCGAACTCGCCGAGCTCGTCGGAGTGGATGTCGCTACCCTTGCCCCTCCCGCGTGGGTCGACTCATGGAACGAAGCGGTTGCCCTGCCGAACACCAGGACACCTGCCCCGAGCATCTGGGGCAAGGGCTAAGCCAACCGTTCAGACCGCGCGTCTGCCGAGCACATAGGTCTGGATCGCGATCACCGCAGCGCCACGGCACCATTCGATGTTGTCCCCCGACGTCGACACGAGTCGAAGAGGATG